>UOFT01000052.1_pt1 | contig 116481 bp, 103 predicted proteins | sample 1990121 | NCBI WGS metagenome assembly UOFT01 (sample SAMEA4728526, study PRJEB27164) | hydrothermal vent metagenome | biome: marine basaltic hydrothermal vent biome; feature: marine hydrothermal vent; material: mineral | place: Pacific Ocean | collected 2011-06-14/2011-07-23 | depth 1741 m
TTCGAACTAAGATTTCACACCTTGCTTGTTCAGCGAGTGTACGCCTCAATTTCTTTATATTAAATAGTAGGCAGTCTCGCTCACTTTGTTTGCTCGACATAAGTGCGACTAAGTTCTTCGAACTAAGTCGCACTAAAAAACAAAGGGAGCTAAGAGCTCCCTTTATTTAGCGCTACAAATATTTTATTTGTAGAAATCAATCATATTTTCTAAAGACTTAACTTTAATTTTATCTGCATTACCCGCAGAACCAAAGGCTTCAAAACGTGCTTTACAAATTGCACTCATTGCAGCCGTTGCTTCTTTAAGGAATTTACGTGGGTCAAAGTTACTTGGGTTTTCCTGTAAGTGACGACGAACAGAACCCGTTGATGCCATGCGTAAATCGGTATCAATGTTAACCTTGCGTACACCTGATTTAATGCCTTTAACAATTTCTTCAACCGGCACGCCGTAAGTCTGTTTCATGTCGCCACCGAAGTTATTAATAATTTTCAACCATTCCTGAGGCACTGAAGATGAACCATGCATAACTAGGTGTGTGTTTGGTAATTTAGCGTGAATTTCTTCGATTCGATCAATACGTAAAACTTCGTCAGTCGGTTCCTGGGTAAATTTATATGCACCGTGTGAAGTACCAATCGCAATCGCTAACGCATCTACATTGGTTTGTTCAACAAAGTCAGCCGCTTCATCAACGCTAGTTAACAGCATATCTAAATCAAGCTTGCCTTCTGCACCGTGGCCATCTTCTTCACCCATTTCACCAGTTTCTAATGAACCTAAGCAACCAAGTTCGCCTTCAACCGATACACCACCTGAATGTGCCATTTTTACAACTTCTTTTGTTACAGCAACATTGTATTCAAAGCTTGACGGTGTTTTCATGTCGGCTTCTAAAGAACCATCCATCATCACTGATGAAAATCCAGACTGAATAGAGCGTAAGCATACTGCAGGCTCTGAGCCATGATCCTGATGCATAACCACTGGAATATGTGGATACATTTCAATTGCAGCACTGATTAAGTGACGCAAGAATGGCTCACCCGCATAAGAACGTGCGCCAGCTGAACCCTGCATGATAACGGGGCTATTTGCTTCATCCGCCGCTTTCATAATAGCATGCACTTGTTCCATATTGTTTACATTGAATGCTGGCATGCCATAGCTGTTTTCTGCGGCATGATCCAGTAATTGTCGTAGAGAAATAAGGGCCATGTTAGACCTCCTTTCGTTTGATTTTAAAAATAGTTGTTATAAAAAGTTTAACTGTCGTTGTTATTATTAATTATTTCATTCGGGTCAATGCACTGCTCTAAATCGCCACCAACTCGCACAATATTCATCGCATTAGTACCGCCACCCACGCCCATTAAATCACCACGGGTAATAATGACTAGGTCACCTTCCCGTACGGCTCCACGGCGTAATAGCTCATCAATCGCTTCGCGGCTAACCGCAGCCCGATCGTCGCCATGAGATTCAAAGCTAACCGGGTAAACACCACGGTATAAAGTAACTTTGCGGCGTGTTTCAACAATACCTGTTAAGGCATAAATCGGAATGCCGGAACTAATACGCGACATCCATAATGTAGTTGAACCGGATTCCGTTAAAGACGCAATGGCCTTTACACCTAAGTGGTTCGCTGTGTACATGGTTGCCATTGCAATGGCTTCGTCAATTCGCCTAAAGACGGTATTGATACGATGGTCGGAACGAGTCACTTCCCGAGATTTTTCTGCCTCGATACAAACTCTATCCATGGCTTCAATGGCTTTGTCTGGGTATTTACCCGCAGCCGTTTCAGCCGACAACATAACCGCATCAGTACCATCGAGTACTGCATTAGCCACATCGAATACTTCGGCACGTGTTGGGATCTGATTTTCTATCATTGATTCCATCATTTGTGTGGCAGTAATAACAACCCGATTCATGGTGCGGCTTAATTGAATAAGGCGTTTTTGTACGGGTGGCAAAGCAGCATCACCAATTTCAACACCTAAGTCACCACGTGCAATCATAATGACGTCAGTGGCTTCCATAATTTCTTCGATGTTATCCATCGCATCAGCACGTTCAATTTTTGCAACGATATGTGCATAACCACCCGCAGCCACCATTAATTCACGCGCTTCGTTTACATCGGCAGCCGTGCGAGGGAAAGAAATCGCTAGATAATCGGCTTTCATTTGTGCCGCAAGTTTAATGTCTTCTTTATCTTTTTCGGTTAACGCCGCAGCCGATAAACCACCGCCCTGTTTGTTAACACCTTTTCTATCCGATAAACCACCACCCACAACAACACGGCAATTAATTTTACCACCATCGATAGAATCAACCCACAATACAATACGACCATCGTCAAGCAGTAAAGTGTCGCCGCGCTTAACATCATCGGCTAATTGCTTATAACTGCAACCCACTACTTCTGTTGTACCGGCATTGACATCCAAATCCATGTCCAAGGTAAAGTTGACACCTTCTTCAAGAAAGACTTTACCCTCTTTGAATTTTTCAATGCGGATTTTGGGGCCTTGCAAATCACATAACACACCAACTTGACGCCCATGTGCACGTGCGCGATTGCGTAACCGTTCTACTGTTTCGATATGCTCTTCCGCGCTACCATGAGAAAAATTAACACGAACAACATCCACCCCGGCCTCGATGATCTTATCCAACATCTTTGCATCACGGGTAGCAGGACCAAGGGTCGCAATAATTTTTGTTCTTCTCATGTAGTTTGTTTGTTTCTCTCTAATTGTTAAAAATTGTATACAATCTTAAATCGGGTTTTGTCGCTTTATCTTAAGCAAGCGCACGTTCTTCTAAAATCGCAACAGCAGGTAAAATTTTACCCTCTAAGAATTCCAGAAAAGCACCACCACCTGTCGAAATATAAGAAACCTTATCTGAAATATTATACTTATCAACAGCCGCTAGCGTATCACCACCACCCGCAATTGAAAACGCAGGAGACTCGGCAATTGCCATTGCGATTGCTTTTGTGCCCTCGCCAAACTGGTCAAACTCAAAAACACCGACGGGGCCATTCCATACAATCGTACCGGCATTTTTAATCACTTCGGCTAACTCTGCAGCACTGTCTGGGCCAATATCAAAAATCATATCATCATCAGCGACTTCGGTTACATTCTTTAAGGTTGCTTCTGCTGTTTCGGCAAACTCTTTAGCACAAACCACATCGGTAGGAACAGGGATTGAACCCCCTTTTGCTTCTGCTGCGGCTTTTAAATCTTTGGCTGTTTGCACCAAGTCTTCTTCATAAAGTGACTTACCCACATTATGGCCATCAGCTGCAATAAAGGTATTAGCAATACCGCCACCCACAATAAGTTGGTCAACAATTTTCGATAAAGATTCCAATACCGTTAATTTAGTTGAAACTTTTGAACCACCTACAATCGCCACCATTGGGCGCGCAGGGTTATCAAGGGCTTTACCAAGCGCTTCTAATTCACCGGCAAGTAATGGGCCAGCACAAGCTGTGGGTGCAAATTTAGCAACACCGTGAGTAGAGGCTTGCGCACGATGTGCTGTACCAAAGGCATCCATTACATAAACATCACATAATGCTGCATAGGCTTTTGATAAATCATCTTTATTTTTCTTTTCACCAACATTGAAGCGAACGTTTTCTAAAACAACAACATCGCCATTGCTTAGCTCTGGTTTGTTATCTAAATAATCAGCAATCAGCTTAACTTCTTTACCCAATGAATCTGTTAAGTAATTCACAACTGGCTGTAAAGAAAATTCCGCAGCTGATTCACCTTCTGTAGGACGACCCAGATGAGACATCAACATCACCTGTGCACCTGCTTCAATACAAAGCTTGATAGTTGGGAGTGAAGCTTCGATACGCTTAGCGCTAGACACTTTGCCATCTTTAATCGGCACGTTTAAATCTTGACGAATAAGTACGCGTTTACCCGCAAGATCGAGATCAATCATTTTAATTACAGACATGGATGTCTCCTAAATTCTTTTAATACATTAATTTTTTAAAAACTGTTTGGTAAATCGTTTTAGTTTAAACAGACTTAACAAATAATTTTTAAGATTGCCGCCCCTCGTATATACAAGCCACTCGCAATGACAGACCTGTAATTCTCCCCTATTAACAAAGATTATTAAGAGGGAAATAAGCGAGAGATTTTGTTCTCTGACAAGACGGGGGGATATTTTGAACGCGGAGCGTACCAGTAGCTGAGCATTCAAAATGTCCCGACAACGCCGTCAGAGAACAAAAGATTCGCTTATTTTAATTTGCAGCGACGTGCTCTACAAACCGCATCATATTGCACGTATAACCATATTCATTATCGTACCAAGACACGACTTTAACGAATGTGCTATCTAACGCAATACCAGCTTCTGCATCAAAGATTGATGAATAACCAACACCACGGAAGTCGGTCGAAACCACTTTTTCGTCTGTGTAAGCTAAAGTGCGGCTCATGTCGCCAGATTCTGAAGCGGCTTTCATTGCAGCACAAATGTCTTCATATGAAGCTTCTTTGTTTAATTCAACCGTTAAATCAACAACCGATACGTCAGCTGAAGGGATACGGAAAGCCATACCGGTTAATTTGCCATTTAATTCTGGAAGTACAACACCTACGGCTTTAGCCGCACCAGTAGAAGATGGAATGATGTTTTCGAATACACCACGACCACCACGCCAATCTTTCGTAGATGGGCCATCCACTGTTTTTTGAGTTGCAGTTGAAGCATGAACCGTTGTCATCAAACCACGTTTAATACCCCAGTTGTCATTAAGAACTTTAGCAACAGGCGCTAAACAGTTAGTTGTACAAGATGCTGCAGAAACAATTTTTTGACCTGCGTATTCGTTATGGTTAACACCGTAAACGAACATTGGCGTACCATCTTTAGAAGGTGCAGATTGAACAACTTTACCTGCGCCTGCATCAATGTGTTTCTGGCAGCTTTCTTCAGTTAAGAAGAAACCAGTACAATCGATAACGATGTCTGCTTTTACGTCGCCCCATTTAAGGTCCGCTGGGTCACGTTCTGCTGTTAAACGGATTTTTTTACCGTTAACAATTAACGCGCCTTTTTCATGTGCAATTTCACCGTCGAAACGACCGTGAACAGAATCGTACTTAAGCATATATGCTAAGTAGTCTGCATCTAATAAATCATTGATACCAACGATTTCGATGTCTTTGAATTCTTTATATACTGCACGAAAAACCATGCGTCCAATACGGCCAAAGCCATTAATACCTACTTTAATAGTCATTATTATTTCCCCTTAAAGGTTTTAAAAATTTAATTACAATACTGATTCAACTGCTTTCACTACGTTTTCTACAGTGAAGCCAAATTCTTTAAATAACTCACCCGCTGGCGCTGACTCACCAAAGTGATCAATACCAACAACGGCATCTGCGTACTTGTACCATGCATCGGTAACCGCCGCTTCTACAGCAACGGTTGGAACGCCTTTGATAAGTACTGAAGATTTGTACGCAGCATCCTGCGCATCAAACAAGTTAGTGGATGGCATTGATACAACACGAACTTTCTTACCCAACATTGCTTCAGCAGCACCGGTTGCTAATGCAACTTCAGAACCTGTACCAATAATGATTGCATCAGGCGTACCGTCACAATCTTTAAGGATGTAACCGCCCTTAGCAATATCAGCAATTTGCGCATCAGTACGCTCGTTATGCGGCAGACCCTGACGTGAGAAGATCAATGTAGATGGACCGTCTTTACGTTCGATGGCTTGTTGCCAGCAGACAGCTGACTCAACGGCATCACATGGACGCCATACAGCCATGTTAGGAATCATACGCAATGTAGGAATTTGCTCGACTGGTTGATGTGTTGGCCCATCTTCACCTAAACCAATTGAGTCATGCGAATATACAAAGATACTTTGAATCTTCATCAGGGCAGCCATACGCAGTGCGTTACGTGCGTACTCAGAGAACATTAAGAAGGTTGCACCGAATGGAATTAAACCACCGTGTAATGTCATACCGTTCATGATTGCAGACATCGCAAACTCACGAACACCGTAGTTCAGGTAGTTCGCTTCTTCGTTGCTGATCATTGGCTTGTAACCAGACCATTCAGTCAGGTTAGAGCAACCCAAATCAGCAGAACCACCAAACATTTCTGGCACCATTGGTGAATAAGCTTCGATAGCCGCTAATGATGCCTGACGTGTTGCCGGGCTTTTTGCCTCCGCATTAACAGAAGCAATGTATTCAGCCGATTTTGCTGCCCAGCCTGCAGGTAAATCACCCGCCATACGGCGTTCGTATTCCGCTGCTAATTCAGGGAATGCTGCTTTATACGCTGCAAACTTTTCATTCCATGCTGCTTCGGCTTTTGCTCCGCTTTCCTTACAGTCCCAACCGGCATAAACATCGGCAGGCACTTCGAAAGGACCGTGATCCCAACCTAATGCCGCTTTAGTCAAATTAATTTCTTCTTCACCTAATGGCGCACCGTGACAAGCATGTGAACCGGCCTTGTTTGGCGAACCAAAACCAATGGTTGTTTTACAACAAATCATGGTGGGTTTATCCGTCATGGCTTTCGCTGTATCGATCGCTTTTTGTAATGCTTCAGAATCATGCCCATCAACATCCGCAATCACATGCCAGCCATAAGACTCGAAACGCTTAGGCGTATCATCAGTGAACCAGCCTTCAACGTGACCATCAATAGAAATACCATTGTCATCCCAGAACGCAATTAACTTACCTAAACCCAAAGTACCGGCAAGTGAGCAAGCTTCGTGAGAAATACCTTCCATCAAGCAACCATCACCGAGAAAAACAAAAGTATTATGATCAACAATGTTGTGACCTTTCTGGTTGAACTGGCCAGCTAATGCTTTTTCAGCAATCGCCATGCCCACGCCATTGGTAATACCTTGGCCTAAAGGGCCGGTGGTTGTTTCAACGCCAGGCGCATAACCGTACTCAGGGTGACCTGGTGTACGTGAATGTAATTGACGGAAGCTTTTCAAATCATCAATGGATAAGTCATAACCCGTTAAATGTAACAATGAGTAAATAAGCATCGAGCCATGACCGTTAGACAGAATAAAACGATCGCGGTTAGTCCAGTCTGGGTTAGCTGGGTTGTGGTTCATATTGCTGTTCCACAATACTTCGGCGATATCCGCCATTCCCATTGGAGCACCAGGGTGGCCTGAATTAGCTTTTTGCACGGCATCCATACTTAAAGCACGGATAGCATTAGCGAGTTCTCTACGTGATGACATTGAATGTCTCCCTTAAGGTTTTAAAATCAAAAATTTCTGTGTTTCTTTTATATTTAGCCCAGCATTTACTTCGCTATAAATTCAAGCGAAAAGCCTGACCACACCGGCCTGTGTTTATTCACAAACCAGTCTTTAATCAATCGGGGAAAACCCGCATTTTGAACGCCAATCTTATGAATGTTAACACCGCCTCTTTTTAGACGGCTTGCATCGCTCGATTTAAGTCCACAAACGCTTAACCAACAACCCACACAAAATGAGCCGGCAATTTTCCCATTTATACCCCATGACAGCAAGCTCAAATAGGCCTAGATTCAAAATAAGTGAAAAACAGCGCCGTATATATAAAGTGTATTAAGGGTCGGATAAGGGGTGTTAATCCACTAAATATACGATATTTGGTTGCTAATCAACCCATTTGATTGAACACCCCATACTTGGGATTTGCTCCCTAGGACCGTGACCCGTTTGGGCAACTTGTTTCATAGCGGCAAATAAGTCCCGTTTCACCTCACCTTCAGCGGTTTCCTTACGGCTGGCATCTAAACGGCCACGGTATTGCAGCTCCAGTTTAGCGTTGTAGCCAAAGAAATCCGGCGTACAAACCGCGCCGTAGGCTCTGGCGACTTGCTGAGTTTCATCCAGCAAATACGGGAAAGAAAAAACCACGCTATCGGCTATTTTTTTCATATTTTCGAATGAATCTTCTTCATACTGACTGGGGTCATTCGACATAATTGCCACACTATTGATGCCTAGCGACTTTAATTCCAGCGTATCACGCACAATCCGTTCGAGAATGGCTTTAACATAAGGGCAGTGGTTGCAGATAAACATCACTAACAAGCCTTTTTCGCCAGCACAATCCTGTAATGACCAGGTTTTGCCGTCCACGCCCGGAAGCGCGAAATCAATGGCAGGCAAATCAAAATCACACACCGGGGTTTCTAAACTGACCATTGCTGCTCTCCTTAAAATGTCAATATCGGTTCAGTATAACGCCGAATAAATTGTCTGGCACGTCTAATCTGTTCCGTTTACAATTTCACAATGAAAGATCTTGTAACTGTTTGCTTCGAATCTGAAAATCTGGCGGCCGTTGCAATCTCGTTTGCTGAAAAGCACGCTTTAGAAGTCCGCTCCGTCGAGACCGTGTCCACCCCATTTATACTTTATTATAAAGAAGTATTTGTTGAGCTAATTGATCGGCAAACCAATACTGCAATCCATGTGGATTTTTTAGCTGGCACACTGGCTCACCGCCGCCAGTACGGTGGAGGCAAAGGCCAGGCGATTGCTAAAGCCATTGGCTTAAAACAGTACAAACTTCCTCTCAACGTACTGGATGCAACAGCAGGTCTGGCAAAAGATGCCTTTGTATTGGCCTGCCTAGGTTGCTCTTTGACCCTGCTCGAACAAAATCCAGTTGTCGCTGAGCTGGTTAAAAACGCCTTAACTCGGGCAGAAAATGAAGCAGTATTCAAAACCATTAGAGAACAAGGCTTTAAGCTTATTATTGCCGATGCGGTCGACTTTTTAAAAGCAACAACAACCCAACCGGACATTATTTACATCGATCCAATGTACCCGCAACGCAAAAAGTCAGCCGCAGTAAAAAAGAATATGCAGATCCTGCAAAAACTTGTTTCACACGGTGAAGATAAAATTTTCAATGAAACCGAGCTATTAAATCAGGCCTTAATAACAGCTAAAAAACGTGTTGTGGTTAAACGCCCCAAAGGCGCGCCTTGTTTAACGGATACGCAACCCACCATGAGCATCGAGAGCAAAATAACCCGCTACGATGTGTATGTTTTAACTTAAAAAGCAGGAAAAATATCACCTATAAGTTTTGACATCAGCACCATAAGCACTATAATCATCAACAGCGCCGATTTGAATTCAGATTGCGGGCGCTTAATAAGTACGGCTAAAGCGGCGCACCTGAAATAGGTTCAAATTCCAAAACCGCTTTAGTCATCGCTAAAGCGGTTTTTTTATATAAAGGAATAAAATAATGAGTGAATACCTGTTTACATCCGAGTCCGTGTCCGAAGGCCACCCGGATAAAGTTGCCGACCAAATTTCAGATGGTGTGCTTGACGCGATATTAGCACAAGATAAAACAGCACGGGTTGCCTGTGAAACCATGATAAACACCGGTATGGTGGTATTAGCTGGTGAAATAACCACCAGTGCCTATGTTGATATGCAGCAAGTGGTACGTGACACCATCAAAGAAATTGGCTATAACAGCTCGGATATGGGCTTTGATTATGGCTCATGTGCCGTCCTCACCAGTATTGACAAGCAATCAGCTGACATTGCAATGGGTGTCAATGAAGCTGACGATGATGATAAAGAACAAGGTGCTGGTGACCAAGGTCTGATGTTTGGTTATGCCAGCAATGAAACCGATGTATTGATGCCTGCACCCATTACCTTTGCTCACCGCTTGGTTAAACGTCAAGCCGAAGTGCGCAAAAATGGCACACTCGCTTGGCTACGTCCCGATGCCAAAAGTCAGGTCACCTTCCGCTACGAAAATCATAAGCCGGTCGGCATTGATGCGGTGGTATTATCCACCCAACACGATGACGACATTGATAATAAGGCCTTACACGAAGCGGTGATGGACGAAATTATCAAACCTGTTTTACCCGCAGAATGGCTGGATAAAAATACCCAGTATTTTATTAACCCAACCGGCCGTTTTGTTATCGGTGGCCCAGTAGGCGATTGCGGTTTAACGGGGCGTAAAATCATTGTCGATACTTACGGTGGTATGGCGCGACACGGTGGCGGTGCTTTCTCAGGTAAAGATCCATCAAAAGTAGATCGATCAGCCGCCTATGCAGGGCGTTATGTTGCTAAAAATATTGTTGCTGCCGGTCTGGCTGAACGCTGTGAAATTCAAGTTTCATACGCCATTGGTGTCGCCGAACCCACTTCAATTAGCGTGGAAACATTCGGTACCGGCAAACTCGACGATGAACGTATCGTGGCCCTCGTCCGCGAACACTTTGATTTACGTCCACGTGGTATCGTGCATATGCTCGATCTTCTGCAACCTATTTACCAGAAAACCGCGGCCTATGGACATTTTGGCCGTGAAGATATCGACGTAAGCTGGGAACGTACGGATAAAGCAGCTGCGTTGAAGGATGCGGCTGGAATATAAAAGTCAAAAGAAATTAACCACAACGAACACCAAGGGCACGACGAAAATTCATTAAGATTAAACTTGGTCATTGCGAGCGATAGCGAAGCAATGACAGGTTCATTAGGTACTTGTTTTTCGTTGTGTACCCAAAGCACTTTGTGGGGCAGGCTCTTCTCCGTGTTCGGAGTGGTTAAAAAATTTACATTCTAAATAGCACGATTCAAATAAACGTACTATACTTACATTTCTAATTTCTACTGTCCTTTTTGAGGGGCGCTGCAGCGGAACTCGGTTTCGTCAGGCTCAGAAAAGGCAGATCCATTTACTGGATAAACGGCGCTCATTCCACTTTGAACTATTGAAGGAGAATGATGATGAACGCCGTTCTTGATTCGTTTACAGATTATAAAGTTGCCGATATTTCACTTGCTGAATGGGGCCACAAAGAAATAGCCATTGCTGAAACTGAAATGCCCGGCTTAATGGCATTACGTGAAGAATTTGGCAAAGAACAACCTCTCGCTGGCTGCCGTATTATGGGCAGTATTCACATGACCATTCAAACCGCTGTACTTATCGAAACACTTGTTGCATTGGGTGCAGAAGTGCGTTGGGTATCTTGCAATATATTTTCAACACAAGATCATGCCGCCGCTGCGATTGCCGCGCAGGGCATTCCTGTGTATGCATGGAAAGGTGAAACTATCGAAGAATACTGGTGGTGTACCGAACAAGCCTTATTATGGCCTGACGGAAAGTTACCTAATATGATTCTTGACGATGGTGGAGATGCCACGTTACTGGTTCACAAAGGCGTTGAGTTTGAAAAAGCGGGTGCGATTCCAGCGACTAAAGATAATGACAATGAAGAATACAAAGCTGTTCTTGACGTATTACGTCGCACCATTAAATCAGGCAAAAGTGTCTGGGGTAATATTGCTGACAGCATTAAAGGTGTAACGGAAGAAACTACAACAGGTGTGCATCGTTTATATGAAATGCAGGAAAAAGGCGAATTATTATTCCCTGCAATGAATGTCAACGACTCGGCAACTAAATCTAAATTCGATAATTTGTATGGCTGTCGTGAATCATTAATCGATAGTATCAAACGTGCAACCGATGTGATGATTGCCGGTAAAATTGCGGTGGTTTTAGGCTACGGCGATGTTGGTAAAGGTTGTGCGCAAGCATTTAAAGGCATGGGTGCAACGGTTTGGGTTACAGAAGTTGACCCGATTTGTGCATTACAAGCGGCAATGGAAGGTTACCGTGTTGTTGATATGAATGAGGCTTGTTCACAAGGTGATATTTTTGTTACCACAACCGGTAACATGAACGTTATTAACCACGACCATATGACAAAAATGAAAAATGAAGCGATTGTTTCTAACATTGGTCACTTCGATTCAGAAATTGATATTGCATCCCTTGAAAAATATGAATGGTCAGAAATTAAACCTCAAGTTGATCATGTTATTTTCCCTGATGGTAAAAGAATTATCGTATTAGCAAAAGGCCGTTTGGTTAACCTAGGTTGTGCAACCGGCCACCCAAGTTTTGTTATGTCAGCTTCTTTCACTAACCAAGTAATGGCGCAAATTGAGTTTTTCAAAAATGCTGATGACTACAAGAATGAAGTTTATATCCTTCCGAAAATTCTTGATGAAAAAGTAGCACGCTTACATTTGAAAAAAGTAGGAGCTCATCTAAGCACGCTATCTAAAGAACAGGCTGATTACATTAATGTGCCGGTTGAAGGACCATTTAAACCGAATCATTATCGTTATTAACAAAAAAAATATTAGCCACAACGAGCACAACGAAAAAAGCTTACAAAGTTAAACCGTTATTATGAATAATAACAAAGTAACGGCATTTTCATTCTGTCTTTTTCGTCGTCCTCGTTGTGGTTAAACAAAGGTTTTAATAATGGAATCACAAAAAAAACATCCTAAACATTTCAGCTTTGAATTTTTCCCGCCTAAAACTCCAGAAGGTGCAGAAAAATTAAAAACTGTGCGCTCAGAGCTGGGCAAACTTAAGCCTAAATATTTTTCCGTAACCTTTGGTGCCGGTGGCAGCACTCAGGATGGTACGATGGATGCGGTACTCGATATACAAAAAGCCGGTTTTAATGCTGCCCCTCATATATCTTGTATGGGGACAGACAAAGAGATTATTGTTAGCTTGCTTGAACAGTATAAAAATAATGGTATTAAACAACTGGTTGTTTTAAGAGGGGATATGCCATCAGGTGCCGGTTCGGGTAATCATGGCGACTTTAGTTATGCCAACGAGTTAGTTGGCTTTATTCGCAACAAATATAACGATCATTTTCATCTTGAAGTGGCAGCTTATCCTGAATTTCATCCTCAAGCAGTCAATGCCGAAGCCGATCTGGATAACTTTAAACGCAAAGTTGAAGCAGGCGCAAACAGTGCCATCACACAATATTTTTTTAATGCCGACGCTTATTTTCAGTTTGTTGACGCTTGTGAAAAACGCGATGTATTCATTCCTATTACACCAGGCATTATGCCCATAACAAATTACACCCAGCTGGCCCGCTTTTCTGATATGTGTGGTTCGGAAATTCCTCGCTGGATCCGCAAGCGACTAGAAGCCTATGGTGATGATAAAGCATCCATACGGGGTTTTGGTGAAGAGGTTGTTACGCATATGTGCGAACGGTTACTCGCAGCTGGTGCACCTGGTTTACACTTTTATACTATGAACCAGACAGGCCCAACCAAAGCGTTGTGGAACAATTTAAACTTATCACAAGTGTAAATTACAATGCGTGTTCCTCGCATTTATCTTAATCAGCAACTGGATAGTGGTAACACTATCCAGTTGTCTGATGAAGCCCATCGACATGTCATTAATGTTTTACGCCTGCGGGAAAAAGATAAGCTTATTATATTTAATGCTCAAGGCCATGAGTTTAATGCGTTTATTGAAAAAGTAGAAAAGAAGCAAACATCGATAAGCATTGAGCAACAACAAGAGAATACCACCACATCTCCCTTGCATATTGAATTAGGTTTAAGCCTAATAAAAAATGATAAGCTTGATTTTGCCATTCAAAAAACTGTCGAGTTAGGTGTAACCAGTATAACGCCGTTATCAGCTGATCGCTCAACCATAAAACTCGATAGCAAACGTGAATTACGAAGACGGTCACACTGGCAGGGAATAATACAGAGTGCCTGCGAACAATCAGGGCGTAATATACTGCCCAAACTCAACACGCTGCAAACTATTCCGATCTGGCTGGCATCGTCAGAAATACCCGGCATTATTTTTGAACCCAGAGCAAGCATCGGTTTAAATAAACTTAAGCCCAGCAATAAAATTAGAATTATTATCGGGCCAGAGGGCGGTTTCAGCAAAAATGAGCTTGAAGAAATTGCGCAATATCAATTTACACAGGTAAAACTGGGGCCCCGTATATTACGAGCAGAAACGGCGGCTATTACAGCGATTGCGACGTTACAGTTATTGTGGGGTGATCTAAATAATTAACCTGAACTCGGGATAAGAAACTTTCTAGGTTACAGGCATGTCAGGCATGTAAATTCTGTAACCGTTTTTCTAAATCATCAATATCAGGAATGATTAACGACTGTCCCTCTACATCGACTATTTCAGAAACCGATTGCCTATTCTGAGGTTTGGACTCAAGCGTCGTAATACCATCACTTCTAATAACACTTAAACGTGGAATACCCTGAACAACAATACCAACATATGGCACCGCAGCATTACCATTTAAAGTGTTAAGGATTGCAATACGGTTACCTTGATGTGTACTTTGTGCTTCACCACTGGCAGTGATACTCGCATCCTCAAATGAAATTAACGGTACAAGGCGTTCACGCCATGTGATCTGGCCTAAAAACCAGTTCGGAGAACCGGCTAAAGGCTCGGGGTTAATAAAACTAATCACCTCGGCAACGGCTGCATTAGGCAATAATATCGTTTCATCCGTTAAAGTAATTAGCAGGCAGTGAATAACATCCGATAAACTATCTGCTGTGTTTACAATTTCCTTGCGTTGAGAATCAATGTATGTCACATCACCCATTATTCACTCCACTTACATATAAAAATTTAAATTTAATCATCACGCAAATAATCATACAATTTTTCTGCTAATTTTTTCGGGTTACCAGTAAAGCTGACAAACCCTTTTTCCTTAATATTTTCTGGCATGCTGCTAATGACACAACTGTCTGAAGATTGTGTCCACACCATTGCACCTTTTTTATGTAACTGTTCACAGCCTTTAAGGCCATCGTCCCCCATGCCACTAAAAATGATAGTGCCCGTTTTTTTTCCATAACGAATCAGCATGTCACTCAACACCATATTAATGGAAGGTGAATACTGTTGCTCCTGTTTAATCGGCGTAAGTTCAATCGCACCAATTGGGTTAATGGTTAGGCGTTCATTAACCGGCATAACAATTACTTCCTTATGCCGAACCACATGCCCCGCCAAAGGCGTGAGCACATTATAGTCGGTTACCTGATTAAGTTGTTCTGCCAGCAAAGCAATAAAATTGGCACCTAAATGCTGAGTTAAAATAAATGCAACGGGTAACCCCGAAGGCAGGTATTTAAAAAATTCCTTAACAGCATCCGGCCCACCTAATGATGCGCCCAACACCCAGACATTTTGAGCTAAAGCATCTTCAGCCCTAGTAACTTCACTCGAAATACTAAGCTTCTGACTTGATGACTGATTATAGTGATCCGCATAGGTTTTTTCTGCAATTGAGTTCTGGCCAACCGATGCTGATATTTTCTTTAATAATTTACCGTACCAGCGGGCTAAAACCTGAGGTTCATTCAATGTTAAAACTGAAATATCATTAAAAATAATGGGGGTAGAGTGATTATCTAATAGTGAGTCTAGAATATTGTCATAATCACTGTGCTCATCAAGATCGAGTAAAATCACATCCAAATTAATTGAATCAAGCTTCCTTACAAAAGCAGGCGTTAGCGGTTCATTGATTACAACATTTAAACCTACATTTCCCAATGCTTCTTTAAGCTGTTTACGTTGCGAAACAGAATTGGATATCACTGCAATCCGTATCTGGCTTAATTCCTGCGATAACATAGAGGATGTCATGGATAAATCTTTCACAGGTCGCTTGGCATATGTGTTGGGCGTATCCATAAAATATTCTAATATTATTTATCTATGTTAAGCAGTGAATGGATGTTCTCTAATAATTCTGTTTCATTATATGGCTTACCCATATACATATTAACACCGATACTCATTGCACGATCGCGATGCTTTTGCCCCGTTCGAGAAGTAATCATAATAATTGGAATGTCTTTCAATCGCTCATCATTACGCATATTAATCGCGAGCTCAAAACCATCCATTCGAGGCATTTCCACGTCTAATAACATGACATCTGGAATCACATCTAACAATTGAGTTAACGCATCAACACCGTCTTTCGCCTGTATGACTTCTAATTCATTTCGTTCTAAGAAACGTGATGTTACTTTGCGCACGGTAATGGAGTCATCAACAACCATAACCGTCTGCATTTTTTCTTCTTCGATAACAGGTTCGGCAACATCAGCCTGAACTTCTGTTTCTAGGTAATTCTGTTCATCTTCTGTTAACGCAATTCGTATCAATACACCTAAATCAAGAATAAGGACAACACTGCCATCACCCATAATCGTTGCGCCAGAAATACCACGCAAGGTACTTAACTGTGCACCCACTGGTTTAATGACAATTTCACGACTGCCCACGAGACCTTCAATGTGTAATGCAGCACGGAAATTACCACTGCGAACCATCAATAGCGCCGCTTTATTCCCTTCGCCTGGCAAACTCAGATTTACCCCATCCATTAAGTGTCCTAAATGAATGTAATGGAATTCTTCTTCAACCCATGTGTAAGTTGCGTGTTCTTTTGACTGCAGTTCAAGCAATGCTTCATGTGAAATACGTTCAACACCTTCAACACTTAGTAATGGTACCGCATACATGTTATCGCCGACATAAACCATTAAAGCACGACTAACGGCTAACGATAATGGCATACTAATCGTAAATCGGGTTCCTTCACCATACGTGGTGTCAATATTAAGCACACCACCTAACTGTTTAATTTCATTATTAACCACATCCAAGCCAACACCACGGCCTGCAATTTGTGTCACTTCTTCAGCCGTACTAAAGCCCGACTCCAGAATTAAATCCAATAAGAATTTTTCGGACACCCGTGCGCCTTCTTTTATTACGCCGGTCTCAATCGCTTTACTGCGGATCGCATTAAAATCAATCCCTGCACCATCATCCGTAATCTGGATAACAACATCGCCACCTTCGCGACTCATATCAAAGTGAATCGTACCCTGCTCAGGTTTACCCGCTGCTTTACGTTGTGCCGGCATTTCAATGCCATGCGCAATTGCATTTCTTAACATGTGCTCAATTGGGGGCATCATGCGTTCAACAATGTTACGATCCAATTCAAGGTCAGCACCATCAAATCCAATATCAGCTTGTTTACCCAATTCTTTACAAGTTTGACGTACAATACGTTTTAAACGATTCACCTGTTTTGCAAAAGGCACCAGTCGCGTGCTCATCAGCCCTTCCTGCAATTCAGTGTTCACTCGTGATTGCTGCACCAGCAGTGTTTCTGATTCACGGTTTAGTCCCGACAGAATGCTACGCAAACTGTCAATATCGTTCATGCTCTCAAGCATAGAACGTGATATTTGCTGCATTTGAGTAAACCGATCAAACTCCAGTGGGTCAAAATGTTCATGCTCCGCAGATAATTTTTCTTCTTTACGTGTTTGAATTTGAGCCTCGGTTTCTATCTCAAACTTACGCAACTGTCCACGGAATCGGTCAACGGTTTCATCAAGTTCCTGTAAGTTAAAACGGAATGAGTTTACCTGTTGCTCCAGACGAGAACGATAGATACTCACTTCACCTGCAAAGTTAACCAAATTATTCAGCGTGTCCGCCCGAACACGAACCTGTTCAGCCGGTGCCGTTTTTTGTGGCGCAGCTTCAGTATCAACATCAAGGGATGACAAACTATTATCTTCTACTGGCTCAATACTTGTTTCCATTGAGGAAGGTGGTAACCCTGCATCCGGCTCATCAAAAACCGGTTGTTCAATTACTTCCGTGTTCTCACCATCATTTTCTAAGTCAAGGCTATTTTCTGACAAGTCATTCTGAGATAATGATAAATCTTCGCTGACGTCAATGTCGGTAAGCTGTATATCATCAAGTTCATCTGCCAGTGAAGTAAGTTCTTCTGTTAACTCAATAGAAAGATCATTAATATCTTTAGATTCAACAACCGCATCCGCTTCGGAACCTATTTCAATCGCTAAACTATTTTGGTCCAGTTCATTTATTTCCAAATTTTCAATTGAAATTTCCATATCATTATTGGACGTTGTTTCTGAGTTAATATTTTCGTTTGCCTTTGGCTCTGCAACTTCACCTGAATCACTACTTCTGTTTTTTGCTCTTTGTATTCCAATTTCATCAATAATAGCTTGGCCTGATGAAAGAGGCTGATGTGCTTTAAGCTGCTCTAACATAGTCACAAGACTATCTTGTGTATGCTGAATAACGGCAAAAATATCATCCGACATTGCTGTTCCATTAGCCACAATATCGGTAACAAGTGATTCCAACTGATGGCTTACATCACCAATAACAGTGACACCGGACATTCTTGCGCCACCCTTTAAAGTATGTAGCTGACGTTGCAGTGCTTCTATATATTCATTGTTATCGGGATCTTTTATCCAAGCATGCAGCGTATTTTCACTTTCATCAAGAATTTCAGTGCCTTCTTCAATAAAAATTTCTAAAAGTTCTTCATCATAGTCATCAGGCATTTCTAACTCAATTGATGACGATATGCTATTTAAACTGGGTTCAACCATTCCGATATCATCGGCTTTATTTTCTCCATCTGAATGCCGAGTCGCCATTGACTCCCGTAATGTGTTTATTAGCGTTTCAATACGATGAACAAGATCCGTTGTTACATATAACTCATTTCCAGACTCACCAAGCTGCGCACAGATTAGCTCAATACGATTTGCAGAATCTTCAAATAGTTTGATGCCCTCATTTGATACAAGCAATTCTTCTGACTGAAGAAGTTTAATATAACGTTCCAACTGCAAGCATAATTCGGAAACAACTTGCACCCCCGTGGTTCGCGCACTACCGGTTAAGGTATGCAATGCCCTGAACAAAGGTTCAGTCACTTCATGAATATCATTTTCGTGCCAGTCGGTTATATATTGTTTTAATACCTGCAAATGAGTTGCAACTTCTTTACGGTAAATTTCTAAAAGAACGGAATCAATTTCGGGGCGCTGTATTTTATCAAGCGATTCATCGATAGGCTGGCTTAAAGAATCCATTGAAGGAGTATCCAGAACCGATAAATCTGGTTGAGGTATACTAACTGATGATATTGTTTCGGTCAGTGGTGTAAACAACTCCCCACGGCTTAAAGAGTCAGCATGCTCCATTAATGAAAATATATTTTGATCGGGACGTTTAGATGATTTAAGCAATTCATATAAAACAGGTAACGCAGCTCGGCCACGTTCCATTAAATCCAGTAACTCAGCTGTTGGCTGAATGGTTTTATCAAGAACCCGATTCAACATACTTTCAAATGCCCAAGCAAACTCACCTAAATCATTTGCACCAACTAGACGCCCACTACCCTTTAACGTATGAAAAGAACGCCGCATATCTTTAAGCGCCTCCATATCACCTAAATTAGACTTCCACAAGGGCAATAATCTGGAGATATTTTCATATTCTTCTTCAGCTTCTTCCAGAAATATCTCGAAAATTTCTTCATCTATCTCAATGGGAGGTGAAAATGTTTTTGATTCATTTTCCTGTGATTTATTTTGTGCCGCAGATACTTGCTCGGGAATGGAAAATTCTGTAGGTGCTTCTGTAATATTTTTTTCTTTAACTTCTAGGGACAAGTCAATCGCTTCGCTATTCCCATCTACTACCGACATGCCTGTCACATGCTTTAATAGTTCATCGCGCGCCCATAATAAACTTTTTTCGATGTCATCACTAAAGACTTCGCTATTATCTGCAACCCGCTGAATGGTTTGCTTCATGTCATTGGTGATTTTTAGTACCGTTTCTTTATTGTCACCCTTAAAGTTTTCTTCAATACTCTTAATAACTTCAACCAGCAAACCTGCAACATCACTGCTTAGCGGGTCACTAAACCATAAACCCATCGCTTCGTCTAACCGCTCAATTTCCTGACTGCTTTCTGAATCGGATGAATCAGCCAAATCCAGTTCCAGTGTACCTTCAATCTCTAATGATGTTATTTGTTCTGTGTCAGTCGATTTCAAATCACTTTCAGTCACTTCCGGCGTAAAAGCTAAATCAAATTCGAGATCTTCAGCGGTTACATCTAGATCCGGCTGGGATAAATCAGTCACTGTGTCCGGCTCACCAAAATCAGGCTGAGCTAAATCAGTAATTGTCGCATCAACACTCTCATTCGTTGCCGCAACGTCCACCTCAGACGGCGCAGCCAGATTAATAACGGTATCATCTGTGGCTTCAACCAAGGTGTCAGCATCGATGTTGATAAGATCTTGGCTTGCATTTGGATCTCTGACTGTTGGCTTATCCTCATCTAACACTTTACCAAGTTGTTCTAAACTGGTTGCAGCTACATTTAATATTGCCGTTGGTTCACCCCAACTATCTACCAGAGATTCCATATAATATTCAATGCTGCTGATTGCATCGGCAAGATAGTCGAGCGTTTCAGGCTCTGGAATTGTTTTCGAAGGAATAAGCTTGTTCTCAACATAACCTTTGCAACTCAACAATAACTCAGCCGCACGATCCAATTGTAATATGTTTAAACTACCACGCACTTTATCGAGTAAGGCAGGAACCGAACTTAATACTTCAGGGTGATTGAGTTGACGACTAAAATCTGTCACCGATTCTTTTACTGCTGCAATATCAATTTTTGCTTCTGCAACAACCGATTCCAGTAACTCTTGTTGTTCTGCTGTTTTAGGTTGTTTAATGCTTGAACTACTATCACTCGAAGCAGCACCATCAACAGGCCGCTGCGTCACTTCGCCCATTGAATTAAGCGTATGCTCAATACCAATAATAGCGGCAGCTATTTCCATTAGTTCATCATCATTAGCCTTATGTTTACCATCAATGATGCTATCAATAAACTCAACTTGTTTAATTAAATCTTTGCGTTGAGGCCCTAAACTTAACATGCCTAACGTATCGGCCATACTGGTTAATTTTTCACTAACCAACTTAAGAATTTCCGGATTTTTATCCTCGCTACGCATAAAGACATCAAGTGAATCTTTAACTTGCAGCAAGTCTTCTTTTAATACGCCCGACACCGTATCCATTAGTGCAACATTAGGAGCATTTAAATCTGCTCGGGCTTTTTCAAGCGTTTGGGTGTCTGGCATTACCTCGGCTAATTTAAATAAATCCTTAACCTGCTTTGTTTTTCCTGCTGTTGCTGACGAACCCGCAACATAATAAAGCAGGTTTTTAACTAAATCCGTAGGTGGTTCCATTGCCAAAGCAACTTCACCGCCATCAATTATTTTTTTAATCGTGCGGTCAACTTTGCCAACTAAGGATTTAACTGCAACACTTGCATCGACACCCTTGTGTTTAAGGCTATCTATCAAACCATCGGCAACCCACAACATGCGGTTAGTATTTTGTTCCTCTGAAACATTACGTAAATCTTCAAGCACATTTGAAATAAGCCCAAGACTCTTCTTTTCGTTCTTTTTATTAAACCAGCCTAATAACCCAATGTGAAACTGATGACGTTTTTCTTTTGCTAATTCTGCTATCTGTTTTGTTATTTCGCCGTCTTTGTGTAATTTAGCTTTAGGGGCAGGCGGCTCCACACTTAAGTCCGGATTAAATAATGCAGTTTCAGATAATAATGCTTCGCTGCGTGCTGCCCGCATGTCATTAAATAATGGCAATAAAACAATAGGCGTATCTTTTTGTCCGGTCTGTAACTTCTCAAGGTAATCAGGTAACTGAAGACTACCGCGGATTAAGACTTCAAATGATTCGTCTTTATTCTTAACGTGATTGCTGTGAATAGCTTTAGCCAATAACTCCAATTCTTCAGCTAATAAAGAAGCACCATACAACTCAACCATTTGCAACGTACCATACACCTGGTGCAAATAGTTAATGCAAAATAAAATAAGAGATTCATCTTGTTGATCTTCGATATAAGACTCAAGTGAGGTACGCGCCTGTTCCATAGTTTCGTCAATTTCTGACTTAACCCAGTTTAGCGTATTAATATCTAACTCATTATTAACAGTCATACTACACTCAATTAATCGTTTTATTCACAACTACGTCGAAATGCAAGCGTTGACTGGAAAGTAAGACTTTCCATCTTGGGGTGGTTCCAACCCAGAACTTCACCTGCACCCAAAATTAATATGCCGCCCACTTTCAAGTAGTTAGCAAATTTATTTAAAATTTTAATTCGTAATGCCTGATCAAAATAAATCATCACATTCTGGCAAACAATAACGTCAAACTCTGAAAATGGAAATGAATCCATTTTTAATAAATTTAACTTTGTAAAACACACCCTTTCTTTTAAATTATCGTTAACCCTGTATTTATCTTTTTCTATTTTTGAAAAATAATAATTTAAATAACCATCCGGCAAATTTGTTAAGCGATTTTCTGGATACAAACCTTCACGTGCCGTTGCCAGCGCAGCTAGGCTAATATCAGTTGCATGCACGCCTTGCTTATTTTCAATGCTATTCAACCGGCAAAAATGCTCAAACCACAGTGCCAGCGAATAAGGTTCTTCACCGGTTGCACAACCCACACTCCATACCTGAAGGTTTAATTGTTTTTTATTGAGCAACTTGTTTTTTTCAATGTATTCTTTTTGTATTAATTGAAATATACTGTCATCTCGCCAAAAACGCGTTTCATGTACGGTCAACCGGTCAACTAATGTTTCCCATTCAATAAGTCCACCGCGTTCATCACTAACAAGTTCAAAATAAGCCTGATAGCCGTCAATTTTTATTTCCCGCATACGGATGGAAAGTTTTGATAATAAAAATGACTTTCTATTCTCAGGTATCCGCATACCTGTTCGTAATTCAACTAACTCAACCCAACGATTAAATAGCGCACTGTCCATTTCAGGCAAGGACTGCAAATGCCAACTATTTTGTGTAGCACTGTCTTCTATGCATGAGTCAACCAGATGATTATCATCTGTCTGTTGCGCCACCTGCTCTGATTTCTTTAATGCCATCAATGTTTAAAATATCCAGATAATATTTTATATCTGAATCTATTCAGGCAGCTTGAAACCGGCAACCGAACGACGTAACTCGTTCGCTAATTCAGCTAAATTACCAATCGATGCCGCCGTTTCATTGGTACCGGCAGAAGTTTGTGTTGTAATCTCCTGAATAACATTCATCGTGTCAGAAATATTCGAAGCCGCATTCGCCTGTTGCGATGCTGATTCGGAAATATTTCGAATCAGGTCGGCTAGATGTTCGGATACTGTTTCAATTTGTTCCAGTGCCTGTCCCGCATCCTGCGCTAGCTGTGCACCCGATACCACACCGGCGGTACTTTGTTCCATTGATGCCACTGCTTCTTTGGTATCGGACTGAATACCTTTAACCAGTGCTTCGATTTGTTTTGTTGCATCAGCTGAACGTTCCGCAAGTCGCTGCACCTCATCCGCAACCACCGCGAAACCACGACCCGCATCACCCGCCATCGCCGCCTGAATCGCCGCGTTTAATGCCAGAATATTGGTTTGCTCTGCGATGTCGTTAATCAGCTCAACGATGTCACCAATTTCCTGCGAGCTTTCGCCGAGTCGTTTAATCCGCTTCGATGTTTCCTGAATGGTTTCACGAATACTGTCCATACCATTAATTGTTTTCTGTACCGCATCGGATCCGGTGTTAGCCATGGTTACTGACTTACGCGCTTCGTCTGCAAGTTCACTCGCGTGCGTTGATACGCCTTCGATTGAAACTGCCATTTCATTAATCGCTGTACTGGCTCCGGTGATTTGCTGTGCCTGATGGTCACTCGCCTCGGCAAGATGCATCGCCGTTGCCTGCGTTTGCTGTGCCGCCGACGATACCTGCAATGTTGTTTCGTTGATCGCCGATACCAATGAACGTAGTGCATCAATCGCGTAGTTAATCGAGTCTGCGATTGCACCCGTAATGTCCTCTGTTACCGTTGCCATTACGGTTAAATCGCCATCCGCCAGATCGCCCATTTCATCCAGCAATCTTAAAATCGCTTCTTGGTTAGCGGTATTGGTTTCTTCTTCCAGTGAACGCTGGCCTTCTGATACATCCAGCGTCATTTTCGAATCACGCCAGTAAACAAAACCAACCAGAACAGCAAAGACTAATGACAAAATACCAAATAAAGATGCAGCGGCGGCTGTCCAGCGAGAATCAATCACGCTTTGATAGCTGCTAGCAACGCCTTTAATCTTGTTATGCAGTTCCTGACTCGAATCAAGCACTTCCTGTGCAGAAGCCGACACTTGGAACATTTCCGGTGAACGTTCTAAAATTGCACCCACCTGATTACGAATTTTATAAAACTGTTTAGCCACTCGTTGCAGCCTTTTACGCGCACTGGGTTCAATAATTTTCTGAATACGTAAGTTCGGGTTGCCGCGCAACATGTCTTGTACGACCCGACCAAACAAGGCTGCATCACGACCGAATCTGTCTGCCGCCGTTACCGCTTCTTCCCCACCTTCAAGCACTTTACCCACGTTACTTGAAATACGCTGGGTTAACATTAACTGACGCGTTGCAATATAAACTTGATATGGTGGTGCTTTTTGCTTTGCCATGGTATCAACAACTTCATCGGTTAATGCAAGTAATGCAGGGATCTGCTCATCAATGCCCTGAATATAGGAACGCATCGAGTCAACCACTTCACGGCGTTCTAAGATGATATCCACATTATCGCTAAATTCACCCCATAGAGTACTTAGGTCATTTAATGGCGACATTGTACTGCTAGCCGCAGCAGGTGTAATGCTCTGTTGATATTCCAGAATCGCCTGAAAGGCATCACGCGCTTTTTGGAGTAACGGGAAGGCGGCTAAGTCACCACGTGTGGCCTGTGATGTCAGCGTCGCAATTTCCTGAGATATCACACGTTGATCACCAATTTTACTGATGTAGGTTTTATCCAGACTTGCTTCTTCAGCAACGAAAATATAGGTCACACCTAATGCAACTACCGAAGCAATCAGAAATGCAAACAATACAAGCATTATTCGATCAGTCGATACACCAGCCAGGCTATTCTTGCTTCCTGTATTCATCTTAAACTCCTGAGTACGTTTACTTTAACTATTATTAATTGTTCTAATTTTTAAACACGTGCCGCAATGTTTAAAAACTCGCTGCTTTGAGCAAGTTTGGCCACACTAAAAACACCCCATTCGACTTCGTTTTGTAAAAACGAACCCTTTAAATACACTTTTAATTTGCCCGATGTGTCTGGCAAGTTTTCACTGTGTTCTTCAGTAAAAAAATGTCGCATGCCATAAACTTCATCGACTAATAACCCTGAACTTAATTCACCATGCTGCACCACAATAACTCGTGATGATTTTTTTATTTTGCAAAGCTCATTATCAACAAACCCTTTTAAATCCATAATTGGCAGAAGATTACCGCGAATATTGGCCAAGCCTTTAACCCACCGCAAAGTGCTGGGAACCTTGGTGATGTTTGGGTATTTCAGAATTTCTGCAATGTCTGCCATCGTCACCAATAGATGCATATCGCCGACCCGAAAACCAACGCCTGACCATGTGCGACGCACTTCTGCTTTTTGCGGTAGACCAATCGCACGCTCCTGAGAGCGTGTTTCAATTTGCTTTAATAAAGCAAAAGGCGATAATTGTGCAGCACTGTTCATTTACAAAGTGTCTCGTTATCGTTTAATTTGATTTAACGTTGCCATTATTTTCCCAAAGCAGACGCTATTTTATTCATAAAATCTGTTTCATCTACCGGTTTGGAAATATAATCTTTAGCACCCTGCCGCATTCCCCAAACACGATCCGTTTCCTGATCCTTTGTGGAAACGATAATAATGGGAATATGTTGTGTTTCAGGATCTTTGCTAATAGCGCGTGTTGCCTGAAAGCCATTCATACCCGGCATAACAACGTCCATTAGAATTAAATCTGGTTTTGATGACTTTGCTTTCGCAATGCCTTCTTCAGCCGACATGACAGCCTCAACACTGTGCCCATGCTTTTGTAAGATCCCCTGCAACACATGAATTTCTGTTGGAGAATCATCTACGATTAAAATATTAGCCATAATACAACCTCAATCAATTAATTTTTAAGGAACAAGCTTAACTGGCTCGATCCAGAACATGTCGTTTAATTGCACCTAACAATTCTTCTTTTGTAAAAGGTTTTGTCAGGTACTGCTCAGAACCGACTATCCGCCCCCTAGCGCGATCAAATAAGCCATCCTTACTTGAAAGCATAATCACGGGTGTTTTCTGGAACACCTTATTATTTTTTATTAATGCGGTGGTTTGGTAACCATCTAAACGCGGCATCATGATATCAACAAAAATAATATCCGGATTATTGTCTGCAATTTTTGATAGTGCCTCAAAGCCATCGGTTGCGGTGATCACATCGCAACCGACTTTCTTTAATAAAGTTTCGGCTGTGCGACGAATCGTTTTACTGTCGTCGATCACCATCACTTTTAAATCCTGATAAATATCACTCATGCCTATTTTCTAAATTCCAAAATTCTTTTTTAACGGCCTCTAGTAAGCCAACCGATTAACCCTAAAAAATGTAACCCATAAAAAAACAGTCTCAAATTTTAAAGAGACTATTTACAAACAAATATTTAACATAGTTTTTAAGAACAATCCATAAGTATTTATATTACTTAGGATATTTCCTTTTTCAATACAGTAAAGCTAAGTCTAGCAGGACATCAGCAAAGCATCCAGAATTGATCATTTTTCGCCCAAAATAATAACAGATTTACCCATATAATTAGTCAATATCGGCCGTTTACGGGTGAATCTTTAACCATTTTTTAATTATTGGCTGCACTCTAAATTGCCCATATTTTAAAGATTATTTTATGTTAATCTGAAAATCCCAAACATTTAAACAAGATTAGCACCCATGCCCATTAAATTTGCCGCTGTGATGGATCCGCCTGAACAACTGAACCCCATCAAAGACAGTAGCCTCGCCATGCTCGAGGAAGCCCAACGCCGAGGCTGGCAAACCTATTACATTAATCCGCTTTCTTTAGCCTACAATGAGGCGGCAAGCGCAAGCTGTTTACCTATAAAACTCCAATTAAATCAACAAGATTGGTATCAACTGAGCAAAGCTGAGCCACACTCTCTTGGCGATATTGATATTATCATTATGCGCAAAGATCCGCCCTTTAATATGAACTACATTTACGCTACTTATTTGCTCGAGCTGGCCGAAAAACAGGGGGCTTTAGTGATCAACCGGCCTCAAAGCCTGCGCGATGCCAATGAAAAGCTGTTTACGCTGCAGTTTCCAGAATGTTGTGCGCCAACGCTGGTTGCAAGTGATATCTCCCAGTTAAAGGCGTTTCTTGACCAATACGGTGATATTATCGTTAAACCACTCGATGGCATGGGGGGCGCATCCATTTTCCGCATAAAGCAGGACGACCCCAACATTGCCGTTATTTTTGAAACCATGACCCAATATGGCCAAACCCCCATTATTGCGCAACGCTTTATCCCCGAAATAAGCGAAGGGGACAAGCGTATCTTACTGATTGACGGCGAACCCATCCCCTATGCGCTGGCTCGCATTCCCGCTAAAGGCGAAACCCGAGGCAATCTGGCCGCCGGCGGCAGCGGTGTTGGCGTACCGCTCACCGAACGCGACTTATGGATTTGCAAACAAGTTGGCCCCACATTACGAAAAATGGGCTTAAGTTTTGTTGGCATTGACGTGATTGGGGATTACTTGACAGAAATTAACGTCACCAGCCCCACCTGCATTCGAGAGCTCGATAAGCTGTACGACTTAAATATCAGCAAAATCTTACTCGATGCACTTGAAGCAAAAATAAAATAATAACGCGAAGGAATAAAAACGTGTCTCCCCGCCTTTTTCAGCTTTATTTAACCCGATTAATATTCAGCTTAGTGTTATTACTGAGTGTAAGCGCTTGCCAACAAGCACCAACTTCTTACAAAACGTCCATTTTTTCTTTTGGTACGATCATTCAAGTTGAAGTAAGCGATGTCAGTCCGGCTCAGGCACAACAAGTCTTTACCGCGATCGAAGATGACTTGAAACGCATGCATATATTATGGCACCCGTGGCAGTCCGGCCCGCTGGGGCGCACTAATAGCTTATGTGGAATGACCAGTACTTTTTCAGCACCTACATCGGTTATTCCTTTAATAATAAAAGCAAAACAACTGGCGATACAAAGCGATCATTTATTTAACCCGGCCATTGGTAATCTGGTTAAACTCTGGGGATTTCAGCAAGATACCTTTGATAAAAACACACTTCCCGAGGATGACAAAATACAGGCGTTGCTAAAAGCAAATCCACGAATGACAGACATTACTATCAAAGGTGTACGCTTTACCTGTAACAATCCTGCGGTACGCATCGATCTGGGGGGAATTGCAAAAGGCTATGCACTGGAAAAAATTATTGCCAACTTAAAACAAAACTACCAGATTGAAAATATCATGATCAGTGCTGGTGGTGACTTAAAAGCCATTGGTCAACACGGCGAGCGCCCGTGGGTGATTGGTATACGCGACCCACTGGCAACCGACAGGAACACCGCCATCGCCACGGTCAAAGCAAAAAGTGGCGACAGTATTTTCACTTCCGGCAGCTATGAGCGTTATTATCTGGCCAACAATAAACATATTCACCATATTATTGATCCACGCACCGGCTACCCCGCTAAAGGCAGTTTATCGGTAACGGTTATCCATCCCAATGCCACCACCGCCGATGCCGCAGCAACCGCCCTATTTGTAGCCGGCCCAAAACAGTGGGTTGAAGTGGCCAATAAAATGGGGATTAAATATGTGTTATTAATTGATGATAAAAATAACGTGCATATGACTCAGGCGATGCTGGATCGGATTGAGTTTATAAAAGAGCCGAACAGTTTATTTATTGTTCGGCCTTAAAATCAAAGTATATTAACCAAAACTAAATTCCCAAATACATCCATCTCGCACCGCCAACCACTATCAACAAAGGTTGTTGCCGTTGTTTCAATAATGAGTGCCGGGCCATTAATAATTTGTGAAACGGCTAAATCAATACGCTGGTACACAGCAACTTCTTTATCATTACCCACTCTATAGATGGGCTCAGATGCTTTATTTTTAACCGGCACTTCGCTTAGTTCAAATGTTGTCTGACTGGCATTTAAACTTACCCGAATATTCACCAGCTCAATAGGTAAATTTAGGCTATGGCCATAGCGTTGCTGATGACGTGCAATAAAATCTTGTTTACATTGTTTAACCGCAGAGGAATCTAAATACACATACGGAATATCCAATGTGTAAGACTGCCCCTGATAACGGCAATCTAGACGGGTGCTAATCATAATATCTTCACTTGCAACGGCTTCTTTGAATAATGCCGCCTCACCTTGCGCTATTAAACTTTTCAGTGCCTGAGTAATTTTATTTTGAAGTGATTCACTCAACACGGCATTAAAAGTATGGGATAACTCCCGCCCTTTCGGTGCAACCAGCATACCCAAAGCCGATAACACACCCGAATGCATCGGCACCATCGCCGTTGAAATTTGTAAAGCATTAGCCAACGCACAAACATGCAAACCACCCGCCCCACCAAATGAAGTTAAACATAAATCACGCGGATCAATACCGCGTTGCACCGACATAACCCGCAGTGCATTGGCCATATGTTCATTGGCAATATTAATAATGCCATGCGCAGTTTGCTCACAACTCAAATTTAATTGCTCAGCTAACATATTAATAGCTTTGGAGGCTGCAGCAACGTCTAACGACATGCCACCGCCTAAAAATGCCGCAGGCAATAACCGCCCAAGCACTAAATTCGCATCGGTAACCGTCGGCTGAACGCCACCTTGCCCATAGCAGGCTGGTCCCGGATTAGCGCCCGCCGATTTTGGCCCGACTTGTAGTAAGCCGCCACCATCAATAAAAGCTATCGAGCCGCCTCCGGCACCAATCGTATGCATATCCACCATCGGTATCGCCACTGGATAATCTGCAATTTTAGATTCATTGGTAAGCTGTATTTTACCTTCAATTAAAGCAACATCGGTTGATGTGCCGCCCATGTCAAAGGTCAGCAAGCGTTTAAAATTTGTGAGCTTACCAAGATATTCGGCTGCGGCCAGCCCACCGGCTGGCCCAGATAACAACATGTGTACCGCTTGTTCACCGGCCAATTCCGCAGCAATGGTATTACCGGCACTTTGCATAACGGTGATCGTATTTTTAGCAGAAACAATATTACTGACCCCCTGTTGTAACCGTTGCAAATAACCTTGTACCAACGGCCCCACATACGCATTCAACCAAGTGGTCATGCCACGTTCGTATTCTTTATATTCAGGTAAGATATTTGAAGAACATGAAATAAATAATTCAGGTAAAGCCTTTTCTAACGCCTGTGCAATTTGCTGTTCAAAGTGATTATCTAAATACGAAAATAATAAATTAACCACCACGGCTTGTGGTTTTATGGCACGAACCTGAGCAACTAAGTTTTCTAAATCCTGCGCGGTTAGATCATCCAGTACTTCTCCACTTGCAGACAGTCGCCCACCGGTCTCAAGACAACATTCGGCTTTAACCGGTGCTGCATTGTATTCAGGTTGTAAATTATAAAGCTCCCGACGTGCCTGTCGGCCTAAGCTGAGCATATCTTTAAAGCCACGATTGGTAATAAAAACCGTTGAAACGCCCTTACCCTCCAGGACAGCATTGGTTGCCACGGTTGAACCATGCACGATATATAAATTATCGGTGTTAGCAAGCGTGTTCAGTTGTAAATCTTTTATACCGGCGAGGATCGCCTGCTCAGGTGCATGCGGTGTGGATAAAACTTTATGGGTTTGAAGTTGATTGTTTTTAAATAAAACAAAGTCAGTAAAAGTTCCGCCAGTATCAACGCCTAGATAAATATTCATAGCGGCAGATTATAAAGGGTTTTAGTATCGGTAAGGCTAAAATATTGGCTAAGTGTTCTTTTTTTTACGCGGCGATGCCAACACAATTTGATTTCGACCATTATCTTTCGCCTTGTATAAAGCATGATCGGCTCGATTTAATAATGTTTCATCTGAATCATCCGGCCTCCAGTCAGCCACACCAATGCTGACCGTAAATGGAATCGAGTAATTATCAATATGAAAAGGTCGGGCATTGACACTACTACAAATACGCTCGGTAATTTGTCTGGCAACATTAATATCGGCACGAGGTAAAACCAGTAAAAACTCGTCACCACCATAGCGCCCCAAAATATCATCAGTACGTAATACCGACTTCATTCTGGCCGCCACTCTTGCTAAAATCTGATCGCCAACAAGATGTCCATACTTGTCATTCACTGATTTAAAAAAATCCAAATCAATCATAGCAACACAAAAAGGGTGTTTTTTCTGTGTGGCCTTTTCTAAATTAGAGCAAAGATAATCCAGTACTTTAGCCCGACTGGCAACTTGGGTTAGCTCATCTAAACCTATTTTTGAAGTGAGTAACTGCCGTTCATCTATCAGCGCATCAATCGAACTTGTCATATCAAGCACTTTTTTATTGTGATAAACCTCGATTGCTAACGACATATCCAGAGCCGAAACTCTAGAAATCAACTTCACTAGCGGCAAAAACTGTTCATCATCCAGCGAAATAACCTTAGCCAGATAATCAAACAACAAATCATCAAGCGTCCGAAAAGCCATTTGGTAATAGCTCAGCGGTAAACCAATCAACGCATGCACCCGCCCAACCTGCAAGCGCTCTTCAAAGTATTCAGGACTATCGAAATTGACACCGTAAGACTGAAGATAAGCTAGCTGTGTGTTTTGCAAGCTGTGAACTTCTGCATGTTCCAGCAAAAAGGCTTTTATCTCTGGGAAAGATAAAAGTACTTTGTAAAAACCGGCTACGACTTCCTCACCATAAGGCTGAATAATTTTGCTATGTAACAATTCAGCCAGTACATTATCCGCACCCGACAAGCCCATCATGGCAACGCGTAACTTTCGTTGTGCAGTGTTAAACCCGTACTTGTCACAGAGCGTATTATGCATATAATCCACAAATAAATTTTATCTTTTAAAGATTAAAATAAGGTATATTAAACTCTTATCGGCCTATTCGTGACTGAACTTAACTAAAAGTAAAAAATGATGACAACACCGTTACTTATGCGCATCGAGCATTTATCCCGCCATTATGGTGAGCTTAAAGCCGTCGATTCGGTTAATTTTGAATTGAACCGTGGTGAAGTTTTAGGCTTTTTAGGCCCAAACGGGGCGGGTAAATCCACCACCATGCAAATGATCACCGGCAATCTCGCGCCCAGCGCCGGAAAAATAACTATTAACGGCCTCGACCTGCTGGATCAGCCCAAATTGGCAAAATCGGAAATTGGCTACCTACCCGAACAACCCCCTTTATATATAGAACTCAGTGTTGATGAATATTTAAACTTTTGTGCCAAAATAAACGGCATTCAGCCTGCGGCACAAAGCAATGCGGTCAACAAAGCCATTGAGCGCTGTGGGCTAGGGGAAGTAAAATCGCGTTTAATTTCAAACCTGTCCAAAGGCTATCAACAACGCGTGGGGATTGCACAAGCGATTATCCACACACCTGCCATTGTTATTCTCGATGAACCCACAGTGGGGCTCGACCCCATTCAAATCCGCGAAATTCGTAAACTTATTCGTGACTTAGGCGAAGAGCACAGCGTTATATTATCCACCCATATTCTGCCGGAAGTACAAATGACCTGTGACAGGGTGCAGATAATTAATAAAGGCCAGCTGGTATTTAGCGATTCTATCGACAATTTAAATCAGTCAATGCAGGCCACCAGTCTTATTGTCCAGTTTGAAAATAATCCGGACGATACCATCCTCAGTGCAGTGGACAATGTCAACAAAATCGAGCGCCTTGAGGACAAGCGTATTCGAATCCATTTCAACAATACTGAGGCACAAAAGAGTCCTGCAAAACAAATTGCAATAGAGGCCGCCAATAATAACTGGGGCTTACTTGAATTAACGCCTGAACAAAAAACACTGGAACAGATTTTTGTCGAAATAACCTCATCGGAATCCGTAACAGAAAATACAGAACAAACAACGGAGGATGCTGCATGAATATTTTAACCATCGCATCCCGCGAACTGCGTAGCTTATTTTTGTCGCCACTGGCCTGGTCTATCCTCGGCGTGGTGCAATTTATTTTTGCTTATATATTTCTCGCCCAGCTCAATACCTTTATACAAATTCAACCACAACTAGCCAATATTGAAAATGCACCCGGTGCAACAGAATTTATCGCCGCACCATTATTTGCAACCTCGGCAATTATTTTTATGCTGGTAACACCTTTAATTACTATGCGGGTTATCGCAGGTGAACGCGCCAATAAAAGTCTGGCGTTATTATTTTCTGCGCCTTTGTCAATGACCGATATTATAATGGGTAAGTTTTTAGGCGTTGTTGGCTTCCTAGTTTGCATGGCTGCAATGCTGGCATTAATGCCCTTGTCACTCGGTTTCGGTGGCAGCCTCGACTACGGCTTATTCTTTTCTGCTTGGTTAGGGCTTATTTTACTGGTTTCGAGTTTTGCCGCCATTGGTGTTTACATGTCAAGCTTAACAACGCAACCCACAGTTGCCGCTATCAGCACCTTTGGTATTTTACTGATGCTCTGGATTCTTGACTGGTCCAGCGGTAAAGTAGCGGATGCGAATGCCAGTGGTGCATTGGAATACGTTTCTATGCTGCGTCACTTTGAAGCAATGTCAAAGGGTTTATTCAGCTCAGCCGATTTTATATATTTTATTCTGGTCTCGGCAACTTTCCTAATCCTGTCTGTTCGTCGGTTAGATGGTGATCGTCTGCAACGTTAGTACGCAACAACCACTCGCTAACAGATTAAGAATTAATTTAAGGTTCAACATGGAAATAACAAAAAAAAATCGCCGCAATTTAAAACTGCAAAACATTACTTTTATTGTATTGTTTGTTACAGCAATGGTCTTGCTTGCATGGCTAACTCAAAAATATAAATTTGAATCAGACTGGACTGCCACACAACGTAATACTTTATCAACCGCCAGTATTGAACTACTAAAAAAAATAGATAACGACATTAGTATTACCGCCTTTGCACGTGAAGCCGATATTTCTCAACAGCGTACATTAATAAAAGAACTTGTTAACAAATATCAAAAACATAAAAAGAATATTGAACTGGCTTTTATTAACCCCGAGGTTGATCCCACCACCACTCGTAAGCTGGGTATTCAGGCAGAAGGCGAAATGATTATAAGCCTTGGTGGACGAACTGAACATTTACTGTCCATAAGAGAACAGGATCTTACCAACACCTTACAACGCCTGCTGCGCAGCGGTAACCATACCATTCGATTTTTAACTGGCCACGCCGAGCGTAAACCCAACGGTAAAGCCAACCATGATTACCAGTTATTCACTAAAAACCTGAAGGACAAGGGCTTACAAATCAGCACGCTGAATTTAGCTGAAGCACACTCTATTCCTAAAGATACCACCACATTGGTGATCGCCGGGCCACAAATTAATTATTTGCAGGGGGAGGTTAAACTGATTCAGGCTTTTATCAAGCAAGGCGGTAATTTACTCTGGTTACAGGAACCCGGTAACCTTTACAAACTGGGACCGCTGGCAAAACAACTTAATATTGAATTTATCAAAGGGGTCATCGTTGACCCGACCACACAAATGCTGGGTATTCCTGCAACCTCGGCACTGGCAGAAAGTTATCCGCCGCATGCCATTACTCAAAACTTTACAATAGGCACACTTTACCCACACAGTGGGGGTTTAAAGGTGTTGGATGCAAAAAATACCCACTGGAAAGCAAGCCCACTGGTTCAGTCAACCACCCGAAGCTGGCTGGAAGCAGGTAAATTACAGGGCGTTGTCGAGTTTAACCCTTCTATTGATACGATGGGACCAATTACCATCGCAATGGTTCTGGAAAATAATTCAAACAAGGACAAAGCCCAACGCATCGTTATTATTGCCGATAGCGACTTTATATCGAACCAGTACCTTGGGAATCTGGGCAACAAGGATATGGGGCTAAAGATTTTTAACTGGCTCAACAACGACGACAAACTAATCAGCATTGCAGCAACCACCGCACCGGATCAGCAATTACAACTTGACCCGATGCTTTGGGCAGTTATTGGCCTGTTCTTTCTTGTCGGCCTACCTATTATTTTTATTGCCAGTGGTATTATTATCTGGCGAAAGCGCCGTAATCGCTAAAATTTCAGTAAGAAGCCACTTCATATATGAATAAACGAAATATTACCAATCTCGGACTTTTTATTTTTATACTTATCGCCGCTGGTCTTGCAATATTAGATTCAACAGATGAAGAAAAAAATAAAAGGCCCGCCATTACCGCACTTAAACAGGCCGATGTTGTTAATATCACCATTAAACGCCAAGGCAAAACAGATATCGACATTGAAAAGAAAAACAATAAGTGGCGTTTGATATCTCCCTACAATACGCCAACCAACCAATTTCGCATGGATACTTTATTGCGCTTAGTCGAAACCTTACCGCAAGCCACTTATCCACTAAAAGAAACAATCCCCTATGGACTCGATACTCCCATACTAGAAGTAGTCTTTAATAAAGGCCTCACCAACACAGTAGCAATAAAGTTTGGCAACTCAGACCCCCTTAAAATGCGCCGCTATGTTGCGGTAAACAAAACACTCTATTTAACCAATGATACTTATTTTTATGCCTTAAATAGTGTCGCAACCGATTATATTGATCATAAACTGCTTGCCGATGATTTTGAAATAACACGACTTGACCTACCTGAATTAAAATTAAAACTGGTAAATAATAACTGGCGCGCCACACCCAAGCCAGATAACTTCAGTGTTGACAGTGTCAATGAATTAATCAGTGAATGGAAAAATGCACAGGCTATTAATATTAGCCCGATAAATACTAATGTAAGTTTTTCATCTGCACAGACTATTTCACTTTACAGTAAAGAGGCAACAAAGCTGACTTTTTATATTCTAAAGAATAATAAAGAATTTGTACTGGCTGATAAATTAAAAGGTTTGCAATACAGTCTTCCCAACGAAAAACGAGAACCATTACTTAACCTGTCCAAACCGGCCGCAATGGAATCAGAGCCAACTTTGTCTCCAATACAAAAAAAATAACCATGCCAGAATTACCTGAAGTCGAAACCACTTGCAAAGGTATTTCCACACATCTTATCAACAAAACCATTGCCGAGGTTATTATCCGGCAGCCGAAACTTCGTTGGCCTATTCCAGCTAGACTGAAAAAAGAATTGCCTCACAATAAGATTATTTCCGTTGAACGTCGTGCAAAATATATTTTAATTACAACAAAAGTCGGTACTCTTATTCTCCATCTGGGCATGTCCGGTAGCTTACGTATCGTAAAAGCCAGCGCCCCCTTTGATAAACATGATCATTTTGATTTAGTGCTTAAAAATGGCCAGTGCTTACGCTTACATGACCCACGACGTTTTGGTGCGGTACTCTGGACAAAAAAACCAGCACTGGAACATAAGCTGCTGTGTAAACTCGGGCCGGAACCTTTAACCGAGAAATTCACCACTGAAACCATTTTTGAGCAAGCACGAAAACGTAAAGTCAATATTAAACAATTTATTATGAATGCACAGATCGTGGTTGGGGTGGGAAATATTTATGCAAGCGAAGCTTTATTTCTTGCGGGTATTCATCCGCGCAAATCGGCTGGTAGTATCAGCTTGCCTCGTTTTGAAAAACTGGTTAACGCCATTAAGCAGGTTTTAACCGCCGCCATTAAGCAAGGTGGCACGACCTTAAAAGACTTTACTCAAAGTGATGGCAAGCCCGGTTACTTTCAGCAACAACTTCAAGTGTATGGCCGCAAAGATAAGCCCTGTCGTATTTGTAAAAAATCAATAAGCCATTGTGTACTCGGACAACGCGCAACTTATTACTGCACCCAGTGTCAAAAATTTTAAGTATGCAAAATCAAATAGATAAAAAACCACTCTACAAACCAGCCGCTATCGGTTTTGGCCTTATTATAGTCGCCATAGCCGTTGCTATGTCTGGGCCACTGGGTAGCCGCGTAGGTTGGTGGAATTATGATTTCACCGTCATCATACTTAAGTGGTCGGCCTATGGTGGTATTTTTGCGTCCATACTGTGTTTGTCTGGACTGATTGCAGCACGTCCCGGTGGTAAGCGCCGTGGATTTATATATAGCCTGTTGGGCTTAGTCATTATCGCTCCTATGCTGCTTTTTTTACAACACTGGAAAGAAGCCAAACAGACTTCGGCACCTATCTCCGACATTAGTACCAACACAGAAAATCCACCTTCATTCTGGTATGCACCCAACGCACGAACTTACGGTGGCTTCGAAATAGAAACGCTTCAAAATGAATTCTACCCAGATATCCAGCCATTAATATTACCTCTATCCGCAAACAAAGCGTTTGATCTTGTTATTGATGTTATCCGCGAGAAAGGCTGGAAGCTATGGGAGGCAGATCGGAATGAGTTACATATAGAAGCAACCGCAACCACTTTCTGGTTTAGATTTAAGGATGATGTGATTATTCATATTAGTAAAATCGATAAAAACAGCAGTCGGATAGACATGCGTTCCACATCCCGAGCCACGGGTGGTGATGGAGGCACCAATGCAAAGCGGATCCGTTTGTTTTTTACGGCTCTGAAAAAACATATCCGACAATAAGTCACTTCAGGTTTGCATAAGATAGCAGCGTTAGAATAAATTAACGCCTTTGTGGATTTTGATAATAGTTCCGTGACACCACCAACTTCTGAGATGATGGCTTGCAACCTTTCGACAAAAGCATTAAACCATTTAACCAGCTCCTCCAATTTCATCATTACTTTTAGTAGATAAGCGTTTGGTTAAGTCACCTTCACCGGTTGACATTTCTTTAAGGGACTCACTCACGAATCGAAGGTCATTACTGATTAAAGCGGCCACAAACAAGGCAATTCCACTAATAAGCAACACCACAATAAGACCAATCACAAGACCAAGTATCATCGCTCTATTAGCTTCACTGGTTGCAGCATCAATGGTATTTGGACCGTTCAAATGTATCGTTATACAAAATAATATTAATAACTTAACTTGAGAAAAAAGAATAGGCTACGTCCATTCCAAATAAAGACTGTAAATACAATCAACTGGACACCCGTTGACAGTTAAAAAGGGATGCCCTGCTGACTGGCAAAATAGACAGCATAACTAAACCCGAGCGATTATCGCTGTAAAAATACCGAATTCATCCCTGACTTAGCAGTCACCCTATTGCACTATATTGGTGCAAACATATTTTAATACCTGAGTACTAAAGTCTGCAATAGAACTGGCCGATACAACTTTACACAGTGCTCTTTTTGCTGAAATACAGCTTACATACTATTACTTACTTACAAAGAGCACTCTATTTAAGTCTATAACAGGGACATAAAAATGTTGTCTAAATTAAAATTAAACGGTTTGTACTGGAAACTGGTTGCACCGATTAGTGCAATTCTCGCTTTGTCTATTATTGCGCTTACTTTATATATACCCAGTCAAATCAAGCAACAATCAATCAATGGTGCAACGGAGTCTGCACAGCAAACGGCAACACAGTTCAAAATACTTCGAAAATATTATGTACAAAATATTGTACGCAAAGTTAAATCCGGCTCAGACATGAAGCCGACTATCAACCACAAAAATAATCCAAAGGCCTTCCCCTTACCGGCCACCATGATTCATGATATTAGCGCGCTATTAAAAGATAAAGGAACCACGGTTAACCTCTACAGTGCTTACCCTTTCCCTAATCGTAAATCACGTGTATTAGATGAATTTCAAACTGCAGCTTGGGCTTTCCTGAATAAAAATCCGGAGAGCACTTATGTCAAAGAAGTTGAACGCAATGGAAAATATATTGTGCGCGTTGCAGTTGCGGATAAAATGGTTGCCCAGGGTTGCGTGAATTGTCACAACGCCCATGCGGACACACCAAAAAATAACTGGAAGCTGGGCGATGTCAGGGGAATACTTGAAATAAACAGTGATATCAGCAACCAAGCTGCAGCCAGTGCCTGGCTTAGTGACAAGATCACTTATGCACTGATTGTTATGCTGCTGATAACAATCATGACCGTCTATTTGGTGTATAAGAAGTCGATAGCGAAGCCCATTGCCTCATTACAGGAAGGAATCGACAAACTCGCATCGGGTAATACCGACTTAACCCAACAGCTTGACGTTAAAGGCAAAGATGAAATTGCCGGGCTTGCGACAGGATTTAATCATTTAATATCAAGCCATAAAGACTTTGTTACCAATATTGCTAACACGGCTCAGCAACTTGAAAATGCAGCGTCAGCGATGACCGATGTAACAAGCTCTGCGCAACAGGACTCACATCAGCAGAATATGCAAATCAATAATATTGCAACGGCCATCAATCAAATGTCATCCACTGTGCAGGAAATCGCGGCTAAAACCAGTGAGGCAGAAACGTCTGCCCAAAATGCTGAACAATCGGCCCACTCAGGGCAAAAAGTTGTACAGGATAATATCAATATTATTAAAACACTTTCTGATGATGTCAGGCATGCAGCGGAAGTGATACAGGCATTAAAATCAAATAGCGAAAGTATTGGTTCAGTACTCGATGTAATAAAAGGTGTGGCCGAGCAAACAAATTTGCTGGCACTGAACGCCGCCATCGAAGCGGCGCGGGCAGGCGAGCAAGGCCGGGGGTTTGCCGTTGTTGCTGATGAAGTTAGAACACTAGCAAGTCGCACTCAGCAATCAACCATTGAAATTCAGGACATGATTGAACGTATTCAAAGCGGTACGCTCGATGCAGTAGCAGTTATGGATAAAGGGGTAGAAACAGCAACGGCAAGTGTTGAGCAGGCAACCAGTACTGAAGGTTCGTTAGACGTTATCACTAAATCCGTGGTAAATATCTCATCTATCAATACTCAAATTGCCGCTGCACTCGAAGAACAGAGCGTTGTCTCAGAAGAAATTAACAAGAATATTCATAGCGTCAATGAACTGGCCGCCAATGGTGATGATAACTCATCAAAAATAAATGCAGCCAGCGCCGAACTAAACCAGCTTGCTGAAAACTTAAATTCACTGGTAGGCCCGTACAAAATATAATCATACTTAAATTTACTTAATGATAAGCGCCAGCCCCTCACCACGAGGGTCGCTGGCTGCATTTATTTTATTATTTTTACTTATTACCAGCTGCATATTGCCATACTGCCCATTCAATTCTTTTAATGTGTGTTGCATCAGTATTAAATTTTTACGTACTCTTCTAGTTATTGTCTTCTTCTCAATCTGAAGCAGATCCGGTAAGTACTGATGATGATAACGCGGCGCACTGACAATCGCTTTTGCTGAATGGCCTGCTGTAAACCCGAGGATACCATGCAATACCATGGTAATAATTCGGCTACCACCGGGTGTGCCGATCACAGCATAGTCACTGTTATTTATATTTTCTATTATTGTTGGCGACATGCTCGATAACATGCGCTTACCCGCTTCAATGGCATTATTTTTATTACCGACCAAACCATAAACATTTGGGGCACCCGGTTTGGAGGAGAAGTCATCCATTTCATCATTAAGCAACACCCCTGTTCCCGGCGGCATAAAAGCTGACCCGAAAGGATAATTAATACTTAAGGTTGCCGAAACTTTGTTGCCTTCATTATCCACAACAGAAAAATGCGTTGTATGCTGCCCTTGCGGAACAGGCACCGCTGTCTTTAAAGCCGAGCTAGGGGTTGCCTGTTTTAGTGAAATTGTATTTGCCAGTTCTTTAGCGTAGGGCTTGCTGGTTAATTGTTTAAAAGGAATAGAAATAAAATCAGAATCCCCCAAAAATTCAGCACGATCTCGGTAAGCACGGCGCATGGCTTCAACCACTAAATGCATGCGTTGCGCAGGTTGCATCTTGTCTAAATCATATTGCTCTAATATATTTAGCATCGTTACTAAAGCAATACCACCTGACGAAGGCGGCGCTGCTGATATAATTTTATAATTTTTGTACTGGCCAATAATGGGCTGACGTTCTTTTACCTGATAAGTCGCTAAATCTTTTAAGCTCCATATCCCTCTAGCAGCCCGTGTTCCATTGACCAATGCCTTTGCAACCTCTCCCTGATAAAAACCGGCATGCCCCTGCGCAGCAATTGCCTGTAATGTTTTGGCTAAATCGGCTTGTTTTATCAAATAACCACGCCGCGGGATTTTATTGCGGTACAAAAATACTTTTGCTGCTGCAGGCGATCGCCTTAATGCTTTTAAGCGAAAACGTACCATTCGGCGATACATTGGTGTCACTCTAAAACCTTTTTTAGCCGCTTGAATAGCGGGCGATAATGACTGGCTCAATGGTAAACGACCATACCTTTCTGCAATATGTACTAATGCTGCAGGCTCGCCGGGGATCCCCGCCGCAAGCGCGCCATTAATTGATAAACCCCTTATGACATTGCCTTGCTTGTCCTGATACATCGTTTCGTTTGCTGCCAACGGTGCCTTTTCACGGCCATCAATCATAATCGTTTTTTTACTTTTCACGTCTTGTAGTAACCAGAAACCACCGCCGCCAATGCCTGAACTAAACGGCTCAACAACCGCCAATGTTGCGCTGATTGCAACAGCCGCATCAAAGGCATTACCGCCTTGTTCTAAAATCTGTTGGCCTGCTCGTGTTGCTATTGGATGGGCTGTTGCAATGGCTGCTTGCTGTATGGGACTGGAGTAAACAACAGAAGGGTTAGTAAGAACCGTAACGGCAAAAGAGATAAAAAATAAGTACAGATAGTTTGAGAGAATATTTTTCATAGCTAAGCCATTTTTAATTTATCATTACAAACTTTCTTATTAGATTAAAAAAACCTAAGCCTTACCGACAAGCACTTTATACTTTCCCATCAACTCGTCCTGCGTTTCCTTATGACCTGGATCAAGCAAAATACAATCAACCGGGCAAACTTCGATACACTGTGACACCTCAAAATGTCCTACACATTCAGTACACAAATCAGGAGCGATATCATAAATTTCTTCGCCTTGCGTGATAGCACCGTTTGGGCATTCAGGTTCACATACATCACAATTTATGCATTCGTCAGTAATAAATAAGGCCATGAGATCTCTTTTTGGAGGCTAACTAGAATAAAAAACTAGAAGCACTATTCTAGCCTAATTGTGCTTTTAACGCAGCCACAACTTTGGGATTAACAAATTGCGAAACATCGCCGCCAAGACGTGCAATTTCCCGCACTAAACTTGAGGATATAAAAGTGTATTGTTCAGCAGGGGTTAAAAATACCGTTTCAATTTCATCACTTAAATGCCGGTTCATACTGGCAAGCTGGAATTCATACTCAAAATCAGACACCGCACGCAAACCACGCAAGATAATTGTGGCCTTTCTTTGCTGCATAAATTTGACCAGTAAAATATCAAAGCCACAAACCTCCACATTATCCAATGGGCTTAGCACATCGGTTGCTAATGCAACCCGTTCGTCCAGACTAAAAACAGGTGATTTACTGGTTGCCTTTGCAACCGCCACAATCACCTTGTCGAACAAATGCGTTGCGCGTTCAATAAGATCGGTATGCCCATTGGTAACGGGGTCAAAAGTGCCGGGATAAATTGCAATTTTCTTCATAACTGAATTATAGAGTATTTTCTATTCTTTTATAAATAAATAATAGGCCACATCACCCGCTTTTTTACTGCGATGCTGGCTCCAGTTATCTGGAACAGGCGGTAGTTCCTCTTTTGAATGCGCTTCGACATAGGTCATTGCACCTAAATTCAAGCAATCACTTTCAGATAAAATAGCAAAACATTGCGCTAATAAACCCGAAGCGAAGGGAGGATCTAAAAATATCACATCAAATTTCTGTGTATTGCGCTTTAAAAAAGCAGTTGCATCCGTTTGAAAAAAAGCACCGTTAGTTATTTTTAACAGTGCCGCGTGCTGCTTTAATGTTGAAATTATTTTTGGGTCACTGTCACACATCGTAACCGAAGCTGCACCACGCGATAATGCTTCAAAGCCCAACGCGCCACTGCCAGTAAAAAGATCCAGACAATTCGCGCCCTGAATAATGGGTGCTAACCAGTTAAATAATGTTTCCCTGACTCTATCGGGTGTTGGCCTAATCGCTTCTACTTTTGGAAACGATAACTTTCGCCCACGCCATTGCCCACCAATAATACGTAAGGTATTTTCAGTTACGCGTGCCATACACTGCTTGCTTGTTATTTTTTATTGGCCTTGCCTACAGTAACAGTAATTAATTTGTCAGGATAAATGCGACGTTTAAAGGCATCTTTAATCATCTCGGCCGTTACTGCATTCACTTTATCATTAAAGGTGCTTAAGTAATCCAATGGTAAATTATAAAAACCAATGACCGCTAAATATTCGGTAATGTCTTTATTACTGTCAACCCTTAACGGAAAACCGCCGGTTATATTTTTCTTTGAATGGCTTAACTCTTCAGCTGTTGGCCCTTGTTCGATAAAATCACGTAATAGTTTATCCAGAATTTCCAGCGCCTGCTGGGTATTTTCATTGCGTGTTTGCAAGCCCATAATAAAAGGTCCCTCAGCCAACATCGGTGCAAAATAACTATAACTACTATAAGCTAATCCGCGTTTCTCGCGTATTTCCTGCATAATTCGTGAACCAAAACCACTGCCGCCTAGAATATGGTTACCCACATATAAACTGTAATAATCATCATCACCTCGCTTCATGCCCGGCTGGCCAACCAGAATATGGGTTTGCGTTGCAGCATATTCTTTGTGTATCTGCTGCGCTTTTTCCGGCATGGCTAATTCAGCTAGTTTTTCTGCTGCCTTACCACTAGCTAGATCTGCGGTTATTTCTTCCACTAGAGCATGCGCCTGTTTTTGATCGACATTACCCACAATGGCAATCGTTAAATTATTCGCAACGTAATAACGCTTATAAAATTCTTTTAAATTCTCGGTACTGATAGCTGAAACAATTTCTTTTATGCCCATCGTTGGCTGCGCATAAGGGTGGCCTTTAAAGATGGCCGCATAAAATGCCTTGCTGGCAATACTGCCGGGGGACTGTAATTGATTTTGTATCGCTATCAGCTGTTGTGCTTTCTGGCGTTTTATTTCATCGAGTTTAAATGCAGGCTGAGACACCACAACTTTGAATGTTGCTATCGCTTGTGCTAATAATTTTTCGTCCGTTAAGCTGCGCAAACTGATAATCGCCATATCACGAAGTGCCGAGGTTGAAAAATTAGCGCCGACTTCTTCAAAGCGTTCGGCAATTTCATCGGTTGACCATTGTCCGGCACTTTGTGACAACATCGTATTGGTTAATTGCGCAATGCCCAATTGCGCCTTGTCGCGTGCACTACCGGCGTTAAAAACCAGACGAATATCAATCATCGGCAGTTGCGGCGCCTGCACAAACATTACTTTTGCACCTTTAGATGACTGCCAAGTCTGGATTTTGATTCCTTCGCCCTGACTGCTTGTGACGACAGCCGCATCATCACCCTGTTCGGATTTAGAACATGAAACTGAAATAAAACCAATCAGTAAAAATAAAAATAGATTTCGTAATGCCATTATATTATTCCTAAAAAAATATGTTTATAGTCTTTCACTGTTAATTCGTCATTCCCGCGGAGGTGGGAATGACATCCTGACTTTACTTATCCTGCTGCGGCTCTAATATCGCAACCGTCTTCTGTGCATCTTTAAAATATTTTTTAGCCACCGCCTGTACCTGCTCCGCTGTTACCGCACGAATCTTGTCGACGTATTCATCGGCCATGGTCCATGGCAAACCCACCGTTTCCAGTTGGCCTAAAATCATCGCTTGATAAAAAATAGAATCTTTTTCATAAATATCACCCGCCACCACTTGCGCCTTAACCCGTTGTAATTCCTTTACCGTCACAAGTTCTGTTTTTACTTTTTCCATTTGTTGATATAAAGCTTTTTCAACATCGGCAACGGTGAATTTGGCTGAAGGAATCGCATCAAATATAAATAAACCGGCCTGTCGCGAAATCATGTCGTAACTCACATCGGCACTGGCGGCCATTTGTCTCCCTCGTACTAATTCTTTTGGTAAACGCGCGCTGTCACCACCGCTTAATATTCCGGCCAACACTTCCAGCGCATAAGGTTCCCAGTCTTCTTTTACGGTATTTAACGACGGGACTTTGTAACCAATAATTAAATAAGGCAGTTTTGCTGGCAGCTTCACCGTTAAGCGGCGTTCACCAAATTGCGGTGCTTCAATGCGTGGCTTTAATACAGGAATATTGTTGCTGCGTTTTAATGGGCCATAATGTTTTTTGGCCAGCGCAAACACTTCATCCGGTTTAACGTCGCCCACAACAACCAGCGTTGCGTTATTCGGTGCATACCATTTTTGATACCATGCTCTTAAGTCCGCCACTTTCATGTTTTTAAGATCATCCATCCAACCAATAACAGGATGATGGTAAGGACTGCTGATGTGTGCGATGGCATTGAACTGCTCGTAGGTACGTGAGCGCGGTTTATCTTCGGTACGCAGCCGCCGTTCTTCCATTACCACTGGCAACTCTTTGCTAAATTCTTCTTCTGGCAAGGTCAAGTTGCGCATTCGATCTGCTTCTAACTCAAAGCTCACTGGTAAACGACTTTTTTCAAGTTGTTGAAAATAGGCTGTGTAATCTTTACCCGTAAAGGCATTTTCACGGCCGCCATTTTCTGCAATCACTTTCGAAAACTTGCCCGGCGCCAGCTTTGCGGTTCCTTTGAACATCATATGTTCCAGTATATGCGATAAGCCCGTGGAGCCACCCACTTCATAACTGCTGCCCACTTTGTACCAGATTTGTGCAACCACAACCGGTGCGCGATGGTCAGGTTTAACTAAAACCTTTAAACCATTATCCAGCGTTGACTCAAAAACGTGTGGTTTCGCTGACGGGGCTTCGGCTATGGCAATAAAACCGATACTGAGTAAAAACAGTGTCGCCCCCCACTGCGCGGCTGGGCGAGTAAATGAGCGAGTAGTAGACAATCGTTTATTCATATAAAACCTTTAGTTTATTCTATATTATACTAACGGCAAGCCGGTTAGTTTGATAGGATGGATACCTTAAATAATAGTAACAATCCTACGACTTAATAAACAATGTTTAGTTTCAAAAAATCAAAATTAAAAACAAAAGAAGCAGAAACCGAAAATAAAAGTGGCTTTTTGGGGCGTTTAAGGCAAGGTTTGTCCCGTACCCGCACTAGTTTAACCGGTAACCTGAGCAGCGTATTCAGTGGCAAAGCCATTGATGCAGGATTGCTCGAAGAAATCGAAGACACCCTGATCATGGCCGATATTGGCGTCCGCGCCACTCGCCAAATCATTGATGATTTAGAACAACGCCTGTCACGCAAAGAACTTAAAGATGCCACCGCTCTCACCGCCGCATTGCGCGAAAACATGGCGGCTATTTTACAACCCTGTGATAACGCCTTAATTATCCCGGACAAACCCCACCCCTTTGTAATTCTTGTTGCAGGCGTGAATGGCGTGGGTAAAACCACCACCATTGGCAAGCTTGCAAAACGGTTACAACAAGGCGGCAAGTCCGTGATGCTGGCAGCGGGCGACACGTTTCGAGCCGCGGCTGTCGAACAATTACAAACCTGGGGCGAACGTAACGATATTCCGGTGATCGCCCAGGCGCAGGGTGCAGACAGCGCCTCGGTTATATTCGATGCTTTTGAATCCGCCAAAGCGCGTAATATTGATGTGCTTATCGCCGACACAGCCGGGCGCTTACACACCCAATCACACTTAATGGATGAGCTTAAAAAAGTCATTCGGGTATTAAAAAAGATTGACCCAGATGCCCCGCATGAAACCTTATTAGTGTTAGATGCTGGCACCGGGCAAAATGCACTTAATCAGGCCGAGCAATTTAATGCTGCGGTTAACTTAAGCGGTATTTGCCTGACCAAACTTGATGGCACAGCCAAAGGCGGGGTTATTTTTTCTATCGCACAAAAATTAAAATTACCCATTCGTTTTATTGGTGTCGGCGAAGGCATTGATGACCTGCGCGTATTTGAAGCCGATGAATTTATTGATGCACTATTTAGTGAAGAACAGCCTAGTGAAGAGTAACGTATAACAATGATTCGATTCAGTCATGCATCCAAACGTTACCCCGGAGGCTATGATGCGCTACAGGATATTAATTTTCATCTAGCCCCTGGTGAAATGGCTTTTTTAACCGGCCATTCTGGCGCGGGTAAAAGTACCTTACTCAAACTGATTGCCTTAATCGAACGCGCAAGCCGTGGGCAAGTCATCGTCAACGGCCAGAACCTGGCAAAAGTTTCGCGGCGTAAAATTCCTTATCACCGCCGTAATGTCGGCATGATTTTTCAGGATCACCAACTGCTATTTGACCGCACCGTGTTTGACAATGTTGCGCTGCCACTGGTGATTAGTGGTTTATCACATCAGGAAATTGGTAAAAAAGTACGCGCCTCACTCGATAAAGTTGGCCTGCTCAGTAAAGAGCGGGCTTACCCGATTACGTTGTCGGGTGGCGAACAACAACGCGTCGGCATTGCACGCGCCGTTGTAAATAAACCGCCATTACTGTTAGCCGATGAGCCTACCGGTAACCTCGACCCAGAACTGTCACGCGAAATTATGAGCATCTTCGAGCAGTTTTCACAAGTTGGCGTTACCGTGCTTATTGCAAGCCATGATATCGATCTCATAACTCACTTGCCCTACCGTGTTTTAACCTTAAAAAATGCCCGTCTAAGCAACGATTCTGGACGTAATGACTCCGGCAACCATTCCACGCAACCAGCAGGCCAATATTAAGATGGGCAACTGGCTACATACTTATCTATTAAGACACTTGCAGGTGTTTTTTTATAGCCTTGGCCAGCTAACACGTAGCCCCTTGTCATTACTAATGACTTCGGCGGTTATCGGCATTGCACTCGCCTTACCCACCGGCCTGCATATTGTTTTAAAAAACATGCAAACCATCAGCGGTGATTTAGACAGTGCTGCACAAATTTCTTTATTCTTAAAAAAATCCACCAGTGATACGCAGGCACAACAACTGATTAACCAATTAAAAGCCATGCCACAAATCCATAAAATAAAATACATTTCACGCGAACAAGCCTTGCAAGAATTTAAGCGCCTGTCGGGCTTTGGTAACGCGTTAAAGGCGCTGAAAAAAAACCCGCTGCCCGCCGTTATCGTAGTGCAACCTTCACTGGCACAATCCAATGCGCTATCCAATACAAAAGCAACCCAGAAACTGGTCGAACAATTACAGAACAAACCCTATGTTGATATTGCACAGCTCGATATGCAGTGGGTTAAACGCCTGTATACCATTATGGATATTATTCGCCGCGGTGTGATTATTTTATCTGCTCTGCTCGCACTCGCCGTGCTATTAGTCATTGGCAACACCATACGACTCGCAATACAAAACCGCCGTGATGAAATTGTTATTATTAAACTCATTGGTGGCACCGACACTTTTATTCGCCGCCCATTTCTTTATACCGGTTTCTGGTATGGCCTGTTCGGCGGCCTGATTGCTTTATTTTTAGTGATTGCATCCTTGCTATTGCTTAGCGGGCCGATTGAAGCATTGACTCAATCTTATGAAAGCCGATTTTCGATGCAAATTATCGACTTCAACAGCACGCTCTGGCTACTTGGTGGTAGCATATTACTCGGGTTATCCGGTTCATGGGTAGCGGTAGAGCGCCATTTGCGCGAAATTGAACCGACATAATGTGTTATTTACGCTACACTCAATAATAATTACAACGTTATAAACGTATACCCTAGAAGATATGCCCGAAAAAATAAAAAGAATAATGATAGTGGATAGCTCGTCCGTCTCCCGTACCCTGCTTACTCGTATGTTAAAAGAAGAGTTAACCAGTACGGAAGTAATGGGTATTGAATCAGCAGAAGCGGCACTGGCCGCAATGGAAGAACACCACTTTGACCTGATAACAACCGCATTGCTACTTCCCGATATGGATGGCTTGAGTTTAAGCCGCACGATTCGGGATTCAAACAAACATACCTATACCCCCGTTATCGTAGTATCGGGAGACGCCGATTCCCGCTTGCTGCGCGAAGGTTTTGAAGCGGGTGTTACCGATTACTTTGACAAGTCTGACGGCTACAAAGCCTTTGGCATCTTTATCCGTTCCTTTATGCAACGTAATTCTGGGCTAGTCGGCAATATCCTCTATGTAGAAGACAGTAAAACAGCCGCCTCCGTCACCATTAAAATGCTGGAAAAGCAGGGCTTAAAAGTCACCCATGTCACTACGGCAGAAGAAGGCCTCACCATTTTAGTCTCGAACGAAGACAATGGCATCAATGACTTTGATCTGGTCATTACCGACTTCTACCTGATGGGTAAAATGACCGGTGGCGACCTGCTCCATGCCATCCGCGTTAAATTGCACCATTCCCAGCAGGAATTACCGGTACTGGTTTTAACCAGCAGCGACGACGAACAAACTCAAGTGGAAGTCTTCCATGCCGGTGCCAACGACTTCGTGACCAAGCCACTGATTGAACAGGTGATGATTGCCCGGGTTCGCGCCTTGTTGCTTATCAAGCATCAGTACAATGCACTCAAACTACAAGCCGAAACCATGCGCTGGATAGCCGCTACCGACAGCTTAACCGGTGTACGCAGCAAGCGTTATTTACTCGATAACGGCGAAAATTATCTGCGTGAGTCACAGTTGCCGGTTTGGGGTATTCTTATCGATATCGACCATTTCAAACACATTAACGACAGCCTCGGGCACATTACCGGCGACCATGTACTGGCTGATTTAGGGGTTAAACTCGACAGTCTTTTTGCTGATGACATGGTAGTACGCTTTGGCGGAGAGGAATTTTGTATTTTGTTCCGCGAAGAAGACTACGAAAATGCAGTGCGCCGTGCCGAAGATTTACGTGACTCAATTGAAAGCCTGAAACCCGGTGGCGTCGATATTACCGTAAGCATTGGTATGTGTTGCAGCGACGATCACCCGAATCAACCCCTTAGCCGTTTCCTTAGCCTAGCCGACAAGGCACTGTATTTTTCCAAAGAAAATGGCCGAAATCAGGTATCCGTCAATACCGTTGAAGGCCCACTGCAAATCAATGCGGCGGCACTGCAATCGGCCAGTTAGGTCGTTATTTAACCAATCTAAATATTTTTAAATACTTGATTTGAATCAATAAAACACTCCATTTCTACTTAAATTAGACTGAACTTAATCAAATATTGGCACTCCAACTCTGCGAGTGCTAAAATACGATTAACTGACGAATTGAGGTATAAAAACCCGATGAATAACGAACTACAACTTGCAGTTCCCTTAGGTGATTTGACCGCATACAACACGGCAACACGGCAAATCCCTATTTTAAGCGCCGAGCAGGAACATGAGCTTGCGCTGCGCTTATTTGAAGATAATGACTTAAAGGCTGCTCAAAAACTGGTGGTATCCCACCTGCGTTTTGTCGCGCACATCGCTCGCAGCTATTCCGGCTATGGCCTGTCAGAAGCCGACCTTATTCAGGAAGGCAGCATTGGTTTAATGAAAGCTGTAAAACGCTTTGACCCTTATAAAGGTGTGCGACTGGTTTCATTTGCGGTTTACTGGATACGTGCCGAAATTCATGAATTTGTATTACGCAACTGGCGCATTGTAAAAATTGCCACCACCAAAGCACAACGTAAACTTTTCTTTAATTTACGTCGCTCTAAAAAACGCCTCGCATGGTTTAACAAAGAAGAAGTTGAATCGGTTGCAAAAGACTTAGGCGTGAGTACTAAAGATGTTTATGAAATGGAGTCTCGTTTAACCGGTAGTGACATTGGTTTTGATAACAGCAATGATGACGATGATAGTGATTTTATTTATCCATCACCGGCCACTTACCTTGAAGATATGAGCCACGAACCATCAGCCGCTGTCGAAAAAGAAAACCACAGTGAATACGAAAATACACGTTTAAAAAATGCATTGGCAACGCTCGATGAACGTAGTCAGGATATTGTTAAGCGACGTTGGTTAGATGAAACCAAGTCGACCTTGCAGGATCTTGCTAGCCAATACAGTATTTCAGCAGAACGTATTCGCCAGCTTGAAAATAATGCGATTAAAAAACTACGACTGGCAATGGCTTAAACTTTTAGCTCTGCAAATAAAAGCCCATCTATATGATGGGCTTTTTTTACCCACAAAATATAATCTAGTTTCCCCATTCGCTTGTGCAGTGGGCACAAAATCGTTGGGATTTTCCAAAAAAAAAGGGGGGGGAAAGAGAAACTCTCCCACGTTAGTCGTCAGCAGGGCTCCATACCCCGTTACCGATATATAATTGATTCTTTAACCTCTATAGTTAACTTTTGTATCTTGTTAAAAATAGCTTAATATAAAATAGAGCACTCCACCCCTTCCATAGCTGCGCTTTATTAGTGAGCTGATAAGGCAATTTAACCATACAAGCCGCAACTGTAATATTAGAGTCACAGGAGAACGATATCTGAAATGGAAGTAGCATTAACAAAGCATGCGGTCTTAAGCCATACCCCACATCATATTCATGTTGGCTTTAGCATTCCTCTATAGAATGGGCTCTTTTAAACTCGGTTACAAAGAAGGGAAAGTCCCAATCAGGAATATAACAAATAAATACACAATCTATTTTAATGCCAAATTTTAAACGTTAAGCAGGCTTGCCACCACCCTCTTTGGATTCAGGGGTAACTTCCATATCAGGCACTTCATCACCTTCATCTTTTTCATCATCAGATGCTTCAGTAAATTCTTTTTTCTGTGCCAGCGTTTGACGTAACTGGTACATTTCATTTTTCACTCGTTTTTCACCTTCCTTGGAACCGCCTTCATACATATTTGCAAATTCTGTTGTCATTCGTTCCATTGAGTCCATTGCGGCGTCAAAGTCGATTTGTAACTGTGCATTTTTTTCTTTTAATTCCTTTTTCTCGTCTCGTAAATTTTTAATTTGTTTTTTAAGGTCATGTGAACCACTGTCGTCCGCTTCGTCTGTCGTACTTGAATCTGACTGCTGGCTATAAATATTAAGTGAACATTCCGCAAGGGATTGCATTTCTTTTTCCAAATCTAATATTGATTCTGGATTGTACCCCATGTATAGCTGCGCAATGTGCAGGTATACTTTTTTTTCTGACTCAATTAAGGTATCAACAAGTTTATTTCTTTCATCTTCGCCTAGGTCAGTTGTTGCACTAAAGCGTACTTTTAATGTTTTGTCCCGTTCAATTTCATAGCTCTTAACCGCAGTTAAAAAACTCTCTGACAACTTCTTCTTTTTGCTTTGTTTACGTAGGCTTAATACAAAAGCCACAATTAGAATAACGGCCAGTAATGCTGCAATTTCAGACACAACGATTAACGAAGTAAAAGAACCTGTTCTGACCTCGCTCATAAGTCCATTTCTTCCTGCTCTGTAGCCAGTTTGGCTTTACGCTTGCGCCAGACTAAGTAACCGATACCACCAAGAATAAGAAAAATAATATTAGCATAAATAATAATCATCATTGTTGATAGCCAGTTAAAGCCCTGCTCCTGTTTGCCTGCATCTTTTTCACTTTCTGCCGATTTTTCAGCTACATCACTCGGTTTTTCTTCATGGGCTACCGGCGCAAGTTCATCGGGAACAGGCAGGAGAGGCGATGCATCAACGGCTGGAGCATGTGCGGCTTGCGTATCCAATGATAAGTTTTGTTCACCCAGTTTAGATACTTCTAAAATCTTATCAAAATCGACATGGAAAGGTTTATCATTAACACGAGTACCAACCAAGGTAACGGTGACTCGCTGCCCAGTGAATTCTTTTGCCAGTAACGCATGCCATTTATCATCATCATTCTGTTGTAGTGTTTTTTTACTACCGTCCGGCAATGTCACCTGAATAGAAACGGTGTGCGGAACCAATAGTTCCATTCGCGGGGTTACTTCAAGTTTAAACTGACCATCGGCCTGTTGTTTAATATCGAGGTCGGCTGGCGTTGCGTGAATTTTTATAATATGCCGTACTTCACGTTCAAATGCAGGGGATTTTGCCTGTATGATAAGCGACACATCACCATTGGCTTGGTCTGCGTTAAAGGCCACACTGTATACACCGTCGATTGCCAAGCGGTCGGCACCGCTACCATCATCTATCATGGCGGTTGCAGCATTATCATGCCCTGCGGCATTAGCACTCGCATGGTGTGCTGCGGGTTGTTCAGTCATGGCATGTTTATAAACATTAAAGTTAACCAGCTTGAGTAATCTTTCCTGCGTAACGGTTTTGCCTTCCTGAATTAATTTCGCGGTTAAAGTCAGGCTGTCGCCATACATAATGTTATTCGGGAAATCACCGATTGTCAGTTTTAAATTAGTTACCACCATCACACGGTTATCAGGGTCGACAGTAGCTTTAATAAGCCATTGGCCTACTTGTGGATCTTTACTGGAAATAAGATCGTAGCCGGTATCATGGTGCCATTTCACCGCTGCAGGATGCTTTTTATAACTCCAAGTTTTTTTATCCGGGGTAATTAGTTTCGTTTCCGAATCACCCGGTTTGCGAAACACCAACACGGTCATGTCTTTAATCGACTTATCAATCGAAAAACGATTATCTTCTAAAGGAACAGTGTCCACCTTGGTCGACTTTTCAAAAATATGTAAAAAGACACGCTGCAAATCTTCAGCATTATCGACCGCTTCGTACCAGCCATCGGTCATCCCCGCTAGGGCTGCCATTAATTTTTTATCGGCATTCGCTGACAAAGCAATGGTGTGAATAGAGACACCGGCTTTTTTTAGCTTGGGAGCAATGTCATTTAAAATACGTTTACGTGAAGCTTCATTTTCTTCCGCATTTTTAGAAATATCGACCATGCCATCGGTAAGCAAAATTAAATGTCGCCGCTCTTTTCGGTTGGGTTTATCCCAACCCTGACTACTGCGCTTTAAGGCTTCTTCAATATTGGTGTATAAACCACGGGAATGTATTTTTTTCGATTCAAGCATGGCGAGCTTTTTCCATGCCACCGTCACCTTGCCATGCTTTACCTGCATGTTAACGTATTTGCCAAAGGTCCAGACGCCTGACTTGGCTTTTGACGGCATTAAACCAACCAGCATCCGCAATGCAGGCGCGCGGAGATTTTTGGGATCGTTCTTTTTCATGCTGCCCGACACGTCAATAATAACGCGCACGTCACTGACCGGCTCGCTCAAGGCAAAAACAGGGTTTGCAGACAGAGCAAATATAATAAAAAGACTACGCGACAAACACCGCATAGCCCATTTTTGAGAAAATACGCTTTTTAAATTCAACTGCTTAGATTCCTAACCTTTTTAATAAGGATAGGACAAAAGCATTAAAAAGCAAAAAGTTAGGGGAAATAGTTAATGTAAAGTTTGGTTAATGATTAAACAAACTTGGATGCTGACTTAGCCGCCAAAAACAACCGACAAAATACTAAAAATGCTAAAACCAATCAATGCAATAATAAAAGTCAGCGGGAAATTCTGAAAAGTGAACCATTCTTTCATGATCTGTCCTCAATCAAGGTTATATTAGTTAATTCTAATGTTATTGTGCCCGAGTTTCAACAATATATAGACAAAACTCACTTGTTATTCTAGAAAATCCTGACTTAATCAGCCTGCTTTACCGACTTTTTCTTGTCGCTATTACTACTTTTGGTGGTGTATTTTGGAATAAGCGGATCATCGTCATCCATTAATATGCGGTGTGCGGGGCCCTGCATATCTTCAAACTGGCCTGATTTTACCGCCCAGATGAAGGCCGAAATTGCGATACCGAGGATTAGGAGACCGAGGGGAATAAGTAGGTATAAGATATCCATACGTCTATCTTACCGCATTAAGACGATTCATTCGATTGTACCTTCATTAAACGCAGGGCATTAAGTACCACAATAAGTGAACTGGCAGACATACCGATTGCCGCCAACCACGGTGCAATATAACCCAGTGCCGCCAGTGGCAGCGCAGTCAGGTTATACAAAATAGCCCAGCCCAAATTTTGCTTTACAATAGCAATGGTTTTGCGTGCATGCACAACGCTTTGCTGTAAATGATTCAGGTTTTCGCTGAGTAAAACCATGTCGCTACTGGCTTGCGCTAATTGTGTGCCACTGCCCATGGCGACCGAGACCTGTGCGGCAGCCAGTACCGGTGCATCATTTACACCGTCCCCCACCATCGCCACAATATGGCCTTGCTGCTGTAAATTTTTAATAGCGTTTAACTTATCGTCCGGACTTTGCTCGGCATAGTGCGTTTTAATATTAAGCGCTGCCGCGGTGGTGTCGACAACGTTTGTCTGATCACCACTTAATAATATGGACTCAATATTTAATTGGCTCAATTGTGAAACCATGGCCGCTGCATCCTCCCGCAATTTATCTTCGAGGGTGAATATGGCTAACCATTCATTCTCGCTTGCCAGATAAACCTGTGACTTGATTTCATTGCCCTGTCGTTCAGACGGATTATTATCATGTCTACTTTTTTCTTCTGCTCCAGCAAGTTCAGCAACCCAGTCACGTTTACCTATTCGGTAACACCGTTGGTTAATCACGGCTTCAAGACCCTGCCCTACTTCTGCCGTAACATTATTGCAAACTAATAACTCAAAAGGTAAATGTTGGAACGCTATTGCAACCGGGTGTTCGGATGCCTGTTCTAAACTCAATGCCAACTGCTGGCAGTCATCTTTTGACAAAGAACCCAGTAGCGTTGTTTGCTGTAAGGCAAGTTGTCCTTGAGTCATCGTGCCTGTTTTGTCAAAAACAAAGGTATCCACTTTTGCCAGTGTTTCCAGCGCATGCGCGCGTGTTATCAATACCCCTAAACGTGTAAGTGCGCCAGTTGCCGCTGTCATTGCCGCCGGTGTTGCCAACGAAAGTGCGCATGGACAGGTCACCACTAACATCGATAGAACAATCCAGAATGCACGCGTACTGTCTATTTCCCACCAGACAAAGCCAACGCCTAAAGCTAATACTAGAATGACGGCGACAAAAACGCTGGCAACTTTGTCGGCAATCAATGCAATATGCGGTTTCTCAGTTTGCGCACGATCCAGTAATCGTTGAATACCCGCTAGAACACTGTCATCACCAATATGGGTCACCTGCAAAATAATTGGCGATTCAATGTTAACTGTGCCACCAATAACATTATCCTTTTCTATCCGCCGTAAAGGATGTGACTCACCCGTTACCAACGATTCATCAATACTGCTTTGTCCTTCAATAATAATGGCATCGGCGGGTATGGTTTCTCCCGGCTTAACACGAAGGCGATCACCCACCTTTAACTCATTAACCAGTACCTGTTCAACATTGTCACCTTCAAACCGCGCAGCCATCACTGGTAATAATTTTATTAACGCATCGGCCACTTCACCGGAACGTTGTCGGGCACGCAATTCAAGAAATCGTCCTACCAGCAAAAAGAATGTAAACATGGTAACCGAATCAAAATAAACTTCACCTGAGTTAGTTGCCGTTGCCCACAAGCTGGCCGCATAGGCACCACTAATGGCGAGGGCAACAGGCACATCCATACCTAGTCGTTTACGCTTAAAATCAGACCATGCGCCCTTAAAAAAAGTTTGTGCCGAGTAAAGCACAACCGGTGCTGCAATCAACGCGCTTACCCAACGAAAAAATAATTTCAGATCGGCGCTAATACCACTGTAGTCACCTGCATACAGTGCAATGGCTAACATCATTACCTGCATTGCACCTAAACCTGCAACGGCTAAACGAATGAGTGCACGTTGGCGTTCTTTTTTCTGTATGTCTTCCTGACGGCCAGCATCAAATGGGTGCGCACGATAACCAATATCAGCGATTGCTTTTAAAATATCACTGAGTTGAATAAGTGACTCGTCCCAACTAATTCGTGCGCGTTGCGTTGAATAATTAATAGAAAAAGATTTAACCCCTTTTAGCTGGTTAACATGCTGCTCATTGAGCCAGACGCAGGCCGCACAAACAATACCTTCCAGTATTAATGATGCTGATTTAACTTCAGGATGGGATGAGGACGATTGAACAAATTGTTTTTGTAACTTATTGTTATTGTATAGCTCAAGTTGTGCTAACTCTTCAGGCACCAGATTATCCGCTTTGCCTGAAGGCTCCGTGCGATATTTGTAATAGTCGACCAGACCATTATCAACAATGGCTTGCGCAACGGCCGCACAGCCAAGGCAACACATGTCCCGTTCTTCATCCTTGATTTTAACTAAATAGACTTGTGTTGCAGAACAGTCGAGGCCACAGTGAAAACATGCTTTTATTTCATTAACCATTGTTTTTGTATCTTTATACTAAATAAAGAATAGAGGATAGTTTAAATGACACGCTGGATTATTTCGATACATTTGTAGTGGCATTTATATTATAGTCGCCTTGCGAGCTGTCCACTTTAAGCTTTAATTCCCAACGCCCCGGATACTTCAAGCTAATATCGACACGGTAAACACCGGCTTCAAATTCTTTTAATTCAACAGGCTGGTCTTGCTTGCTGGTATTACCACGTTGAAAGCTACCGCGCACCTTTGCACCTGTAATCGCCTGCTGCTTTGCATCGCGTAAAGATAACTGGAATATTGCCGTTTTATTTGCAACCGGTATTACTATCCAGCCATATTTAATTTCCCAACCACGTTGCCGCTGCTCGTCAAGACGCTGCTGGTACTGATTGTACTGATCTTCTTTTTCATGAAAATTATGTTCAATAATTCCCGGGAAGTAAGAGCTTACATCGCCACCACTTTTTGGTTCAGGAATTAAAAACATTGATGATAAAGAATCACTCCCCTGTTGAGCAACAGTAATAAATACACTATTAACACTCACCACTACCACAAAAAACCCAACGATTAACAAAGGTGCCCAGTGCCATTTCTTTATAACCTTAACACCCTCTTTCTCATTTTGTTTTTGTTGCAGAGCCTGACTGTGCAGAATGGTTAACAAGTAAAGTGTTACACCATAAATTGCAAATTGAATTGCAAAAATATCAACACCGGGCCAGTCGGCAATAAGCAATGGAATGTAAATACTGCAAAGAGCCAGAAAAGTAATCAATAAAGTGACTACGCTCTTGATGCGGCTAAAAAATCGTAAGGTGCTATGCACAATAACAATAAAAATAACACCAACAGCCAGCGTTAAAAGTAAATTATTCATGTTGTTTCCTGTTGCCTCTATATATTACTGATGGTTATTATTTAATAACTGCTTTATTTAATAGTTTTGTAGGGGTAAAAAAATTACCTTCATGCGTCCATACACTGCTTTTTTCCTTTAAATTAGTAACCACAAATTCAAAAAACCTGTTTTCCTTAAATATATTCTTTGGTGACATTCTAACATTCACATGCAAAGTTGAACTGCTTGCGGCTGAAATATGTATCTTGTCGAAGCGTCCAAGGTCAAGAACAGCACCATCCAGCCCACGCAACGCAATAGCAAGCCACATTTCCCTGTCTGTTTTGTTGTTTATTTTTATTGCATACCGGTTTTGAATATCACCATTCGACAAAACAACAAATAAAGGCTGGCGTACCTGGCGTACACTTACATCAATAACCGAACGTGTATTTAGTCCCCAAAAGAAAATTACCGCTATAACAACCAGTGTCAGCCCGTAAACAATTGTTTTGGGTTTGAAAATACGTGTTTTCCCACCCTGCATTTCATTTTCGGACGAATATCGGATTAAACCTTTTGGGTAGCCAACGGATGTCATTATCGTATTACAGGCGTCAATACACAGGGCGCAAGTGGTGCACTGGTATTGCAAACCATTTCGAATATCAATGCCGGTTGGACAAACCTGAACACAATAGCCGCAGTCAACACAATCACCGTAGCCCTGCTCTAGGCGTTTATCGTGTTTAATTAATTCCTTACTGGGTTTGTGTCGCCCCTTATTGCCTTCGCCTCGTATTGAATCATAGGCAACAATAATCGTATCCGAATCAAACATGGCGCTTTGAAAACGCGCATACGGGCACATATAAGTACAAACCTGCTCTCTTGCAATACCCGCCATCACGTAGGTTGTGAGGGTCAGAAACAAGATGGTAATACCGGCAGCAAGCGGTGCCTTAAAGGTAAAAATTTCTACGATAAGATCCGGTGCATTTCCCCAGTACAGGGTAAAAGCAAGCCCGGTGAAAAAGGCAACAACTAACCACAAAAAATGGGTTAGTCCAATTTTAAATATCTTCTGTGTATTCCATTTTGATTTTGCCAGTTTCATTCTGGCTGGCCGCTCTCCCTGTACCCAGTGTTCAATGTGCATAAACACATCTGTCCACAATGTTTGAAAGCAGAAGTAACCGCAGAAAACGCGCCCGGCAATGCCGGTTACAAAAAACAACAGCAGTGCGGCAAACGCAAAAAATAAAGCCAGCCAGAAAATATCCTGGGCAAAAAGTGTAAAATCAAATATATCAAAACGACGTGCATTGATGTCAAAAATAACGGCTTGAGTAGGGCCGTTCTCCCGTTCCCAGCGTAACCACGGTAATAAAAAGTAGACACTGTAGGCGAGAATAACAATCGCAGATTTTACTTTCCGATAAAATCCTTTGACAGAGCGCGGATAGATTGCAATACGCTGCTGTTCCGGACTGGATGTGGACTCTTCGTTCATATTGTCTATATAGCAGAAAAGGAGTGCAGGTACTGATACTCAGCCCCTGCACTCCCGAATGTATTTCCTCTTATATCTGATATAAAGTGGTGGTTTATTTACCACCACCTAACTGGTGCACATAGAAAGCAAGAATTTTAATCTGGGTTTCTGTTAAACGCTCATTCCATGCAGGCATTTTACGATTAACACCCTTTTTAATAATTGCTTTAACGGCTTCTTTTTCCGCTTGCAGGTTATCGGCTGCAGGCACATTAGCCAACGTCCAAACACTATCGGTTAAATTGGCTGCCCCCATCGACTCCATACCCGAACCTGCTTTGGTATGACAGAAATAACAACCACCGCTGGTGCCATTAAATATTTCTTTACCACGCGCTGTTTTAACAACATCTGTTTCATGTTTGGACAGACTTAAAACATATTCGGCAACATCGTCAATTTGTGTTGCATTTAATTTCGCACTAAATGCAGGCATGATACCGTTTCGCCCGGCCGTAATAGAGGCTTTGATTTTCTCGAAACTACCACCCCACAACCAGTCATCGTCTGCAAGGTTCGGGTAAGAGCCCACAACACCCGCTCCGCCAGGTTGGTGGCAAGCAGCACAGTTGTCTGCATACAATACTTTCGCCATTGAATAGGCAAAATTACTTTTTACTTCATCTTTTGCAATTTCTTCTATACTGGCAGAGGCGAGCTGATCCAGATATTTTTGTTGTTCGATTTCTGCCTCACGCATATTTTTTTCAAACAACGCACGTGTGTTCCAGTGTGTTTTTACCTGCTTACCATCGGCGGTTGTGTATTCAATATCATTCATCACACCTTTGGTATAATCGCGGCCAATCGGCCATGCAGGAAAAAAGATCCAGTAGACAACGGCGAAAACAATCGTTAAATAAAATGCCCACACCCACCAGTTAGGTAATGGGTTATTAAATTCCTGAATATCGCCATCCCATGCATGGCCGGTGGTTTGAACCGCTGGCTTTTTAGTTTGCGATTTGTTGCTATCTGATTTGTTACTATCTGTTGGCGCCATAATCTCTTACTCTCTAATCTTTGTCATCTTCTTCGAAGGGAATATTCTTGTACGATTCCAGACGACGTTTGCGTTTTTTGTTGCTATAAACGTAAATTATAATGCCAACAAATGTTACAAAGAAAAGCACTAAAGCAAACGGCTTGGTGTTTTCCAAGTGTGTAAACCAGTTAAAAAAGTCAGCTATCATAATTTTTCTACGCGTACCTATACAGGACGTTTATTAATCTGGAACTTAACGGAATGTTGAAAAATACCCATCGTCAAATTTCTTAAAATCAACCATCGTACCAAGCACTTGTAAATACGCCACCATTGCATCCATTTCGGTTACGTTGGTTTTATCACCATCATAATTATTTGTTAACGCCTGATTAACCAGGTTTGTTTCAGCCTGATTAATATCCAGAAATTCTGCAACATCTTTACCAAAGCGTTTTACATTATCGTCATATTCAGCCTTCGTTTCAGAATAAGGAACACCCACAATTTTTAATGCTTTCATGCGTGCTTCAATATCTTTATATTTAAGTTTGTTTTCCAGCAACCAGGGATAGTTTGGCATGATAGACTCAAGCACAACGGATCGTGGTTTTAACAAGTGCTGCACATGCCATTGGTTAGTATACTTTTTACCCACACGTGCAAGATCCGGCCCGGTTCGCTTGCTGCCCCATTGGAACGGGTGATCGTATTTAGACTCTGCAGCTAAAGAGTAATGTCCATAACGCAAAGCTTCATCACGGAATGGGCGAATCATTTGTGAGTGGCAAAGGTAGCAACCTTCACGCAAGTAAATATCACGACCACGTACTTCCAGTGGTGTATAAGGCCGAACGGTTTCGATACCATTCACTTTTACTTCTTCCACTGTATCATCAAGAAAATATAAAGGTACAATTTCAGCCAGGCCACCAATACTGATTACAAACAGAGTTAAAGCAATCAGCCAGCCAGCATTTGTTTCTATCGTTTCATGTTTCATTCTGTAAAACTCCTAAGCCATTACTGTGCTGTTGCCATTTTATCGGCAATTTTTGCTTCAAATTCTGCTTTTTCATTTTTAGCCTTGCATACCGTCATATACACATTGTAGGCCATAACGATAATACCCAGGACAAATAACAAACCACCTAGCGCACGCATAACATAAGGAAGATGCAAACGCTCGACAGACTCAATAAAGGTGTAGGCCAGATTGCCGTACTCATCAAATGCACGCCACATCAGACCCTGACCAATACCGGCAACCCACAATGCGCTGATATAAAGAATAATCCCAACCACGGCCAGATAAAAATGCGTATTAATTAAACGGGTGCTGTACATGGTTGTTTCCCATAGACGCGGGATTAAATGATAGAACGAACCAAAGGTAATCATCGCAACCCAACCAAGCGCACCGGAATGCACATGGCCAATTGTCCAGTCAGTATAATGTGACAAAGCATTCACACTTTTCAGTGACATTAACGGGCCTTCGAATGTCGACATGCCGTAGAACGCCAAAGCAACAATCAGGAATCGCACAATAGGATCAGAGCGCAATTTATCCCAGGCTCCAGATAAGGTCATGATACCGTTGATCATACCACCCCAGGATGGCAGTAATAATAAAATGGAGAATGTGGCCGCAAGCGTTGACGTCCAGTCAGGCAATGCCGTCCAGTGTAAATGATGCGCGCCTACCCACATATACAGGAATATAAGTGCCCAGAAGTGAATAATAGACAAGCGATAAGAATAAACCGGTCGCCCCGCTTGTTTCGGTACAAAGTAGTACATCATACCGAGAAAAGCAGCCGTTAAGAAAAAGCCTACCGCGTTATGCCCGTACCACCATTGTGTCATCGCATCCTGCACTCCGGCCTGTAAACTGTACGAACTTAAACTGAATAAACCAATCGGCATCGCCATGTTATTAACGATATGTAAAATGGCGGTTGCAAGGATAAAGGCTATAAAGAACCAGTTAGCAACATAGATATGCGGCTGTGAACGGCGACGCAATGTTTGCACATAGATAACCAGATATGCGACCCATGTAACGGCAATTAAAATATCAATGGGCCAGACCATTTCGGCATATTCGCGTGCTTGTGTGTAACCCAGCATGTAGGATACAGCCGCAGAACCGACCGCAAGTTGCCAACCCCAGAAGGTATAGGTTGGCATTAACTCACCCCAAAGGCGCACCTGACAAGTCCGTTGCACAATATAATACGATGTTGCAAATAGCGCGCTGCCGCCAAAGCCGAAAATAACCAGCGTTGTATGCACCGGGCGCAAACGTCCAAAGGTAATTTCGGGCGTGTCAAAATTAAAAATAGGCCAAGCAAGCTCAAGGGCAATATACAAGCCGGTGAACATACCAATTACGCCCCACACAAGTGCCATAATGGTGAATTTTTTTACGATATCATAGTTATATGATTGTGGTGATGTTTGCGATGTTGCAGCCATAAACGCGCCTCTAACGGTAAACCCTGATGTGCATCCATTACGGCAGATAAGGGGAAGTCTTAAGATAGACTGTAGCCCTTTTGCCTGCGGTTAATAACAGAGCTCAACGGTTGGATTAATTTAAGAATATACTAATATTGTAATGCTTTGAAGGTTACGCGGCAAGTGTTGAGTGAATGTTAACCATAAAAGTAAGAATACCCCTCACAATCCTGCAAATTAGCACTACACTGTAACGTGGAAACTAAGCCCCTTTAAACAGGAAAAACAAATGCGTAACAGAAAAAAACATACCTTATATATAGTCTTAATTTCCAGCTTGTCACTATTTTTTCTAAACAGTTGTAGCGAAGACAATGCCGAAAAAGCATTAAAACTGGCATTAGCCGAGCTTGTGAGCGCTGTTGAAAATAAACAATACCGCTCTGTTACGCAAAAACTCACAACCCATTTTCGAGGCAATAAACGGCTAAATCAACAAACAATGTCGGCGCTTGTTTTTCGCTATACCCTGCGGCATAAGTTTGTAAAAATCTATACTGTGGTTAATACGATTGAGGTGGCTAAAGATAAAAAGGAGGCAAACATGCTGTTTCATACTCTCCTCACCGGCACTAAAAGTACCCTGCCTGAGCATATGCGCGCATTCAGGGTTCAGTCACATTGGCTAAAAGCGGATAACGAATGGAAAATAAAAGAAGCGAACTGGATAGAAGTTCAAGCTCAAACTGTTTACCCAAGAATAAAAAACAATGCTCAAATTTAAAGCTGAAAACTAATCGCGGCTAGCTCGCTTGCCCTTGCCCTTGCCCTTGCCCTGAGAAACAAGCTTCAAAGTATGCTTACAATTCAAATGAATGCTGCCACGAGACAACTTAATGCAACGCTTATGCTCAAAGTCTTTAAGGATACGGCTGACCATCTCGCGGGTCGTGCCCAACTCATGTCCTAACTCACTGTGAGTAATGGCAATAGGCCGCCCACAGTTACGCTCAAATTTTGCCTGTAACCAACATGCAATGCGTAAATCGAGTCGATCAAAGGCTAACCCGGACACCAGATTAACCATATTAGCTAATCGTTCCGTTAAGCTACGTAGCACATAATTCCGGAAGCCATCCGATTTTGACATCGTATTATGAAACTCGGCACGACTAATCACCAAACCACGAACACTGGTTTCAGCCTGAGCCATGATGGGGTAAGGCATACCATTGACTAAATTGTTTAAGTTATGAATACAGAGCTGACCCGGCCCAACGCGGTAAAGCGTCATTTCACGCCCTTCATCCGAATCTTTAAAAACACGTACAGTCCCTTCAACCACCAGCATTAAGTGTTTACATTCCATATTTTCGCTAAACATGACGGTATTTGCATCGAATGTGTGCAGCTTTGCAGTTTCGAGCATAGCCCAGCAATGCGCATCGGCCAGCTCAAGTAAATCAGGGTAATCTGCCAATAAATCCTGTAATTTATCGCTCGGTGCAGAATGAAGGTTCGCCACAGGCGCTGCAAGTGTTGACATCAGGGGTGCCTCTTTCTTAAATTTGTACAATATTTAACCATATTTGAAAAACTACGCCAAGCTCCGTTTACCAGAAAACGGAATATAGTTAACAACTAATGGGGTATTCTCCTCGCTCCAAGTCTCAAACTCTGTACCTTTTAGCACATTCGATAAAATATCGGAAAATACAGACTAATTCTATATCAATATAGCACTTAACACCCATAAAAAAGGGTAACTTTTGCAAGTTACCCTTAAATTTAGGAGATGAATTTTTTGCTAGATATGCTAGATATATAGACAAATATCCGAATCACCCGCAAATTCAAAGAATTTCGCAGCACCCGCATATTCAACGCAGTCAATTAATTCAGTAGGCTCAAAATCAAATAAATCCACCGTCATCTGGCAGGCGGTGATTTTCACATCCGCTTCAATGCATAAGTCACGAAGCTCTTCTAAACTCGCCACACCCTTGCTCTTCATTTTTGATTTCATCATCATGGTCATAATACTTTGCATGCCTGGAATTGCGGTACCAATCACAGGGAACCATTTGTCCATTCCCATAGGCATTGGCATACCTGGGTTACCTAATGGGCTCACCTGAACTTTCATTTTTTTCTTTAAAAGCTGTAAGCCATAAAAGGTGAAAAAGATTTCAACATCATAACCAAGCGCCGCAGCGGTTGATGCTAGTATAAAAGGAGGGTAACCCCAGTCTAATGTGCCTTTTGTTGCGATAATGGCTAATTTCTTATTGCTCATGATTAAATCCCAAGTTGTGTAGTTCCTTAATGTCAGGTTCGAAGTGTAGCGAGCAACATCTGACTTTTCTGTACGTATTCGCACTTAAGTGAAAATTAATTCAGCTCACTTGTACAATCATTTTGGCCGAATGTATCCATTGGCACAGACCTTGACTATGTTCTTTGACTAGGATAATGACCATAACAAAACCAAACAAGTAGAGAGTCATAATGAAAAAGACATATACCCAAGTTTCCTTCTCTGCGCTATTTCTTCTCCTTAGCGCATTTTTTTATTCCAGCGTGGCTGTTAGTGCCGACACTTATTACAAACCGTTTGTACTGGCACAAACAGTAAACTCATCAGACATTCAAAAAGTAACGTCTGATGTAAAAGCTAAAATCAGCAAAGCCGGCTTCACCGTTGTGGGAGAATATACACCGTACGCAAATACCCACATTGTCATTATCACAAGCCCTGCTTTACGTGGCTATGCAGCTCAATCCGATAATGGTGTTTACGGTGCGGTTCAACGCGTAAGCATCACCGTGGCCGGTAACGAAGCACAGGTTGCTTTTACCAACCCTACTTATATGTCACATGTTTACCGCTTTAAAACAGACCTTGCCGATATAACCCAAAGTCTTAAAGACAACCTCGGCTATATAAAAGAATATGGTTCAGAAAACGGCTTAACCAAAGATGAACTTCGTGATTACCAATATAAATGGTTAATGCCTTACTTTACTGATCGACTCGAATTAGCCGAATATTCTGACCAGCAAGAGGCACTTGCTGCCGTTAATAAAGCGCTAACAAAGAATGAAGGTGGCGTGAGCAAACTTTACCAGGTGGATTTAAAAGGTAAAGATGAAAGCGTTATTGGTGTGAGCATGAAAGGAAACGCAACCAGTGAATGCAGCGGTGATGCTTATATTATGAGTCAAATTGACTTCAAAAAAATCAAGTCAGCGGGTCATCTTCCATACGAACTTATTGTTAAAAATGGCAATGTTTATGCTTTATATGCCGAATTCCGTATTGCAATAAACTTCCCGGACTTATCGATGATGGGCGCAAACAGCTTTATGTCCATTATGTGTGCCCCAGATTCAATTAAAGAAGCATTAACACTCGGTGCAGGCGGAAACCCAGAAGACTAAAACCCCGCACATTAAAATTCAAAAAAAGGGAGAACAAATTTTAACAATTGTTCTCCCTTTATTCATTTTATCTCATTAACTACAATAACTAAAAATAGAAATAAAATTTAGATACAAGAGATCGGCTATGATTATTAAAATATCAAAATTACCATTGATTGCATTTCTGCTCTATTTTGGTTCCTTTGCTTTCGCAAACCCAGCGCTAAACGTAAGCGAAGACGTTTTTTATAAACCATTTATTCTTGCTCAAGTGGTTAAGTCAGCCGACACAGCCGGCATTACCAAAAAAGTTGAGCACGCTCTTAAAAAAGCTCGCTTTAATATTGTTGGTCAATATTCACCCTACCCAAATACAAATATTATTGTTATTTCCAGTGCTAAATTACGACGCTACGCATCCCAGACGGAAAATGGTATTTACGCCGCGGTTCAGCGCGTCACCATTACAACCGTCGACGGTTCCACCCAGCTCTCTTTTACAAATCCAACTTATATGGCCTATGCCTATCGTCTAAAAACCGATCTGGCTGATATCACACAAAGACTAAAAAAAACGTTAGGTTATAAAAAAGAATTTGGTTCGGAAACCGGTGCCACAAAAGAAGCCTTACTTCGTTACCAATACCGCTGGATGATGATGCCTAACTTTACAGACAGACTGGAATTAGCGGAATACGGCGACCAAAAAACAGCCATAAACAAAGTGCTCCAAGCATTGAAGACAAATGCTGCGGGCGTTTCCAAAGTTTACCAAATTGATTTAAAAGGTAAAAATGAAACCATTATAGGCGTCCAGATGAAAGGGCTTGCGGAGACTCAATGCAGTGGCGATGAATTTGTTATGAAAAAAATTGATTTTCAACAAATAAAATCAACCGGCCACCTACCCTATGAAATGGTCATTCAAAATGGCAATGTTTATGCCCTGTTTGCCGAGTTTCGTATTGCAATGAACTTTCCAGACTTATCCATGATGGGAAAGAACAGTTTTATGTCCATCATGTGTACGCCCGATGCCATTATAGAGGCCTTAACACTGGCTGCCGGCAGCGAGGTCGATAACTGGTAAAACTAAAAATGCCAAGCAAAGAGGTAGCCGTCCTAATCGACCTGCCTCTTTGCCTTTTATATAAAAATACAACATAACCAACACAAAATAGCCTCTCGCTATAAACTAAATTCCATTTCCTCTGTCCTAATTCTACCTGACTTCATGTGCTATAGAACTACCCAGCACTTTATTTCAAAAAGCCGTTAATACCATTTGGATTCTTATGTGCAAAATCTTATATAATTTGGTATGCAAAGCAATAATAATCAGAACTGACGAGGACAAACAGTGCCAAAACAAGCCATTCAACAACTTAAAAATTACATCAATACACACATCATTGGCCAACAGCGGCTAGTTGACCGCCTGCTTATCGCACTGCTTGCCGATGGTCATTTACTGGTCGAAGGTGCGCCAGGACTGGCTAAAACCCGTGCTATAAAAGTACTCAGCGAGGGGATTGAGGGTAACTTCCAGCGCGTTCAATTTACCCCGGATTTACTCCCTGCCGATCTCACAGGCACCGAAATTTACCGCCCACAGGACGGCTCTTTCCAGTTTCAGCAAGGCCCATTGTTCCACAATCTAGTGCTTGCCGATGAAATCAACCGCGCACCGGCAAAAGTACAGTCAGCACTATTAGAGGCCATGGCCGAGCGCACCATAAGCGTTGGCTCGACCACCTACACCCTCCCTGAGCTATTTTTAGTGATGGCAACTCAAAACCCAATTGAACAAGAAGGCACCTATCCGCTACCCGAAGCACAATTGGATCGTTTTCTGCTGCATGTGTTTGTCGACTACCCTGATGCTGCATCCGAAAAAGCCATTTTAGAACTGAACCGCAACGAAGCCATCCAGCTTAAAGAAACGGCCGCGCCCACCAGCACGGTGAGTCAGGAGGATCTGTTTCAGGCTCGCCAACAAGTGTTGCAAATCCACATGGCAGATAGTTTGCAAGACTATTTATTGCATATCGTGATAACCAGCCGCCACCCCAAAGCGTACGGCGAGGATCTCGCTAGTTGGATACAATATGGCGCAAGCCCACGCGCCAGTATCGCGCTGGATCGCTGTGCTCGCGCCCATGCCTGGCTTGCCGGGCGTGACTTTGTTAGCCCTGAAGATATTCAGGCAATGGCACATGACGTCTTACGCCATCGCATTATCTTAAGTTTTGAAGCCGAGGCGGAAGGCATCACTAAAGATCACTTTATTCAGACGCTCATTTCCCGCATTGCTGTTCCATAAGGTTAGAACAGATGGAACCAATAGCAGCCGATGACATTGTGCGTGTGCGACTGGATACACTGATTAAACTCCACCGCTCAGCCAGCCAATTACCACTCAAGTCAAAACGCATCCATTCGCGCTTAAGCGGTAATTATATTTCGACCTTTAAAGGCCGCGGTATGGAGTTTGACGAAGCCCGCCCCTATCAACCCGGCGATGATGTTCGCAGTATTGACTGGCGGGTAACCGCACGCACAGGGAAAACCCATACCAAACTTTACCGCGAAGAACGCGAGCGCCCTGTTTTACTTTGGGTTGATTTACGCCCCACCATGTTTTTTGCAAGTCAGGGTATGTTTAAGGCTGTGCTGGCAGCAAAAGCGGCTGCCTTACTTGCATGGAGCAGCAGCCAACACAATGACCGAATCGGTGGGCTCGTTTTTTCAGAACAACAACATATTGAGCTAAGACCACAACGAGGCAAAGCGGCTACGTTACATTTTCTAAAACAACTCGCCGGTCATCCAGCGTGGAACAAAAAGGAAACCGCACACACACAAAACCAATCGGCCAACCATGCATTGCATCGTTTACGCAATGTCACCCGACCTGGCAGCTTGATTTTTTTAATTTCCGACTTCAGAGATTTTGATAAAAAAACAGAATCCAATCTTGCTCAACTCGCAAAAAATAATGACCTAGTAATGTTGTTTATCAGTGACCCACTAGAACAACAGTTACCCCCCGCAGGCTATTATAAAATAACCGATGGTACAAAAGATTTAGCCATTAATACTTATAACAAAGACACACGCAAACAGTATCAACAACGCTTTGCTCAACACCAGCAACATTTGAAAGACTTGTGCAATAAGTTGGGCATATTTTATATTCAGCTATCGACGAATCAACCGCTGATTGAATCACTACAACGTGGACTTAATTTACGGAGCCAAAATTGAATCCAGCATTAACACCCAATCTGCAAAACAACTCTGCATTACGTGACATTCATTTACCCGATGCGGTATCTTGGTGGCCACCCGCAATAGGGTGGTGGCTACTCGCCGGCCTAATTATTATTACAATATTACTACTACCGAAACTTTATCGTTATATAAAGTCTAAACCATTAAATAAGCTCGCCACTGAGGCTTATCAGAAAGTTATCAATGATTATAAAAAGAGCCCAAACAATCAACAACTACTGCAAGCACTGGTTAAGTTATTACGGCAAATAAGTATGAGCTATCAGGGGCGGGATGTCAGCGCACATTTAACCGGAGACTCGTGGGTGAAACAGTTAAATGCATTAACAGAAAGAGATTACTTTGACTTCGATACTCAAAAACTATTAACACGGGCTCCCTACCAGAAGGCTGCCATCAGTAACATAGATGTTCAATCATTAATTTCCACAACCAAGAATTGGATAGCGGCTTTACCTAAAAATAAACAAAGGCCTAGTAGAGGACAGGCAGATGATTGACTTTATCTGGCCATGGGCTGCCGCCTTTTTGCCCTTGCCATTGCTAGTACGTTTTTTACTACCAGCAAAAAATACAATGCAAGATGCTGCTCTGTACGTTCCCTTTATAAATGACTTTGATGCAATTTCTCATTCCCAGGAAAATATAAATAAAAATATTTTTATTATTATCATGGCTACCTTTGCATGGTGCCTACTGATACTCGCTGTAATGCGACCTCAATGGTTGGGAGAGCCTATAGCGCTTCCTGTAAGCGGTCGAGATTTAATGATGGCAGTTGATTTATCTGGCTCCATGCAGGCAGAAGATTTCAGAGTTAACGGCCGAACCGTTAACCGCTTGCAAGCAACAAAATACGTTGCCAGTGAATTTATAAAACAACGTAAAGGCGACCGTCTCGGACTTATTCTATTTGGTGAACAGGCCTATTTGCAAACCCCATTAACCTTTGACCACAAAACAGTAAATACTTTATTACAGGAAGCGCAGATTGGGCTGGCAGGGAAGGCAACCGCCATCGGAGATGCTATCGGCTTAGCAACGAAACGTCTGATAGCCATACCCACTAAAAATAACCAGCCACAAAGCCGAGTACTTATTCTGTTAACCGATGGCGCCAATACCGCAGGAGAAATAACGCCATTAAAAGCCGCCGAATTAGCCGCTCAAAATGGCTTAAAGATTTACACCATCGGCATTGGTGCCGATGAAATGATCCGTTATTCTTTTTTTGGCGCGCAACGTGTTAATCCCTCAGCCGACCTTGATGAAAAAACATTAACCGCCATTGCAGAGAAAACCGGCGGCAAGTATTTTAGAGCGAGGGATACAAAACAACTATCACAAATTTACAATTTACTGAACAAACTCGAACCAACAGAAAAAGAATCACAGCACTTTAGGCCTGTTAGTGCCTTATACGTCTGGCCACTTGCGGCTGCCTTTATCATCGCATTATTGATTAGCCTGATAAAACTCACTGCAGGCTTATCCTTTATTTCTCTATTTAAGCATAAACAGCAGCAAAATTAATGGATACCCTTATATCTCAAGCTCACTTTTTACGACCACTGTGGTTTTTTGCTTTTATTCCGCTATTATTTATTTGTTTTTTGATTTTAAAAAAGCGACTGTTCAGTCGCAACTGGCAAGCCATTATTGCACCGAGGTTATTACCACACTTGCTTGTTGGCAAACAATCAACACGTTCCTTATCACCTAGCATTGTCTTTTTTGTTATAACGAGCCTGATCATTATTTCTCTTGCCGGTCCCGTTTGGGAAAAGCGTCCACAACCGGTATTTAAAGAAAAATCCGCTTTAGTCATTGCTCTGGATTTATCACGGTCAATGGATGCAAAGGATATTAAACCGTCACGCCTCACCCGAGCACGATATAAAATAGCCGATATATTAAAACGACGCACCGAAGGTCAGACGGCACTGGTTGCTTACGCCGCCGATGCTTTTGTTGTTACCCCATTAACCGATGACACATTAACAATTGCTGCACTATTGCCAAGCCTGACAACCGAGCTTATGCCCGCACAAGGTACTCGAACCGACAAAGCAGTAGAAAAGGCTGCCAGCCTGCTTAAAAATGCAGGCATAAAGCAAGGCGACATTCTATTGGTGACTGACAGCATCGAGTCAGCTGCAACCGACAAATTTAAACAAGTTGCAAAACAGCACCGTATCTCTATTTTGGCCGTTGCAACAACAGAGGGAGCCCCCATTCCTCTGCCCACCGGTGGTTTTATTAAGAATAATCGTGGGGCGATCGTTTTACCTAAACTTAACATTAATAATTTGAATAAATTCAAGCAACTGGGGCATGGCCGTTTAAGTATTATCTCCTCAGATGATAATGACATTATAAATATCACATCACTTCTTAGCGTTAACCGATTTCAAGCAAAAGCAGATAAAGAAACAACACTGACTGGCTCCTTAACCGCGGATAGCTGGTATGAACAGGGGCCATGGCTACTGTTGCTTATTATTCCATTCGCCGCTTTTACTTTTCGGCGAGGACTTATCTTTATTCTTCCTCTTATCTTTCTTATACAACACCCCCAAACTGTGGAAGCAAACAGTGAGCCCAGTCTCTGGGAGAGCCTCTGGAATAATGCAGACCAACGAGCCATGAAAATTTACAATCAGGATCCAACAGCAGCTGCCAAGTTATTTCGTGATAAACAATGGAAGGCTGCCGCATTGTACAAGTCCAAACAATACCAAAAGAGTATTGACACATTAAAAGAAATCAATACGGCTGATGCACATTACAATAAAGGCAATGCCTATGCAAAATTGGATAAGACCGAACAAGCCATTAAAGAATATGAACAGGCTTTAAAATTAAACCCCGAACATAAAGATGCTCGCTATAATAAAAAACAACTAGAAGAAAAGAAATCCAAAGACAAACAGAAAGATTCAAAGCAAGATGAAAACGACAAGTCATCAAAAAAAGAAACTGGGAATAAAGCCGATAAAAATAATTCAAGCAGAAAAAAATCAAATAACAAAACAACCCCTGAAAAACGGACTAACAAGTCTAAAAATGAAAATTTAACAGACAAAGAAAAAACCAACAAAAATCCAGAACCGTCTAAAAATGATGGCAAAAAAAAGCAGTCACAAAAACCAAACAACAAAACACCAAGCAAAGAAAAAAATGAACAGCTAAAGAATAAAGATGAGCAATCTAAACAGGCCACCGAACAATGGCTGCGCCGTATACCGGATGATCCCGGCGGATTGTTACGTAACAAATTTCTTTATCAATATAAACAACAACAGCATAGTAATGAAGACAATGCATGGTAACTCAATATAATGACGCTAAATAAAAAAAATAAACGCCTTTTACTCTTAATAAGTCTTCTATCGCTGTTTTCTATTAGCAACTGGCTGGGTGCTGCAACAATATCGGCGCAAGTTGATCTAAATCCTGTGTTACTCAGTGACTCATTTCATTTAACTTATACTGCTGAAGGTTCGGTCGACAACGACCCCGATTTTTCCCACATTAGAGATAAGTTTGATATTTTAAACTCAGCTAAAAGTAGCAATATCAGCATTGTAAATGGCAATTACACGCGTAGTGCTACATGGACCTTAACCCTAATGGCAAAACAGGCGGGAGTATTTCGTATCCCTCCCATTCCGTTTGGTAAAGATTTATCGCCTGAGGTTAAAATTACGGTTAAAAAATCCTTGCCAGCAAGCCCCACAGCTACCGGTAAGAACTTTATTCTAGAATTAGTAGCATCGAAAAAAAGTAGCTATATTCAGGAGCAAGTTATTATTACTCTACGACTTCTGGTTGCACAAAGCATTAGCCGCTATCAATTTGGGAGTATTAAATTTAACAATGCCGATGCCATTATTGAGCCATTAGGAAAAGACACCCAATACAAAACATACCGAGGTACAACACCTTATATTGTGGTCGAGAAGAAAGTCGCTGTTTTTCCACAACAATCCGGCAAGCTATTGGTTCAGCCTTCTATTGCTGAAATTAGCATTATTAACCAGCAGTCGCGCAATAATTTTTTTGATCCGTTTAATTCAAATGCTCAAACCCGCCGGCTGCGCAGCAATTCAATTACTTTAAACATTAAAGATAGGTCCACTATCTATAGTGGTGACAACTGGTTACCCTCGCCATCCATTAAACTTATTGAAGACTGGCCTCATAATACTGAATTTAGAGTAGGCGAACCCATTACCCGAACCATTACACTAATGGCAGACAATTTAACTGCATCACAACTACCTGAACTTGAACCGCTAACAGTGAATAATTTAAAACAATATCCAGATAAGCCAAGCCTAAATAACAGTAAAACAACAACCGGTATCAATGCGATTAGGAAAGAAAAAATAGCACTTATCCCAACCCGCCCGGGTGTATATACCTTACCAAAAATCGATTTACTCTGGTGGAATACCCAAACAAATAAAATAGAAACAGCACATATATCCAAACGTGAATTCACCGTATTACCGGCTGTTGCGAATAGCCCCCAACAAGATCATCTGTTACAGCCTGTCCCTAGTAAAAATTCAAGCACGAGCAAAAAAAATTCAACAGCATATCCTGCGATAGCAACAGAAATACAATGTACAGCTAACAAATGGGTTTGGTTATCCGGTTTATTTTTAGTGCTCTGGATTGCAACACTTATACTATGGTGGCGTTCTAAAGCAAAACAACAGCGCCCAAAAGAAAATAGTATAGAAAAAACATCTAAATTAAATACCTGCTTAAAATTACTCAAGCACGCCTGTGACAGGAATAATCAGCAGGAAACTAAATCTGCTTTAATAGGTTGGGCTAAGATCGTATTTAATGATACACAAATTATAAACTTGTCACAAATTTCTGAGCACGCTGATGAACCACTTAAGTCCAAAATTCTTAGTTTAAACGCATGCCTCTATAGCATGAATAATACTTCGTGGCAGTGTATGGGAATTTATGACTTGTGCAAAAAATATAGAGTCTCAGATACGAAAACAACTAAACACGCAAATGATACCGTGTTGGAACCCTTTGTTAAAAAGTGATGTAGTGATCAATCAATAAAAAACTAAACAACAACATTAAATAAACTATCGAGTAGCCAAAAGTCTTCATTGGCAGACCTTTGCGTTCCGGATTCTGCATTCGAATAGCATAGAACAGGAAGATGCCACCAAGAATGGTCGCAGCTATTAAATAAACAAGTCCACTCATCTTGGATAAAAAAGGCAATGCGGTTACAACTAATAATAACACTGTATACAAAAGTACCTGTAAACGGGTGAATTTGACACCATGTGTTACCGGCAACATAGGAATGCCTACTTTTGCGTAATCATCTTTTTTGGCAATGGCCAGCGCCCAGAAATGTGGTGGCGTCCATACAAAAATAATCAGAAATAAAATAAGTGCATCGACTGTTACATCATTTGTCACAGCAGCCCAGCCAAGGACCGGTGGCGCCGCGCCCGCCGCTCCACCAATAACAATATTCTGTGGCGTTGCATGCTTTAAATAAAGTGTGTATATAAAAGCATAACCAATCAAAGATAAAAAGGTTAAGCCTGCGGTTAATGGATTAACCAAAAACACCAGCATAGCCATTGCTACAAGCCCAACAACAACCGCAAAGGTTAATGCCTGCTTTTGGCTTAGACCGCCCGTAATCAATGGACGATCTTCGGTTCGTTTCATTTCTGCATCAAATTTCTGTTCGACAATCTGATTAATAGCCGCGGCAGAAGCCGCGGCAAGACCAATGCCGAGCGTACCAAATATTGTTTCCAGTAAGGGTAAATCCTGCGGCATTGGTACTGCCATAAACATGCCAATAACAGCCGTAAACACAATAAGCATAACAACGCGCGGTTTACAAAGTTCGTAATAATCATTGAAAGTAGCTGTTGTCATTATGTTATACCAATATTAAATACTAAGGAGTGAATTATATTTGTGACGTCGGCCTGACAGCGTGATTAACTGCAACTAGGGTTAACAATAACAAAGCGCCTACGCCATTATGTGCAACCGCGACTAATAAGGGTAGCGACAATAATACGTTAGCAATGCCCAGTGATACCTGTAGCACAAGCACGAATAACAAAATTCGACCCAGCGTTCTAAGCATGGGCACTTCGCTACCAAAAATCAATTTTAATCCCAACCAACCTACAAATAGAAAAGTAACCAATGCACCAATGCGATGAAAAAAATGAATTGTCACCCTTGCGGTATTATCAAGCACCCCCCCTTCAAAGTTTATTTCTGTCCCACGCCACAAGTTAAAAGCTTCTTTAAAATCAGTGGGGGGAATAAGGTAGCCCTGACAGGTTGGGAAGTCAGCACACACCAGCGCCGCATAATTTGCACTTGTCCAACCACCCAGCATTATCTGGAAAGCAACAATGATTAAACCTATAAAGGCTATGCTGGTAAAAGGTTTGAGCTGCGTTGGATAAGACGAATGAGCAACAAATATTTTGCTTTGCCGCAAACTAAGCCACCACAATAACGATAAGGTCGTCATACCACCGATTAAATGCGACATAACTATAGTCGGGTTCAACTTAATGGTAACCGTCCACATGCCAAGCATACCTTGAAATATAACGAGGGCAACTAGAAAAATGGGTAACCGATATTGCTGCCCCGGTACTTTTTTATTGCGCCACGCGATAACGGCCAAAATAACAATCAGCAAGCCCAGCGCGCTGGCAAAGTAGCGGTGAGCCATTTCTTTCCAAGCTTTATGTGCTTCGACTGGGCGTTCAGGGTAAGCCTCATTTGCCGCAGCTACATGGTGGTCAGCTTGTGGAACCGTAAAATGACCATAACAACCCGGCCAGTCTGGACAACCCAACCCCGCATCCGATAACCGAACATAAGCGCCCAAAATAACAACAAATAATGCTAGGCTTGTTGCTAGCAGTGCAATTTTTTGAAAGGTTGATTGATGCATTTTAATTTACCTGAATTAAATAATAGCTTAGCCCATTTGAGAAACTTTCAGTAAGCGAGCCAGATCTTTTGCGATGTCCGCTGCTTTTGCATCCAACTCATAATACATCATCAGGTTACCGATTGGGTCAACAATATAAATTCGATTTGAGTTCCCCGGCTTTATTTTGTCAGCCAGTTTAAACTGTTCCGTTACATTAGCTAATTGTTGCTCCGAGCCTGTCACAATATCCATATCAGGATGATAAGCTTTCACTTCTTTCATAAATTGGTCAGACTGCTTATCTAACATAACATAAAGCCTATTGACCCGGGTAAATTCGCCACCTTGTGCCAATCTTGTTTGACGCATAACCACGAGTTGGCGCTTACAACTACCCCCGCATTCGCCCGCGCCAATAAACACCATTAGCCATTGGTGTTCTTGGTCAGCTAATTTATATCGCTTATTATTTTCAAAATATGTTAGTTCAATATTTTTTAATTCTATTGCTGGGTTAATTAAATTACCTCGGTTCTTGGTAACATAATTATCCGATGAATTAGTGTTAAAAATATAAACTGCAAAAAGAATCGGCGCAACAAACATTGAAAATAATACCAGCATGGTTATCTTATTTTTTTTGATTTGCGCTGCGCTTGGAACTTGACTAGCTGACGTTGAATCAGGTTGAGGTGTTGTTTGTTTATTCTCTGGCATATCTTTTTCCACTGCTAGGCAGCTTTCTCCCGTTTTATTCTAAGACTTGAGCTGGCATATATCAGTAATACAACAAAGGCCATAGTAAACCATTGTGCCGCATAACTCTGACTCTTTTCCGGTGACGAAGTTACTACCTGCCAGTCCCGTACAAAACCTGTTTTATCTGCTGGATCCAGTCGTAACACAAATGGATACAGGTCTATTTTAAGTGCTTCCTTTATTGCCGTAAAATCAATATTTTGAATAACAGCAGGAAAGCTCTGGTTATCAATTTTAACATTATCTACTGCAAAAAAGTTCTTTGACGGCACATATCCCGTGCCTTTTAGCGTTATTTTTTCATTTGTGGTTATAAAATCCGGTAAATCTGCTCGATAGCGTTTCCCTTTCAGCCAGCCACGATTAACTAAAATAACGTTAGCGGAATTTTCAATAATAAAAGGCGTAACAACATAAAAACCGACCTGTGACTGGTGCACCCGGTTATCAATTAAGAAATTGTGCCTGATATCGTAGCGGCCAGCTACTTCAAATTTTCGGTATTTGGCATCAGCAATTTTTATTGCATCCAAATTATTGGCTGCCGTTAATAGCATCGCCTTTTGTTCCGAACGTGCCATATAGTTATCCAGTTGCTGCTGCTTAAGTTCAGCACGTTCCAGTTGCCAAAAGCCAAGCGACATTAAAATGGGTAGCACAATAAGTGTTGCAATACTTGGTGCCAATTTTGGTTTAAACTGAACTGCCATCATAAATGTGCTTTGCCAAAGACTGTCGCTAAGTTAGAATATCTAATATGTATTTTAGCTAACCTCAAGGGTTTGCTTATTCGGAGATAGTCTATGATTGTTAAAAGTGTAATTGTACTGGTTTTCTTATTCATTGTATTCAGCTTGTTTTTTGCATTGTATACAATGGCAAAGGATAAAAGTAAAACCCATCGAATGGTTAAGGCATTAAGTCTGCGCATAGCAGGCTCAATTGTCTTACTGATCTTTTTGCTTATTATGTATAAGCTTGGGTACATTTCACCTCATACTATTTAGTGTCTCTTAGTTGTTTTACAACTTAGAGACACTTATGCAGCGCATACCGTGTATGTGATGCGAAACCGCCTTACCGGCTCCGCAGCCACTTATGTCGAACAAGCAAAGCGAGCGAGGCCTCTAGCAACCAAGTACCTTTAATTAACCATCAAAATAGCCGTTCTACCCGCTCGCAATGCTAGCTATTTTTATAAAGCCCCAAATACAAAAAAAGGCGGAGCCAAAGCTCCGCCCTCTCCTTAGGCTCGTATCTTTGTTAGATCAACCAATACACAAAGATAAATAAACCCAACCAAACCACATCAACAAAATGCCAATACCAGGCCGCCGCTTCAAAAGCAAAATGATGCTCAGCCGTAAAGTGACCTTTCATAGCGCGGAATAACATAATCAGTAACATCGTCGCACCAACAAATACATGAAAACCGTGGAAGCCTGTCAACATAAAGAACGTTGTGCCATATGCACCCGTTGTTAGCTTAAGGTTCAAGTCGCTGTATGCGTGTCCATACTCATAAATCTGGAAGCTTAAAAATAAAATACCTAGCGCAACCGTTACAAATAAACCCAATACTAACTGACTATTTTTACCTGCTTTTAAAGCGTGGTGAGCCCAGGTTAACGTAACACCCGAAGTTAACAGGATAATGGTATTCCACAATGGCAAGCCTGTTGCCGGCATTGCTTCATAATCACCGCCTACATTGCCAGGGCCATTCGTTGGCCATGTCGCTTGAAAACCCTCATGTAATATTGCATTGGTCATAGCATTATTGCCTGCACCGCCTAACCACGGCACCGAGAAATTACGCATATAATAAAGAGCGCCAAAGAATGCGGCAAAGAACATAACTTCTGACAAGATAAACCACATCATCCCCATACGGAACGAGGTATCAACCTGCGAGTCATATTTCCCGGCCATACTTTCTTTGATAACGGTTCCGAACCAACCAAACAACATAAAAATAACAATCGCCAAACCAATATACGATATGGTCATGTTACCTAGTGAGCCATCAACCTGATTTGTTAATGCAAGTGCAAAACCACCTGTGGCTAGGAATAAACCAATCGAACCAACCAAAGGCCAGTGACTTGGCTCCGGAAGATAATAGCTGCCTTGTGCATCGTGTGACATAACTACCCCTCTTTCTCTTTTAATATAATTAAAATTATTTTAATGCTACCGGTTGCGTATCAAAAAAAGTATACGACAATGTAATAGTATTAATCCTTTTTGGTAAATCCGGACTCACCATAAATTTCAATGGCATTGTCCGTGCCTCACCTTTTTTGAATATTTGTTGTGTAAAACAAAAACATTCTATCTTTGTAAAATATTTCGTTGCACTGCCCGGTAATATTCTTGGCACTGCCTGAGCGATAACATCTCGCCCGGTTAAATTCTTTGCATAAAAATCCACTGTATTCATCACGCCGGGGTGAACGATAACTTCATTTTGCAGGGCTTTAAACTCCCACTTCATCCCGCCATTTAAAACAGTAACAAATTCAACTGTGATGTTCCGCTTTAAATCTTTGCTCGCGGTCATCTCTTTAATAGCCTGCTGCTGTGCTTTTGGGTCGTATTTCCCCGACTCAATATCGGCAAATCGTCCTATACCCAAAACCTGACAAACAACATCGTATAAAGGAACCAAGGCATAACCAAAGCCAAACATTGCTATAACAACAATTAATAATTTCCATGCTGTTTTTTTGTTTGTTGCTTGGCTATTACTACCTGCTTCCATCTTTATACCTGAAAGAACAACCAAAGGTAAAAAACAATGACCACAATAACTAAGATGGTGACTGTTTTACGTACACCTTTTTTTTGTTCTTCATTCACTATATTGATATCTCTTACTTTTAGTGCTTCTTAATTTTAGTATTTCTTACTTGTTACAAGTTAGAGATACTTATGTTCCTTATTGGAACAACTTAGCAGCACTTGCCACAATGGCAAGTACTGCGGTGTTTTACCTATTTAATTGTCGGCGGTGTTACATGGGTATGATAAGGCGCTGGAGATGGCATTTCCCACTCAAGACCTTTTGCATCTTCCCATACTTCATCAGACACTTTATCGCCACCTTTAATACATTTAATAATGATGTAAAGGAATAACAATTGTGTGCCACCGAAGATGAATGCACCGATAGATGAAATTTGATTGAACTCGGTAAACTGTAGCGCATAGTCAGGAATACGACGAGGCATACCCGCAAGGCCTAAGAAATGTTGTGGGAAGAACAAAATGTTCACCGAGATATTCGATACCCAGAAGTGCCACTTAGCAAGTCTGATATCAAACATATTACCTGTCCATTTAGGCATCCAATAGTAAACACCACCTATAATCGCAAACAGTGCACCTGTTACCAATACGTAATGGAAATGCGCTACAACGAAGTAAGTATCGTGGTACTGGAAATCAACCGGAACAACACCCAGCATCAAGCCGGTGAAGCCACCTATGGTAAATAGGAATACAAATGAGATAGCCCATAACATGGGCACTTCAAATGTCATTGATCCTTTCCACATGGTTGCCGTCCAGTTAAAGACTTTAACCGCTGTTGGCACTGCAATCATAACCGTTGCATACATAAAGTAGAGTTCACCCGCTGCTGGCATCCCCACAGTAAACATATGGTGAGCCCATACGATAAACGACAGGAAGGCAATCGCTGCTGTTGCATACACCATTGACGCATAACCGAACAAAGGCTTACGTGCAAAGGTTGGGATGATTTGCGACACGATACCAAAGGCCGGAAGAATCATAATATAAACTTCAGGATGGCCGAAGAACCAGAATACATGCTGGAACAACACAGGGTCACCGCCACCGGCTGCATCAAAGAAGCTGGTGCCAAAGTATTTATCCGTCAACATCATGGTGACCACGCCGGCCAACACTGGCATTACCGCAATCAATAAGAAAGCAGTGATTAACCATGTCCATACGAACAGAGGCATTTTCATTAAAGTCATACCCGGTGCACGCATGTTCAGAATCGTTGCGATGATATTGATAGAGCCCATGATGGATGAGAAACCTAACAAATGCACTGCAAAGATAAAGAACGCAAGCTTGTCGTACTGACCTGACAAAGGCTCATAGAAAGTCCAGCCAAATGCTGGGCCCTGGCCTGCCATAAAGTCGCCGCCCATAAACATAGGTGCTACGAGCATGATTGCCGCAAATGGAAGGATCCAGAAGCTCCAGTTATTCATACGCGGCAATGCCATATCGGGTGCACCAATCATAAGGGGTACTTGCCAGTTAGCAAAACCCACCATCGCTGGCATGATGGCACCGAACACCATGATTAAACCATGCAAGGTTGTCATCATATTAAAGAAGTTAGGATTAACAACTTGCATACCGGGTTGAAATAATTCAGCACGAATAACCATGGCCATTGCACCGCCCACGAATAACATGGTGAATGCAAACCATAGGTACATAGTACCGATGTCTTTGTGATTGGTTGTAAACAACCAGCGTTTAATACCTGTAGGATGATCGCTCATTTTTTAATCTCCCAATTAACGCGCAGCTTTAGCTGCTGCTGGTTGAACGGTATCGCCCGTGTTATTACCCCAAGCATTACGCTCATAGGTAGTAACGGCAGCGATGTCTGCATCTGATAACTGTGCGCCGAATGGAGGCATAATACCTTTACCAGCAATAATTAATTTCAGATGGTTTTCAATAGAACCGGTTGTTGCCACTTTAGAACCGACAAGTCCAGGGAAGGGCCCTCCACCTGAGCCATCAGCCTGATGGCAAGCAGCACAATTTGCTTTATAAACCGTTTCACCTTTGGCCATTAACTCTGCTTGAGTGAAGGTTTTGTTTGAATCGCCAGCGGCCGCTACAATTGCGGCTTTCTCGCTTTTAAGCCAAGCGTTATATTCAGCTTGTTCAACCACTTTTACAACGATGGGCATAAAGCCGTGGTCTTTACCACAGAGCTCTGCACATTGGCCTCGGTAGATGCCTGTTTTGGTTGCGGTAAAATGGCTTTCATTTATAAACCCGGGGATCGCGTCACGCTTAACTGCAAATTCCGGTACCCACCAAGCATGGATTACATCATTTGATGTCAGTAGCAAACGTACTTTTTTGTTTACCGGTACAACAATGGGTTTATCAACATTTAATAAGTAGTTGTCCGCTTTCGTCATAAGTGAAGGGGCGGCACCTAGTTGACGTGCTTCGTTGCTGTCAGACGATAAATTACTGAAGAAGCTTAAGTCCTCGTCACGGTAATTGTATTGCCACTTCCACTGCCAGCCAGTTACCTGAATTGTCACATCTGATTTTGAAGGGTCTTCAATGTCTAGCAACACCCCCGTTGCTGGAACCGCAATCGCGACCAGAATAACGAGTGGAATAACCGTCCAGATAACTTCAACCGTTGCACTTTCATGAAACTGTGCAGCAACCGCACCTTTTGATTTGCGGTGGTTGATAAGTGAATAGATCATCACTGTAAACACCAGGATACCGGCCACTGTACAGATCCACATGACTAACTGATGTAAGTCATATATGTCTTTACTGATCTCAGTAACACCTTGTGTCATATTCAGCGCGTAATCAGCTAATGCAATACCCGGCACGAGTAATAACCCGAGCAGCACGCTTAACTTTTTCGTAATGTGACTTGCTGACATACCATTACCTCTTGGTTTGGAATTTTAAAGTTATAGTTAAAACTTTTCTTTATGTTAAAGCAGTTATTTTTATATTTTGCTTTAACACCCTCATTTAATGATTCAAGTTGATGGTGGCTTGAGAACATTATTGTTATTTTTTCAAATCAAAACTTAGCTTGGCTTAAAAAATAAATTCTTATACTTCGTTAAATCATACATTACTTGATTTAGATCATTATTTTAGTCAGGTATTATTGACTCAGATCATTGACGCGCATCCTACCCAAGCAGGGTCTGAACCGCAACAAAAAATTTAAAAATATCTTTATAAATCAATAATATATAAGTTATTTCTAATATTATAATATAGAAAAAGGGGGAGGGAAAATTAAAGGTAAGAATAACAATTAGTTAGAAAAAACAGCTGGTTAAAATATAAACAAATCCCCTGTAATTAATGTGGGATTTAATTGATGCCTATTAATTATATTATATAGCTATAAATTATTTTTGTGCAAAAGCCGGGCAATGGATTGCTCGGTTGCATTAAAGGGAATTTCTGCAAGAAGGGGTTCGACTATTAACTGTTTTAGCGACTCGATGTTTTCCGTATAACGCGGCATTTCATCTTCCAATGTATTGGCGACCCATGCATAAAATTTTAGTTTTGAACCTCTTATGGCTTGTGCTGTTAGTAATGCATGATTAAGGCAGCCTAGGCGCATCCCCACTACCATAATCACCGGTAATTTTAACTGTAAGGCCAAATCGACCATCGAATAATAACGTGACGGCTCATCATCAACGACTAACGGTACATGCCAGCCACCCACACCTTCCACCACCACCACATCCGCTTTTGCGGCTAGTTGATTATAAGCATCAACGATATAGGGGAGTGATATTTTAATGTTATTCTCAGCGGCGGCAATATGCGGTGCCACTGGCGCTTCAAAGACATAAGGGTTCACCAACTCATAGGGGATGTCTAAACCACTGGCATCCAGTAACAGCTGTGCATCCTCGTTGCGTAACTCGCCACTGTCATACGTTCCACCACTGGCGACCGGCTTCATTACGGCAACTGTTTTACCCTGATTGCGTAACACATGCACCAGCGCTACACTAAAATACGTTTTACCAACACTGGTGTCTGTCCCTGTAATAAAGTAACCTTTTTTCATAAGGATCCTTGGCCTTACTTGCTGCAACCTGAAATTTCTCTATATTCATTGTAATACAAGTAGACTTTAAAGTATGACTAAAATCCACAACATGAAACAACGCCAGTATATGGCATTGGCACCTCTGCTTTCACTGGCAGGCATATTTATTAACCCCATGGCCAGCACCCTTGCGCCATTGGTGCTGTATTTTATTTTTCGTGATAAACGGCCAGACGTCGGTACGATTGCACTGCGAACGGCTGATCTCGCATTCAGTATCCAGCTATGGCTGGTATTAATAAGCTTGGCCTTTATGTTGGCCATTTCAATGAACCTTGTTGTAACCAGTGATGTGCAGCAAATGATGGGCTTGGCAACCATAATTATTTTAGCTATTTTTCTCGTCTCACTTGCCGCCGCTATTTATCAGTCCTTCAAAGGCAAGGTTTATCGATATCTCTTTTCTTTTAGAATAGCCGAACGTGTATTAAACCTTGTCGATAAAAAAAGAAAGGCCGACTAAGATAAAAAATCGGCCAGCCGTGCCTTGTGCTTATCTGTATCGCAATGGGGCACAATGTCGTTCAGCATCGCTAAAAATAGTTCCGCAGTGGCTATCGCATCCATTAATGCATTATGTGCCTTGTAAGCCGGCATATTGCGTGAGCGGCGCAAATTAAATAACCGCAGCTCTTTATTGCTATAAGGTGAATGATGCCTGTCGAGACTTCGCTTGGCCAAAGCCTGTGTGTCAATAACCGATATCACAAAATCACTCGCATAGAGTGCCTGACATATCTTGTTAATAAAGCCCAATTCTATTTTTGCATTATGAACTAGCATTACTTTACCGCTTAAACGCTCAAGCAATAAAGGCATCGCCTGCTCAATACTCATACCCGTTTTAATCTGGTCATCTGTAATTTGATGTATAACAATACTCTGTTCAGGAATATTTTTTTTAGTCTGAATGATCTGATGCCAGCAGGAGTCCAATTTTATTCCTAAACATTTTATGTCGACTAAACCGATGCTGACAATTTTATCTTTTTCCGGTTCAATGCCTGTCGTTTCGATATCAAGGGAAACAAGTTCGAGATCATAAATAGATTCTCGCTTATTAGGAAAAGGTTTTGCTAAAAAATTCTTCATTGCTGAAGATGTTGCATTGACCAATAACTGACGTCGTACAAATTCTTTACCCAGCAAATGATAAAAGTTAACTAAACGCATTATACAGACGGATAACGGCTTTCAAAAAATTGCTGCATTGTTTTAATAATAGAAAAAGAGTCTTTTAAATGGCTTTTTTCCAGACCCGACAATTCTTTAGGCGAAACATAATTATCAACACTCACCCCCGTGCGTATTTGTTCCGCCTGATGTCGAATACGTAACGAGCCGATAAACTCTAGCGCATCCAGTAAATTATCACGCATTTCGACACTCAATACCTTATTGTCACAAGCGGCATTGAGCCTTTCTACTGTATTTGTAGCACTAATCGCCATTTTTAACGCCAGCACCCGTGCAATATCAACGATGGGGATAATGCCTCGCTGCTTTAAATTTAAAGTATTTTTATGTTTATCGTCCTGTACCATTACAAAGTTACGGAAAAAACCTAGTGGGGGTTGATGTTTTAATGCATTGGCAACCATGTGTGAGATAAAAAGCTGGTTATCTTTGGTCTGCTCAAGTACTGCCTGTTGCAACTCATCCAGCAAAGAAAAATCACCATACACTGGCCGCAAATCAAAAAAAATACTCGATAACATCAATGCTTTTGGAGCGGGGCTGTTAATCCAACCCTTAAATGTTTTTTTCCAGATGACTAAAGGCTGACGCCACTGCTCATTAGTTGCCATCGCATTACCTGGGCAAAAAACATAACCACATGCATTTAGCCCATTACTAACAAATTCCGTTAAGGTTTTAAAGTAAGCGCCATGCTCCGGTTTGAAATTATTAGAGATGATGAGGGCGCTGTCTTGATCCGAGTGCGAGGTTTGTTCATTTCTGGCCTGCGAACCACCAGCCGCCCAAACATAGCTAACCGGCGGCGCACCGTATTGTGCTTCGGCTAATTCAAGTAAGCGGCAAGTTATTGCATCGCTAATGGATGAAATAACTTCACCAATATGTTTTGCTGTCGCGCTAGACAGGGATAACTGTAATTGTAGTTCGGGCAGGCGCGTACTTATTTTTTCCAGCGCTTCAAGTGAATGGGCTTTAACAATATCAGTTGCTATCAATGCCGAGCTGGTGCTTAAATGCCGAACCACATCGGACGTTGTTAGAATACCGATGGGCTTATTATTTTTTAATACAGGCAAATGCTGGATCTGTTTGCGCGTCATCGCAAGCACTGCCTCGGATAATAAAGTTGAATCTGACACCGTTTCTAAATCTGTGCTCATTATCAAACCAATGGGGTTGTCTAACGCGACGCCTTCTGCGACACAACGTGAGCGAATATCTCTGTCGGTTAACAAGCCAATAAGCTGGCTGTTCGAGCTCACCAGAATTGATGACACCTGCTCGTTCGTCATTATTTTTGCAGCTTGTTGAATGCTTGTTGCCTCATCAACAATAACCGGAAGCCTATCCGTCAGGCCACTGACTTCCAGCTTCATTGCGCTTAAGTCACGCATATTTTCAGCATGAGTATATTCTACCGCTTCACGCAGCCGTTCATTAATCGAACGATTAAAGTGGCGGTTAAAAACATCCACGTTTTTTCGTAGCTGAGCGAGCACATTGCAGGGCAATAGATACACCAGCGTATCTTCAACGCAAACTCCCTGCCAACTAATATCGGGGGCGTTAGTGTCAGCAATGCATTGCTGTGAATAAATATCGCCTTCCCCCAGTTTGTCAGTTAACTGGGCATCCCTGTCACGAAACTCAATAGCACCGGAACGAACCATATAAAGATTTTTTTCATCGGCATTTGCTTCAGGAAAAACCTGCCCACGGCGAAAATAACGAATGGTTAAATTTTTTGGCAGGGTATCAAGCGCAGAGTCATCCAACACATCAAACGGAGAGTAGTGTTTAATAAAATCTCGAATTTCAAGAAGTTCGATTTCCATACCTTATTTATAACTGAATTGAGTTAAAAAAATCAATTATATATCGTCAACGGTTTTGTGCCCGCTGCAAGCAGTCGGGGAAACTAGATTATTGTGTTTCCAATATAAAAAACCCTGCCGGATATAAACCAGACAGGGCTTTTATACCGCATAAAACGTTATTAATGCTCCGCTGCTGCCTTTGCTCCCGAAGGAATACGAATATCTTCAACAAGATGTTGAATATGTTCCGGTGGCGCTGCGGTCATTTTAGAAATACCAATCGCAACAGCAAAGTTAGCCAGTGCACCGACACACCCAAAGGCATTCGGTGAAATACCAAAGAACCAGTTTGCTGGCATATCGCCCAAGAATGCAGTGCCTGGTATAAACATAATGCCTTTATGCTGGAACACATAAAGCATAGTAATACCAATACCGGTCACCATACCGGCAACTGCACCGGTACGATTCACACTTTTATTAAAAATACCCATCATCAATGCAGGGAAGATAGAGGATGCCGCCAAACCAAATGCAATCGCAACCGTGCCGGCCGCAAAATCGGGTGGATGCAAGCCAAAGTAACCCGCCAAGGCAATGGCTCCGGCCATTGCAATACGTCCCGCCATCAGCTCATCACGTTCTGAGATATCCGGTTTAAAAATGCCTTTCAGCAAATCATGTGAGATGGACGATGCAATCGCAAGTAGTAAGCCCGCCGCCGTTGACAGTGCCGCCGCTAAACCACCGGCAACCACCAGCGCAATCACCCAGTTAGGTAAATTGGCAATTTCGGGGTTGGCCAATACCATAATGTCACGATCCACTTTGACCATTTCATTGCCTTTCCAGCCATACGAATCTGCTTTTTTGGCAAAGTCCTTATTTTTGTCATTGTAGTATTGAATACGACCATCACCGTTCTTATCTTCAAATTTCAACAAGCCTGTTGATTCCCAGTTTTTAAACCACTGTGGACGTTTATCGTATTCAAGATTGGCTGTTACTTCGCCCACCGACCCAGTTTGAATGGTGTTCATTAAGTTCAAACGTGCCATTGAGCCAACCGCAGGTGCGGTAGTGTAAAGAATAGCAATAAAGACCAATGCCCAACCGGCAGTTGCACGCGCATCTTTCACTTTAGGCACAGTGAAAAAGCGAATAATAACGTGCGGTAAACCAGCTGTACCGATCATTAATGTCAGGGTGTATGCAAACATGTTCAGTTTGCTACCCAGCACTTGGGTGGTGTATTCATTAAACCCCAGTTCGGAGACAACCAGATTAAGCTTGTCCATCATATAAGTACTGCCGTCCGCCATGGTGCTTAAAATGCCCAGTTGCGGAACCGGATTACCGGTAATATTAAGCGAGATAAAAATAGCCGGAACCGTATAAGCAAAAATCAACACACAGTACTGAGCTATTTGCGTATAAGTAATGCCTTTCATGCCGCCCATAACAGAATAGATAAAGACGATACCCATACCTATATAAAGACCGGTATCATAATCCGTTTCAAGGAATCGTGAGAAAGCCACGCCAATGCCTTTCATCTGACCGATAACATAAGTAATTGAGGCTAGAATTAAACAAATAACCGCCACCACACGCGCAGTACGCGAATAGTATCGTTCACCGATAAATTCCGGCACGGTAAACTTACCGAACTTACGTAAGTACGGGGCGAGTAATAAGGCCAATAAAACATAGCCTCCTGTCCAACCCATTAAGAAAACCGATGCACCGTAGCCATTAAAAGCGATTAAACCTGCCATCGAAATAAAAGAGGCGGCCGACATCCAGTCTGCGGCGGTTGCCATACCGTTGGCGACAGGATGAATGCCTTTTCCTGCAACGTAAAATTCACCCGTTGTTGATGCACGTGCCCAAAAAGCGATACCTATATATAAGGCAAACGTAGCGCCCACAAACGCATATGTAATTGTTTGTAAATCCATCAAGCGTCTCCCCTAGTCTTCGTGTACGTTATATTTACGATCGAGCGTATTCATTTTTTTTGCATAAACAAAAATCAATACAAGAAACGTATAAATAGACCCTTGCTGAGCAAACCAGAAGCCCAGCCCAACGCCACCAACGCGAATCGTGTTTAAAGGTTCAACTAGGATAATGCCGAATAGAAATGAAACGGTAAACCATATTGCAAGCAGTATTGAAACCAGCCGCAAGTTCTCCTTCCAATAGCCAGAATTATTATTCATTATTTACTTTCCCAATTTACTCAACAAGAGACTCAATGCAAGTTGGATAAAAAACGGTAACCAACCATCAACAATAATCACGCATCATTTAGTGCGATAATTATCAATCGTCCCAATATAACAACTTAATAAATGAAAGCAATAAATTTTATAAGCAGATTATAAATATTAATATATGCTAATATTTTTAACTTAACCCAACTCGGTAAGAGTAAGCGATGTTTATTTTATTCTTTAAAAATGAACCTTAGGTTTGCATAGGTATTTTTTTGATCTTTTATATTATTCCCAAGCAAGATTGCCACGCTATCGCTTGCAATAACCTGATACTTACCATAACAAGCGATAGCGAAGCAATCTGTTTTTTTTATAAAGCTAAGGTAAATTAGAAAGGCTGATAAGAAGTAACCGGCTGCGTTGCCTTAATTTTTTTCAAAGTTAACGCTGACACTATCCGCAGCAGCCGTCCATGCATGGCCATAAACAATTTCGTAGGTCATCGGTAATACTCCCTCATTGCGGAACGTTTCATACTCTGCCACCATCACCTGCAATCTTTTTTTACCGGTTAAACTATGGCGACGACCATTTAGAATATTATGTGCGCCAATGGTTTTTAAATCACGCATAATTTGATAGACATCTTTATAGGTAACCGTAATGGTTTCAGTATCCATGACCGGATCGTTAAAACCCACTTGCAGTAAAGCATCGCCCACATGATGCATATCAACAAAGCTATTCACATGGTTGTCGCTGTCTACTTTATACCAGCAATGCCTTAATTCTTTTAAAGCATCGGGGCCAAAACTAGTAAACAGTAAGCAACCACCCGGCTTTAAGACCCGCTTAAATTCTGCAAAGGCTTTTATATAATCGTTGCACCATTGCACCGTCAGGCTCGAAACAATTAAATCAACACTGTTATCTGACAATGCTATCTTTTCCACATCACTGCTAACATAGCTTATATTATTACCGAGTTTTGTTTTTCTGCGCGTTTGCTCTAACATGCCCGATGCAATATCCAATGCAATGATCTGTGCAGCCGGATAGCGCTGTGCAACGTCTAACGTACAATAGCCTGTTCCTGCGCCAGCATCTAAAATAACCTGTGGTTCGATCAACATATAATCTAGGCGTTCTAACATTCGGCTTGCAACTTCACGCTGCAAAATCGCGGCTTCGTCATACGCCTGTGCTGCTTTTTCAAAGGCACGGCGTAATAATCTTTTATCAACATAAAAATCAGGTTCAGACATAGACTGTTTCGTTGCTTCAACCATAACTAAACTCTTTAATTAGCTGTATAAACTCATTCGGGTGTGAAATAAAAGGCGCGTGGCCAGCACCTTTAATCATCGTACTTTTTGCATGACTAAATAAAACCTGCATCGCCGCTGCTGCCTGATATGGCATAAGCCTGTCATGTTCACCGCTTATCATCAAAGTAGGCTGTGATAGTGCATGTAATTTTTCTCTCAGATCCGTTGTCTTTAAAATATTCAGCCCACTGCGTAAAGCCTGCATTGAAGGATCAGGTCGACTGGCGATTGAGCTTTTTAATACTTTAAGCGAGAACTTGTAATCATCTGCACCCAACATTTGCAGTGCCATAAACTTATCTACCGTTTTTTTATAATCGTGTTCCAGTTGTTGCGCAAAACTATCCAGAACTGTTGTTTCTAAACCGTGCGGCCAATCGGATTGTTTGCAAAAACAAGCATTCGCCGTTATTAAAATTAATTTTTTTATCTTACTAGGAAAGTGGTTTAAATAATCCATTGCAACCAGCCCACCTAATGACCAGCCCACTAAAATAATATTATCAGATTCAATGCTATTAATAAGTGTATGTAATGCTTTACGCATGTTGTTTAAACTAAACGATACGTTGCTACTCGCCTGTGATTCACCATGACCCAGCATATCCACTGTATAACAATGAAACAGCTTATCTAATTCAGGCAAGATGCTTTGCCATACACCGCTGTGCAATCCCCAGCCATGAAGTAAAACCAATGGCGAACCTTCACCTGACTCGTTTACCGTTAGCATAGTTGACTACTTAATGCCGATAACAAACGTTCAACATGCTCGACCGTGTGATTCGCAGAAAACGTGATACGTAAACGTGATGTGTTTTGCGGCACCGTTGGCGGACGAATAGCACTGATCAAAATCCCATCCTGCTGCAATGTTTTGCTTAAATTAAGTGCTTTATCTGCCGTACCCACAATAAGCGGTTGAATCGCAGAGTGACTGCCATACTCGGGGGCAGCCGCGATAGGGATACCTAATTCGTTGCAACCTTTACGAAACTGAGAAATGCGTACCTGTAATTTCTCTCTTCGCTCATCGCCCTGTTTAATTATTTTTAAGCTGGCGCGCGTTGCCTCTGCGACTGCGGCAGGCATCGCTGTTGTATAAATATAGCTGCGTGAAAAGTTAATTAAATTTTCTATTAACATTTCGCCCCCCGCAACGAAAGCACCAAAGGTTCCAAAGGCCTTACCAAAAGTTCCAACCAATACAGGTAATTCAGACTGAGATACATCTATATCGACTTCATCTATAATTCCTCTACCCTTTTGCCCCAACACACCAACCCCATGCGCATCATCGATTATCAACAGCGCATTATTTTTTTGCGTGATATTAATCAGAGCCACTAGATCCGCTTTATCACCATCCATACTAAACACGCCATCACTAACAACAAATTTTGTTTTTGCATTTGTTCTGGCTAACCGTGTTTTCAAGGCAGCGACGTCTTTATGTGCAAAGCGTGTTAGCTCGGCGCGCGATAATAGGGCAGCGTCAATCAATGAAGCATGGTTAAGTTTATCTTCAAAAATTTCATCCTTACGCTCACTTAAGGCGCTGAGCACACCGAGGTTGGCCATATAGCCGGTTGAAAAAAGCAACACTCGATCACGGCCTAAAAAATCGGCCAGCTCTTCTTCTAGTGCATAATGGGGTTTTTGATGCCCAGTCACCAGTTGCGAAGCACCACTGCCCACACCGTATTCATCCACCGCATTTTTAAAGGCTTGCTTAACATCCGGGTGATTGGCCAACCCTAAGTAGTCATTGCTACAAAAATTAATTAATGATTCGCCATTAATATTAAGAGTCACATCTTGGGGTGATTCAACTAAGCGTCGAGACCGGTACAACTGTTGTTGTTGCAGATTTTGTAACCGTTTATTTAGTTTTTTATTAAAGCTCATATTCATTCATCCGTCATTCCCGCGAAGGTGGGAATAACGGCTTTTTAAACTGGCATAATTCCTAAACGATCAAATAATACCTTATCGGTATTCTCACTGGGGTTCGGTGTGGTTAATAATTTTTCACCATAAAAAATAGAATTCGCGCCCGCTAAAAAACACAGTGCCTGCATTTCATCACTCATATTTTCTCTCCCTGCCGATAAGCGCACGTGTGATTTAGGCATCATAATTCGGGCAACCGCAACGGCCCGAACAAATTCAATAGGGTCAAGTTCTTCTGAGTCGGCTAACGGAGTGCCTTCTACTTTTACAAGTAAATTAATCGGCACACTATCAGGATGATGTTCAAGGTTCGCAAGCTGCTGCATTAAACCATAACGATCTTTTTCGGCTTCACCCATGCCTAAGATACCACCACAACAAACATTCATTCCGGCATCACGTACATGCATAATAGTATCTAAACGATCCTGATACGTGCGGGTTGTGATCACATCGCCATAATATTCAGGTGAAGTATCTAAATTATGATTGTAATAATCCAGACCCGCTTCTTTTAAGCGCACACTTTGTTCGGCGTTCAACATGCCTAAGGTTACACAGGTTTCCAGACCAAGCAACTTCACCGCTTTAACCATTTCAATTACCGGTTCTAAATCTTTATCTTTCGGACTGCGCCATGCAGCGCCCATACAAAATCGGCTGGAACCATTCGCTTTGGCTTGCTTGGCTTTTTCAATCACCTCATCAAGCGGTAACAAGGCTTCGGTTTCTACTTTAGTGTTAAAGCGAACACTTTGCGGGCAATAGCCACAGTCTTCAGGACAGCGCCCTGTTTTAATACTTAACAAGGTACTCACTTGCACCTGATTTGGATTAAAAAATTCTCGGTGCATTGTTTGCGCTTCAAAAATTAAATCGCTAAACGATTTTTTAAATAATATTTTTACTTCTTCGACTGTCCAGTCATGACGGATCTTTTCCGTAGAACCGGTCGAATTCAGTACACTCTCTACATTCGCATTCATTGTGCATCCTCATTCTTAAAAATAACGTCCTGCCATTGTTCTTTGTTAATTTTCATCAGGTTATAAACACTTAATGGAATAAGTATGGCGGCAGAAATAGCCCAAGTTACCATCCAATATAAAAGCTCGGTGCCAAAAAAAGTGGCCACCACCACCACGAGGCCAAGTACTGCATAAAATTGATACGCAGCTTGCTGGGTGTAATAACCCACGCGTGGGTTCGGGTGATGACGGTGCATGGCATAGACCACCATCGACGCGCCAAACCAGAAAATACCAAGCGGAAAGGGAATAATCATTGAAGCAATATTCCCTAAACTAAACCAACGCGCTGCTCTACTCGCCTGCCTGCCTGTAATCGTTTGATTTTCTTCAGTTTTATTCATTTTTAAGTCTTTACTATTTGAGTTTAAGTTAGAATAAACGGATCTTAGTCGGTTGTGTTTTCTTGTCAACCCTTAAAAATTATTGGTTAACAAGTAATAGCGCTCGATGATGCCACCATGCATGCTGTAAAATATGTCGAGAGTCGCTTTTTGGTCTGACGAGCTTTCCCGCTTGCAAAAAAATCTAGAAAAACTTAAGTTAGACCACACAAAACAACAGGCTCGATCAAGGACGATTTATGCTGGAAGCACTTATATATGCAATGAAACAGTGGGCCAATCCGCTTTCGAACCTCGCCATAACCTGCCCGTTGTGCTCAGAACCCAGCACTCAACTTATCTGCCCATCCTGCACAAGAATGCTGCCAGAGATAACAGCGCAATGCTTTCAATGTGGTTTACCACTGAATATGGTCGATACATCACACCATGCTTTACGGTGCGGCCAGTGCGTAAAAACACCCCCCGCTTTTGACCTGTGTATTAGCCCTTACCCGTATGCATTGCCAATAAACCAATTTATTACTCAGCTCAAGTTCCAACACAAACTCTATTACGCACAAGTGCTTGCCGAATTACTGATGACTAAAATTGAACAACATGCTGAAGGCTTACCAGACTGCATTATTCCCGTTCCCCTGCATAAAAAACGGCTGCGGCAACGTGGGTTTAATCAGGCACTGGAAATAGCCCGCCCAATAGCCAAACGCTACGCTATAAAACTGGATGTCCGATGCTGCACACGGGTGGTTTCTACCACCCCACAAATGGGACAGACCAAAAAAGCCCGCCAGAAAAACATTCGCCACGCCTTTAAAGTCTCACCTCATTTTCAATACAAGCATATTGCGATTGTTGATGACGTGATGACCACTGGCCAGACTGTCAACGAACTTGCCCGAGTTCTGCGCAAACAAGGTGCCAAGCGCATTCAAATCTGGAGTGCAGCTCGCGCATAAAACCATGCTAATAACAAGGTTAAATGAATGTAAATTGATCCAGATCAATGTTTTTATCATATCCTGCTCCATAATTACAAAGACCATTTTATAAAGGGGATTGATCGATGATGTATCAAGAAGGCGATAAAGATATTTTAATGAATGTTGGTAAAACGGTACTTGTGTTACTCGGGGTTATGGCCGTGGCTATTTTTGTTGCCAATACTGTTATTTAAAAGTACCTAATAGTAAAACCTAAACCGCTCGGCCTTAATGGTCAGGCGGTTTTTTTATGCCTATAATCCCAAAACGAACTTACACTTAACTATTAATAAGAGAACCAAAAACAATGTGGGATAAACGCTACGCCACTGAGCATTATATTTATGGCACACAACCAAATACCTTTTTAGAACAGAATTTTACTCAAATTCCCAAAGGCAAGGTATTGTGCTTAGCCGATGGCGAAGGACGTAATTCGGTATTTCTGGCAAAACAGGGCTATACCGTTACGGCCGTCGATGCATCAGCCGTTGGTATTGAAAAAGCAAAAAAACTTGCACAAGATAATAATGTGAAGGTTAATTATATCCATGCCGACTTAGCCACCTACCCACTGGGCACAGAACAATGGGATGGCATTGTTTCTATCTTTTGCCATCTGCCAGAAAAAATCAGAGCTGCATTGCATTCACAAGTCGTACAGGGGCTTAAAAATACCGGCATTTTACTATTAGAAGCCTACACCCCCGAACAGCTCAAGCACGGTACCGGCGGGCCACCCACGCCAGAGTTAACCATGACTGCAAACATTTTGAAAAAGGAATTAAACGGATTACAGTTTAATTTATTACAGGAACTCGAACGCGACGTTGTTGAAGGCAGCCACCATACCGGGCTCGGCGCAGTTGTTCAGGCCATTGCCAGTAAGAAAAAAATCAATCATTAAACTTCAAAAAAATAGGGAAATAGAAAAATATGAAATATGCTCGTATATCGTTATTTGGCTTTTTTCTTGTCATAAGCACCTCAATAGTAAAAGCAGAACAACCCGATGACTCGGCTTATATTGATGGGGGTGCAAGTAAGGTTGGTTTGATACTCGCACATGGCCGCGGCAAACACCCAACATGGAAAGTCGTCGAACCATTACGGCTTGGGGTAAACGATGCCTTAGGCTACCACACCCTTTCACTACAAATGCCAAATGATGATAAATACTGGAAAAACTATGTGGATGATTTTCCCGCCGCTTATCGTTTATTTAAAAAGAGCATCCAGTTTTTAACAAAAGAAAAATACGTAACAAAAATCTATATTATGGGGCACAGCATGGGTAGCCGAATGGCCAGCGCCTTTGTATCAGAATACCCCGAGATAAAAATAGACGGGCTCATTATTGCGGGCTGCCGTAATAATGGCGAGCTGCCTCTGTCCTGTTACGAAAATATGGAAAACATAAAAATAGCCGTTCTGGATATTTGGGGGGGCGATAATGGCAAAGATGTGGATGCCGCAAGCGAACGAGAAGAGTTTAAGTCTGCACAATATACTCAAGTTGAAATTGCAGATGCAAATCATAAGTTTGATGATGCCGATAAGGAGTTTGTTGCGGCAGTTGTTAAGTGGCTAAAAGAACAGGAATAAAGAAAAATGACGAAATTTATTTAGAACTTGAAATAAAAATCAACAAACGGGCCTTCAGTTTCGCTGCTTGCTGTTATGTTCTGGAAAGCATTTAAATTAAGTTGCTGGTACTGCCAGCCACCGTTCATACCAAAACCATTGCGGCTTTGATAACTTAGCATGGCTTTATAGTCATACGCACTACTGTTGTCGAGCACCATGTGTTTACCTTCAATACCAGCAGACAACCCTTTCCAAGGTAATTCATACAAAGCCGTTGCATACATCATCGGCAAAGTTGCATTATAATTTTGAGAGCGGGTTACACCAAACTCATTGGTGATTTCGGTAATACCGTTAATGAATTTAATATTTAAACCTAGATCAAAATTTAATTTACCGCGCTGAAACGGGTAAAAGAAGGTCGCATCGTACTGCCGTATAATGGCACGATCTAAAGAATATTTGGTATTTGCAGGCGAAAGAGCAACATTATCAAATTCACTCATCCAGCCTAAATTTAAATTTGCTGACTGTAAACTTTGCTGGCTAAAAGCCGAGGATTGACCTTCAAACTTTACATTTAAACGCAAAGGATCGTCACGCCAAGAAGAAATATCACTCTCCGCCAGCGCCACGTTAATGGGTAACACAGCCACAGTTAAAACCGCTAAAGCTGAGCCAATCACTAATTTTTTGAGTTGTTTGTTGTATGCCACAACCTGTTCCTAAAATTTACACTTAAATTATATTGCCTTAAAACCAGTCCACTGGTAACACCCTAACTTTACTCGGAATTAACCCGTGATAACTGTGAACCCGGTCACGGCTAATGTGAATAGAGATAATAAAAAGTGGCTTATCCTGAGTCCCCTTATCCTCCCTAAGCGTAGCTGAAAGTGTATTTTTTTCCAGCAAAAACCACTCAACTTTGTACGCTAATTTATTAACTTGAGCTTGACAAAGAATAACCTAAACAAGCAGTAAATAATGTAAGACTAAGCCTACAAAAACAGTGCCACCGAAGCTGTTATTATTAAGAAAGGCTTGAATACATCGTTTTGGAATACGGTTTTTAATCAGGTATTGCTGGTAAACAGAAAAGCCGGTTGCGATAACCAGACTAAGATAAAAAACCCAACTTAACTGTAATTGCTGGCCAATAAAATACAGACCAATTAAAACAATGCCTTGCAACATGGCTATCATCACTTTGTCCATATCATCAAATAAAATGGCGGTTGATTTAACACCGGCTTTTAAATCGTCTTCTTTATCCGCCATTGCATACATCGTATCGTAAGCCACCGACCAAACAATATTCACCACAAACAGCAACCAAGCAATTTTAGGTACACTGCCGGTTTGTGCCGCAAAGGCCATCGGAATCGCCCAGCCAAACGCCATGCCCAGCACCACCTGCGGTAAATGGGTGTAACGTTTCATAAAAGGGTAAATGGCTGCGAGTAACACCCCCACAAATGACAAATAAATAGTCAGCTTGTTCATTAATAGAACCAGCGCAAAAGCGGTTAAACATAAACCAGCAAACAACTTAAGGGCTTCATGGGGTTTAACCATGCCACTGGCAATCGGCCGCATACTAGTACGAGAAACTTGCGGGTCAATTTTTCTATCGGCGTAATCATTAATCACGCAACCGGCAGAACGCATCAATACCACACCGCTTATAAAAACAAACAAAACCAGTAAATCTGGCTTGCCTTCACTGGCTATCCATAACGCCCAAAGGGTCGGCCAGAGTAATAAAAAAATACCGATCGGCTTGTTTAATCGGCTAAGAAGGTAATACTGGTAGAGTCTGTCCTTAACCCGAGCTTTTGTTTGTGCTTTATTCATTTTGTTCATTATCACATATTCGTATAGCGACTTGTACTTCAGCCTCAAATATTCATGAACTATATTTCGAACCCAAACCTAACTGAGTAATACAAAAATGGATATAGGAGATACCATGTTTAAAATATTAACCATACTAACGGCGACGATTGTTTGGGGTAACTTATCTTATGCTTATAGCCTTGGAGAAAAAGAAATCAAAATACTCAAAGAATCGATTATTAGTCTCTGCAAAACAACCACCAACAATCACATTAAAATAAGCCCTACAGATGTAGGAAACAGCAAAACCGTTCTACTAGAAAACCTTGTAGAAATAGATTTTAGCGGTACTGCTACATTTTCTAAAATAGAATGGGCCAAAATTGAGCCCTTTTTACCGCCTAAAACAGGCTCGATAAGCTACGCAAAATGCGTGTCAGAAATTACACCGCTATTTATCGATAAATTTTCAAAAATATATGAGGAAGAAACAGACGTCGATATGTAGAAAATAGTTTGCGAGCAGATGAAGCCTTTTCACTGCTCGTTTTTCATTATTAGCATTTACTTATTTTTATACATGCCGCCATTTCTTATCATTTTACCCTTTACCTTGGCTTTTTATTCTGTAACCATCATTATGAAAGTGTATAAGGTGTTTGCGCAGACCAATTCACCGCTCAAACATCAGGTACTGTTGTCTGTAAAAATAATAAAAAACACACTGGCAAATCCTAAAGTAAAACAAGGGGGGGAATTCGTTATGGCTACACCCATTCAACAGCAACCCAACATTAATCCTAATCAGTTACCATTTGTAGCCCCATACCATCAACTCGAAACAATGGCTGCTTTTCGTTGGATTAAACTCGGTTGGCAAGATTTTAAACGCGCTCCACGCCAAAGCATAACCTATGGTTTTATCATTATGCTGTTAAGTTATATTTCCAGCTTCTGTGCGCTGGAATTTGGCAACTTTTATTCTGTACTCTCATTAGTTTTAAGTTTTCTCCTGCTAGGGCCAATTATTGCCATTGGCTTATATTCGATTAGTAGCCAGTTACAGGAAGATAAGAAACCCATTTTAGGCTATTGCTTACGCGAAGGCCTCAGCCACTTTGGTAATATCGGTGTATTTATTTTGATGTTGATGGTGGTATTTTTAATTTGGGCGCGAGCTGCATCAATGTTGCATGTTTTTTACCCAATTGAATCAGGCGCAAGTTTCGAAAGTTTTATCACCTTTCTAAGTATTGGTACCAGCGTGGGGGCTGTTTTTTCTTTTATTATTTTTACCGCCAGTGCGTTTTCATTACCAATGATAATGGACAAAAAAGTCGATACCGTAACGGCAGTGGTAACCAGTGTGAGTGCCGTGCTACATAATAAAAAAGCAATGCTGGTGTGGTCTATATGCATATTTTTAAGTGTGCTCTTAAGTTTTGCCACCGCCTTTATCGGCCTGCTTGTATTTTTGCCCGTTATTGGTCACGCAACATGGCATGCGTATAAGGAAACCATCGATGCCAGCCAATGGCCGGGTCATAGTTAGAATAGCTTTTATTCTAAGCCAAACTACACATCCGCATAACGGCTTGCATCACCCAGCCAACGTTGAATAAGGGGGGCTATATTTTCAGGATGCTTCCGTTCCAGCTCTTCAGCCGCTTTGCTGGCTTTGGGAATAAGCGCTGCATCACGTTGTAAGTCGGCAATTTTTAATAATTGTAACCCTGTTTGCCGAGTACCTAATACTTCACCGGGGCCGCGTATTTCTAAATCTTTTTGTGCTATTTTAAAACCATCATTGGTTTGGCGCATAGTATCCAATCGTGTTCTTGCATTTTGCGATAAAGGCGCACGGTACATTAACACGCAGGCACTGGCCTGTTGGCCTCGCCCAACTCGGCCACGCAACTGATGCAGTTGTGACAAACCTAAACGTTCTGCATTTTCTATTACCATTAAGCTGGCATTCGGTACATCCACACCGACTTCTATTACAGTGGTTGCAATTAATAATTGTAACTCGGCACCTTTAAACGCTGACATCACCTGTTCTTTTTGTTCGGGTTTCATGCGGCCATGCACTAAACCTATGTTTAGATCAGGGAAGGCTTTGCTCAATTCTTTATACGTGTTTTCGGCAGCCTGGCATTGTAAAACTTCGGACTCTTCAATTAAGGTACAAACCCAATACACTTGTCGACCTTGCTGGCAGGCTTTAATGATCCGTTCAATAATTTCAACCCGCCGTGAATCAGGTAAAACAACTGTATCCACTGGTGTTCGCCCCGGTGGCAACTCATCAATAATAGAACAATCCAGATCGGCATAGGCTGTCATGCTGAGTGTTCTCGGAATAGGCGTTGCTGTCATAATTAATTGATGGGGTGCACGTTGCTCACCATGCTCATTACTTACACCCTTATTTCTTAGTGCTAAACGCTGATGCACACCAAAACGATGTTGCTCATCAATAATGACCAAAGCCAAATTTTTAAACTCCACCTCATCCTGGAACAAGGCATGAGTACCGATGACAATGCGAGCCTTGGCCGATTCGATTAATGACATTGATTCACGGCGCGGTGCGGCTTTTAACTTACCACTTAACCAAGCAACCTGAAGCCCCAAAGGCTCAAACCAACTTTTAAAATTAGTGTAATGTTGCTCGGCGAGAATTTCTGTGGGAGCCATAATGGCAACCTGATAACCCGACTCGATCACTTGCAACGCAGCAATGGCTGCCACCACGGTTTTACCCGAGCCGACATCACCTTGCACTAAACGCTGCATAGGGAAGGGTTTTATCAAATCATCCTGAATATCCGCAACCACCTTTTTTTGTGCATTGGTTAATTCAAAGGGTAAATTGTTTTTAAAGGTATTGGTTTTTCCTTGTGGCGATTTAATGATGCAAGCCGGTCTTTCTTTTACTCTTGCACGTAATTGTCGAAGACTCAGTATATGGGTTAACAGTTCTTCAAAAATCAGGCGCTGCTTCATCGGGTGTTGATTGTCCTGTAAATCAGATAGCGACACATCCGGCGGGGGATAATGTACAAATCGAAGTGCTTCTTTTAAGTTTGAGAAACTATATTTATCCAGCAACACAGTCGGAAGGTAGTCATCCAGAATTAATGCACCCGCATTCAATAAATCAAACGCATTATTCACCATGTTGCGCAAACTTATCTGGTGCAGACCTTCGGTAACAGGATAAACAGGAGTGAGCGTTTCCTCTACCGCTTCGGTTAAATCAGCCTGTTCCTGCTCTGCGGATAAAATACTGTATTCAGGATGTGTCATTTCTAGATGACTACCACTGCGACGCACTTCACCAAAACAGCGAATGGTTTTACCACGAGCCAAATTTGTTTTTTGACTTTGGGTAAAATGAAAAAACCGCAATACTAATAGTGCAGAACCATCCCGCACCCGGCACACCAGCATCCGCTTGCGTCCAAACTTAATTTCAGTGAGTTCAATCGTACCTTGAATAACAGCATGGTCTCCAATACGCAAACTACCAATGGGTACAATACGCGTACGATCTTCATACCGATAAGGTAAGTGGAATAATAAATCCTGCGCAGAAACAATGCCAAGCTTGGTGAGCTTTTCAGCGACTTTAGGGCCGACGCCTTTTATTTTTGTAATGGGAGTTAATTTAGAAATTGTCTTTAAGAAGGACGACCAAAGGTGTATTAATTTCACTTAATACTTTCGTCATTCCCGCAAAGGCGGGAATTCAGCCAGTAAAGTCAGCTTTTATTTTATGTTTTCTGGATACCCGCCTGCGCGGGTATGACAGTTAAAACACTATACCCTTATACTCGTAAACCACAAAACCTCTGTGTGCCTCCGTGTCCTCCGTGGTTAAATCTTTTATTTTAAGTTCTGGGATACCCACCTTCGCGGGCATAAACTTACTCAACAACCATCACCGCATCCATTTCAATCTGTGCGCCTTTGGGTAACGATGCCACACCAATGGCAGCCCGAGCAGGATAAGGTTCAATAAAGTATTCAGCCATGGTTTCATTCACAATGGGGAAATGACTTAAATCCGTTAAAAAAATATTCAGCTTAGCGATATCTTTTAAGTCGCCACCGGCTGCTTGCGTTACCGCTTTTAAATTATCGAATACACGTTGTATTTGTACTTTAATATCGCCTTCGACCAGTTCCATTGTTTCTGGCACCAGTGGTATTTGACCCGATAAATACACAGTGTTATCAATTTTAATTGCTTGCGAATAAGTACCGATGGCTTTCGGCGCTTTATCGGTGTGGATGATTTCTCGTGCCATTGCTTTTTCCTTTGTAAAGTTACTGCCTAATTCTATGTATACGATCGACCATGTCAATGGCTTTTAAACGCCGCATTATTCTTGCTAGGTGTTTTCTATCTTTAACTTCAACGGTTAAGGTCATGGATGAATGGATACCATCACGTTCCTCCATATCAACATTGAGTATATTCGATTTTAAGTCTGAAATAATAGCGGCAATGGTTGCCAATACACCACGTTGGTTTCGCACCATCAGCCGTATATACGTCGAGAAATCACGCTTTAGTTCAGGCTCCCACTCAACGTCAATCCACTTCTCAGGCTTGCTTTTAAAATCACTTAAATTTTTACAAGCCTGCGAATGCACCACAATTCCGCGACCGGCGCTGATAAAGCCAATAATGTTATCACCGGGAATCGGCAGGCAACATTTAGCAAAGGACACCACCGCACCTTCGGTGCCTTGAATGGCAAGTGGCTGCTGGCTTACGCCTTTTTTATTATCATGCTGTTCAATAACTTCACCCGACCCCACTAAAGCCCGCGCCACCATCATTGGGATATGGTTACCAATGCCCACCTCGGCACAGAGATCATTAAAGGTCTGGAAATTAAATTCTTTAAGTGCATTGGCTATAGCACTGTCTGATATTTTTTCTAACGAGGAACCAAAGGCTTCCAGATTACGATTTATTAACCGACGCCCAAGTTCAACGGATTCATCAAACTGTAAATTCTTTAACAGCGCACGAATATTGGTACGTGCTTTAGCCGTTTTAACAAACTCCAGCCAGCTTGGATTCGCCTGAGCGCCCGGAGCAGTAATCACCTCAATCGTCTGGCCATTATAAAGTTCGGTACGCAGTGGCATTAAACGCCGGTTAATTTTGACCGCCACACACTGATTACCCACATCCGTATGCACGGCATAGGCAAAGTCAATTGCGGTCGCACCACGCGGTAATACCATAATATCTCCGCTCGGGGTGAATACATAAACTTCATCGGGGAATAAGTCTATCTTAACGTTTTCTAAAAACTCCATTGAGTTACCGGCATGTTGCTGAATTTCCAGTACACCACGCAGCCACTCACGTGCCCTTACTTGCGCATTATCGCCAGTAACTTCAAAGCCACTTTTATACAACCAGTGCGCTGCGATACCGGCTTCGGCAACACGATCCATATCTTCGGTACGAATTTGCACTTCAATGGCAACTCCATACTGCGTGTATAAAACCGTATGCAACGACTGATAGCCATTGGCTTTTGGAATGGCAATATAGTCTTTAAATTTGCCCGGCACGGGGGTAAATAAATTATGAATAGCACCCAACATCCGGTAACACATATCCACACTATCAACGACAACACGAATTGCATACACATCCATTACTTCGTGGAATGACAGTTTTTTATTATGCATTTTTTTATAAATGCTATAGAGGTGTTTTTGCCGACCAATAATCTCGCCCGACAATTTTAATTCGTCCAAACGAGTGTTAATGGACTGTTCCAACTTGTTGATCAGTTCTTTACGGTTGCCGCGTGCTTTTCTTACATTTTCTTTTAGTATTCTCGAACGCAGCGGGTACATGGCTTTAAAACCGAGGTCTTCCAACTCCAGACGCATCTGGTTCATACCTAGACGATTAGCGATAGGCGCATAAATCTCCAGTGTTTCAAGTGCAATACGTCGGCGCTTATCCGGTCGCATCACCCCAAGCGTGCGCATGTTGTGCAGGCGATCAGCCAGCTTGATAAGAATGACACGAATGTCTTCCACCATCGCCAGCATCATCTTGCGGAAATTTTCGGCTTGCGCTTCGGCCTTGCTTTCGAACTTGATATGCGTAAGTTTACTAACACCATCCACTAATGTTGCGACTTCTTCACCGAATTTCTTTTTGATGGTATCGATGCCATGCTCGGTATCTTCAATCACATCATGCAGCAAGGCAGCAATAATGCTGCGATGATCCATTCGCATTTCAGTTAAGATTTGGGCGACAGAAAGAGGATGAAAAATATAGGCCTCTCCACTCACGCGGTGCTGGCCTTCGTGCGCTTCGGCACTGAATAAATACGCCTGATAGATTTCGGTAACTTGATCCTGCTCAAGATACTCATCGAGCATTTCACAAAGATGGCCGATTCGAAAAGAAGTTGTCTCGAGTCCGGAGTCTGAATTGATGAATTCCCTCGGTTGAGGGATATCCTGCCTTGATTTAGCGATAACCCGGGTGCTCCCCTAAGTTATTTTAATTATTTTAGCTTTTTTCAGTAGCTGAAGATTCATCCGCAGCGGGCGAATCATCATTCGCTGAATTATCGTCAGCCGGTGTAGAATCTGTTGCAGCAGGCATGCCTAAATCAACCGCCAATGCTGCAGCTAATGCCGCCGCCACGTCAATTTCACCGTCAGCTCCAGCCCCCGTTGAATCGGTTGAATCGGTTGAATCGGTTGAATCAGCTGATGCCGTTGTTGGCCCACTTGCTTCTGCTGTCGCTTCGCCTTCCTGAGCGTCTGCCGCGTCTTCATCGCTCAACCATTCGGTGCTTTCAACTTCCTGCTCGTCTAAAATAGCCGCATCAATTAAACCTTCGGCAATTTCACGTAAGGCCACCACGGTTGGCTTGTCATTTTCCAATTCAACCAATGGCTCTGCGCCTTGGCTAATCTGACGTGCACGCTTTGAAGAAATAAGGACTAATTCAAAACGGTTTTTTACATTTTCTAAACAATCTTCAACGGTAACGCGTGCCATGCAGTTTTACTCCACAAATCAATAACTTATAAATAATATTTGGGTATTTTAGAATTAAACTTACGACCAATATCTTCAGCAGCCAACTTTCTAAAATTTGAACCTGATATTATAGCGCCATCGCGCCCAGATCGCTAGCACACCCTTTTTATTATTAAAGCGAGCGTCCCTAAGACTCTAATAACCCAGCCAGCGTTGTCCGTTCACGCTGCGACAACACCTCAATCCGTTGCCGTTGCGCCAACACGATAGAGCGTAATTGTTGCGCGGCCTCGTCAAAATCGTCATTGATAATAAGGTAGTCAAATTCAACATAGTGCGCCATATCGCTGGTTGCGTCCTGCATTCGCCGAGCAATGATGTCAGCCGAATCTTGGCCTCGCGCATTCAAGCGTTGTTCAAGTGCGCCACGCGATGGCGGCAAGATAAAAACTGAAATGGCGTAAGACATGAGTTTGCGCACTTGTTGCGCGCCCTGCCAGTCTATTTCCAGAATCACGTCTTCCCCTTCACGAAGCTGATCTTCGACGGCCTGCTGCGAAGTACCATAATAGTTATCAAAAACTTTAGCATCTTCTAAAAAAGCCCCCGCCTCGACCATTTGTTCAAATGCAGCCGTATCAACAAAATGATAATGCACACCATTTTCCTCGCCCGGGCGCATCGCCCGCGTGGTGTGCGAAACAGAAACAGCAATACCGCTGGTTGATTTAAGCAATGCCTCAACCAGACTGGTTTTGCCTGCACCTGACGGCGCCGAAAAAATATAGAGCTGGCCGCTATAAGGGGATTTCACCAATTTTATTCTCCAGGGTAATAAAGTATGACTCGAACAGACGAAAGCGGAATATTTTATACCTTATTACATAGACGAACCATAGTACTTTTTGCTTTGTATCTACAAATCACCCGCTTGTTTGCCTAGTCTGGCTGTCTAAATCTCCAAACAACTGTTTTAAAACACCGATACGATCAAGTGCAGAGGATGTCAGTTTTTGTGCAGCAAGCATCGTTGTTTCATCGGCCGCTATTTCAACAATCGTATCGTAGAAGGCAAAGCTTCGGTCACAACAGGCCCATAATCGCTGTAATTCCTGACCGCCACTATTAAACTTCTGCTTCATATAGGCATTGTATAACTTAAGTTGCTCAAGGTTTTTAGTGATATCTTCACCCGGAGAGACAGTATGACTTAGTGCATCTTCATTATTATTGATCTGTTGTTGGGTTTCTTTGGCAAGCGGTTTTATTTCGGGTGTGTCCGCGGTGATCACATTTATTTGTTCTGCTAAATAACGATCAATATGGATCGCTGCTGCCAATAAATCGGCTTCGTTATGAATAGCTTTGGGGTCAAGCCGAGGTTCATCCGTCTGGCTTTCACGTTCCTGGTGGTAAGCATGTCGCCGCTCGGCTCTGAGTAAGGCTGCATGACCCAGTTCTTCACGAGCCAGTATTTCAGCATACTGGCGTACAACCTTGTTTTCCGAGTCTGCCGCAACGTGCGTGTAAAAACGAAAGGCTATTTCTTCATTGTGCACGGCAAAGGCCAATGCTCTGTAGGGGCTACTATGATAGGGGTCGCAAGCTTCATCATTATAACTGGTGGAAACTTGCGGATCACTCCAGTGAACAGGCCCAATATCAGGGTTCTCGTTAATGCCTTCTTGCGCCATCCACTCCAGTAACAGGCGTTCGTGTTCCTGTTCTTCAAGCACCATGCGTTCAAACAAGGCAGCGGAAGAATCATTATTCCCTTCGCGCATACAAATAGCTAATTGTGTATAACGGCGTATAGCTTCACGTTCTGCCTGTAACGCAATTGACATTAAATCACTGGTGTTTTTCACATTGGTCGATAACATATTTTCTACCACCCATGGATATTTGTTCTACGCCTTGATTTTAATTCTTCTCTAATCTATACCATTAAAGGTGCGACAAAATGGCACATATCTTCCTTGATCTATATCATTATTAAGGTGCATTTAATGATGCAGCTAAATAGCGCACATACTCTCCTTGACCTATATCAATTTAAGATGTGTTAGAGGTGCGGCAAAATACCGCATATTAAAGTATATAACATAAATGTGCCTCGAAATGTCGCTGGCTGGATTTATAGATTAAGCCTTACATGGTTTCAGGAGTGGATACCACTTGTTGCATATATTAGATAACGGTGTAATACGAGGCATGAATTGCCGCAAAGCCATTCAATTCCTGTTATTACTTATGCTGCTGTGGCTAACCACGGGCGTTACTCTTGCCAATTCAGAATTACCGCGCTTTGTTGATGCTGTCACTGCTCAGGAAATATTCCCCACTGCAGATAAGCTGGGCGCACCCACAGGTGAACCCCCGGTGGCACCTGCTTACAAAAATGGTAAGCAGCTTGGTTTTGTTTTTCTAACCTCTGATTATGTCAACACAACCGGCTATTCAGGCAAACCTATACACCAGCTTGTTGCCATCGACATGCAGGGCATCATTAAAAAAGTTTTACTGGTTGAACATCATGAACCGATTGTGCTAATAGGTATTCCCGAAAAGCGTATTACGGCAGTCCTTAAGGATTACGAGGGGCTGGATGTAGGCAAGTTAGTACGAACAGCACAGGATCACAAAGTTGATATTGTCACCGGTGCAACTGTGACGGTAATGGTCATGGATGACAATATTCTGCGTTCTGCTATCAAGGTTGCACGTCATTATGGCTTGTCCGGGCTTGCGCCTAAGCGCAAACAAATCGGTCCAGTTGCTTCGGTCAACCCGGACATTAATGTTATCAAGGACTGGCAAGCCTTGGTCGAGGAAGGTTCAGTACACCGTTTAAAAATTACGGTAGAGCAAATCAATCAGGCCTTTAAAAATACAGGTAATCCACAGGTACTGAAATTTCCCGAAGAAGGCAATGCCGATGATATTTTTATTGAGCTTTACGCTGCAGTTGTATCCATACCCAGTATTGGCCGAAGTCTGCTTGGGGAAAGAGAATACCTTAATCTTCAGAAAAAACTAAAACCCGGTGAACAGGCTATTTTACTGGCAGGAGCGGGTCGTTTCTCATTCAAGGGTTCCGGTTATGTTCGGGGAGGGATTTTTGATCGCTTTCAAATTATTCAGGGAGACACATCTATCCGCTTTCATGACCGGGAACATAAACGCCTACATCGTCTGGCCGCCGAAGGGGCGCCCAAATTAAAGGATGTGGACTTATTCAGAACACCAGCCAATTTAAAATTTAATGCAGTCTCTCCCTGGAAGTTGCAGTTACTGGTAAGCCGTGAAATCGCCCCGACAAAAAAAGTTTTCCTTACCTTTAACCTGAATTACAGCACGCCAAAAGCCTACCTGCTCTTTACTGAAGTAAAGGCAAAAGAAACGGCTTCATCTCAACAGGCTAAGCCAATCTGGGTAAAAATGTGGGAGCTAAAGTCTGTTGAGGCAGCTGCGCTGGTATTTGCACTGGGCATACTCACCCTTATCTTTTTTTTCCAGGACTGGCTGGTTAAACGCCCCAAACTTACTGACCAGATTCGGGTCGGTTACCTCATTTTTACCCTGCTCGTTATCGGCTGGTATTTTAATGCACAATTATCTGTGGTTAATATTCTTGCTATGTTTAACGCATTAGCGACCGGTTTTGACTGGAGCTACTTCCTGATGGAACCACTTATTTTTATTTTATGGGGTTCGGTAGCAGCCGCATTATTATTCTGGGGGCGCGGGCCTTATTGTGGCTGGTTATGCCCGTTTGGTGCCTTGCAGGAATTAATCAATCGGCTGGCCAAAGTATTTAAAATTAAACAGGTCACGGTGCCGTGGGCAATTCATGAACGCATCTGGACTTTCAAGTATCTAATTTTTCTTTTGTTGTTCGGCTTTTCACTGTACTCGCTGGAATGGGCCGAACGTCTGGCCGAAGTGGAGCCTTTCAAAACTGCCATTATCCTGAAATTTGTCCGTGAGTGGCCTTACGTCATTTTTGCATTGGCGGTACTGCTGCCGGGTATTTTTATCGAACGTTTTTATTGTCGCTACCTGTGCCCGCTGGGTGCGGCACTGGCTATTCCCGGCAGAATGCGCATGTTTGCATGGCTTAAACGCTACAAGGAATGTGGTGCACCTTGTCAACGCTGCGCTAATGAATGCATGGTTCAGGCAATACACCGAGAAGGTGAGATCAATGTAAACGAATGTCTTTATTGTTTGCATTGTCAGGTCGTTTATTCAGACGACCATGCCTGCCCTGTCGTCATCCAGAAACGTCTGAAAAGAGAGCGTCACAGTGCACGGGCAACATCGCCTGATGGTGGAGATGAATCGGCTATTAAAGTGGCTTTAAAGCATACAAAGCAACTGCAATAGAATATTTGAATTAATAAATGCCTCGGTGATAACTACCAAGGTTTAATTAACTTAGCCTATATCCAACGGGCTTAAAAAAAGGAGAGTACTAATGAAAAACAATGATGATGATAAAACTGAAAAAGTGAGTATTACTCGGCGCCAGTTACTCGGTGGCTCGGCCAAGTTGGCTGCATTAGCCGGTGTCGGCGGTATTACCGGTTTAAGTGTTATGACACCCAAAACGGCAGTGGCTGCATCCAAAAGTATATCCGAGGTAGCACCGGGTGATCTGGATGAATATTATGCTTTCTGGAGTAGTGGCCAGGCCGGTGAATTACGTATTCTGGGTATGCCCTCAATGCGTGAACTGATGCGCATTCCCGTGTTCAACCGGTGTAGTGCATCCGGCTGGGGGCAGACGAACGAGAGCCGAAAAATTCTTCGTGAAGGTCTGTTACCTGAAACCAAAAAGTTTCTCGATTCAGGCAACCGTGGTGGCGTATGGCTTAATGGCGACTTGCATCACCCACACATGTCCTTCACAGATGGCACCTACGATGGGCGCTATATATTTGTAAATGACAAAGCCAATACACGAGTTGCACGTATACGTTGTGATGTCATGAAGTGTGACAAAATCATAGAAATTCCGAATGCAGCAGACATACATGGGTTACGCCCGCAAAAATTTCCACGTACCGGTTATGTTTTTGCTAACGGCGAGCACCGTGTACCCATTCCTAATGATGGCGGTATTCTCGATGAGCCTGAAAAATACCATGCTATTTTTACCGCAATAGACGGTGACAAAATGGAAGTGGCGTGGCAGGTTATGGTTGATGGTAACCTTGATAATTGTGATGCGGATTATCAGGGGCTATATGCTTTCTCAACCTGTTATAACAGTGAAGAAGCCACCAACCTTAATGGAATGATGAAAAATGAACGTGACTGGGCAGTTGTTTTTGATCTTAAAGCAATTGAAGCGGGTGTTAAAAAAGGTGACTTTAAACGAATCAAGGGTGTGCCTGTACTTGATGGTCGAAAAGGTTCGAAATACACGCGTTATATTCCTGTTCCAAACAGCCCGCATGGCTGTAATACCGCACCGGATGGCCGCCATGTGGTCTTTAACGGTAAATTGTCGCCAACAGTTACCGTGATTGATGTTAGACGCTTACCCGATCTGTTCAAAGACAAGATCAAGCCGCGTGATACTGTCGTTGCTGAACCACAATTAGGTTTGGGGCCACTGCATACCGCTTTTGATGGCAAAGGTAATGCCTATACCACCTTGTTCCTCGATAGTCAGGTCGTTAGCTGGAACATTGAAAAAGCCATTGATGCTTACAATGGGAAAAAAGTGGATCCAATTATTAACAAGGTGGATGTTCATTATCAGCCAGGCCATAACCATACTTCAATGGGTGAAACCAAGGAAGCGGATGGCAAGTGGCTGGTGTCGCTCAATAAGTTCTCCAAGGATCGCTTTATCAATGTCGGCCCGATAAAACCAGAGAATGAACAGCTTATCGACATTTCCGGCAAAAAAATGAAAGTGGTACATGATGGCCCGACCTACGCTGAACCACATGACATTATCATCGTTCGTGCCGATATCGTAAACCCACAGTCGCTATGGACCAAGGGTGATCGTATGTGGGCAGACGCCAGTGCACAGGCCAAAAAAGATGGCGTTAAACTGGGCGTGGGCTCCAAAGTGGTACGTGACGGTAAAAAAGTACGTGTCTACATGTGGTCAATTGCGCCCCATTTCAGCATGGAGAAATTTACCGTAAAACAGGGTGATGAAGTCACAATTATTGTTAGCAACAATGACGCTATTGATGATCTGGCGCATGGCCTGACAATGTCTAACTACGGTATTGCGATGGAAATTGCGCCACAGGCAACATCCTCGGTCACCTTTACGGCTGACCGAGCAGGTGTTCACTGGTTCTACTGCCAGTGGTTCTGTCATGCGCTACACATGGAAATGCGAGGCCGTATGCTGGTTGAACCTGCCTAGTTGTTATTTTTTGGAACCTAAGCAGAAAGTAAATAATCCGCCAGCTGGCCGTGTGCTTGCTGGTGGATTATTTTTATTATCCATACTTTTTATTTCTTTTTATGCCCAGGCTAAAGAAATAAAAGTAACACCCGGTTATGGTAAATTACAGGCGGCCATTGATTTGGCTCGCAACGGCGATACGCTACTACTCACAATCGGAACTTACACGGGCTCGGTAAACATACATCGCAGTCTTACTCTTTTAGGGAATAAAAAAAGCATCATTGATGGTCAAGGCTCGGGGCATGTTATTAATATATCTGCACCGGATGTGTTAATTAAAGACTTGAGCATCCAGCATTCCGGTAATAGCCTAGACAGCGAAGACAGTGCTATTTTTATTACCGATAAAGGTGATCGAGCACAAATAAAAGACAACCACCTCAAAAATAATTTAATTGGTATTTATCTGAAAGGGCCAGAATCAGCTATTGTTAGTAATAATACTATTATTGGCAGCCGTTTCCACCGCGTGAATGATCGCGGTAATGGTGTTTACCTGTGGAATACACCCGGTTCAATTATTGAAAACAATCATATTCGGTATGGACGGGATGGTATTTTTGTTAACACCAGCCGTAATAATATATTTCGTGGTAACCGGATAAGTGATTTGCGTTTTGCAATACATTACATGTACACCCATGATAGTGAAATAAGCAATAATATATCGAGCAATAACAATGTGGGTTATGCCCTGATGTTTTCTGATCGACTGCTAGTAAAAAATAACATATCCACTGGTGATCATGAACGTGGCTTATTTTTTAACTATGCTAATTATTCAGTTATCAAAGGTAACCGTGTTAATGGCGGTGTTGAAAAATGTGTTTTTATTTATAACGCCAACTTTAACCAAATTAATAATAATTCTTTCACCGGCTGTCAGGTTGGTATTCATTTTACTGCCGGCTCGGAGAGTAATGAGATTTTTTCCAATGCCTTTATCAATAACCGTACCCAAGTAAAATACGTAGGAACACGTTATATTGAATGGTCTAAAAATGGTTTGGGTAATTACTGGAGTGATAATCCTGCTTTTGACATCGATGATAACGGTATAGCCGATCAACCATACAAACCTAATGACCTAGTTGACCAGATCATCTGGCGACATCCAATGGCAAAGTTATTACTAAACAGCCCTTCTGTGAAGTTATTAAAATGGGCCCAGTCTGAATTCCCCGGCATTCATCCCGGCGGTGTAACGGATAGCTCTCCATTAATGCAGCCACCACAAGCTGTGTTCTATTACAACAAATGATATTACACACAGAGATTTATAAGATGGTTAATTCGGATACAACAGCTAATGTCATTTCACTGCAAGCCGTAAGCAAACAGTATGGCAATGAAACAGTATTGCGTGATATCAATTTAAAAGTACAGGCAGGTGAATGCATTGTACTGGTTGGCCACAATGGTGCCGGTAAAACCAGCCTGATGAAATTGATGTTAGGGCTGACACAACCAACATCGGGTACGGTTGAAATTCTCGGTGGTAACCCTGCGTTTAGTGCGGCAGTTGCACAACGTATGGCTTTGGGTTATTTGCCCGAAAGTGTTGTGTTTTATGAAGCGATGACAGGCCATGAGATATTAACCTTTTATGCCAGGCTTAAAGGTTCATCTGAAGTTGAATGTAAAGATTTGCTTGAACTGGTTGGGCTGAGTGCGGCAGCAAAGAAAAAAGTCGGCACTTATTCAAAAGGTATGCGACAACGACTGGGGCTGGCTCAGGCAATGCTGGGGAATCCACAACTGCTTTTTCTTGATGAACCGACAACAGGCCTAGATCCTGTTTTGCGCCAGCATTTTTATGAATTAATTGATGGTTTGCACAAAGACGGCACTACCTCGGTTATTTCATCGCATGCACTCAATGAAGTAGAAGCGAGGGCCAGTCGTTTTGTCATCATGAAAGCAGGTGCCATTGTTGCCTGTGGCACACTTGATGCCCTCTACCAGCAGGCTGCATTACCCGTCCGCTTGCAGCTCTCTGTGACACCGGGAGAAGCAGCGGGTGTTGCAGAACGATTGGGAGCAGAGGTAAATATCGACAAGATGAATAACCAAAGTATCAACCTTTCGTGTTTGAAAGAAGAAAAAATGCCACTCATTCGTCACATTAGTAGTTTTGGTGAGGTGGTACATGACATGCAAATTATGCCTCCACGACTGGACGAAATTTACAGTCACTTTATGAACGGTGATCCATTATGAAGTTGTTATGGATACTTGCACTTAAAGAACTACGAGACGGATTACGTAATCGCTGGATAGCGGCCGCAATTATTTTATTAGGCACACTGGCACTGGCTTTATCTTTACTGGGTGCCGCCCCCACCGGCTCGGTACGAGTCAGTGACCTTGACATTACAGTCATCAGCCTTGCAAGTTTAAGTGTGTATCTGATCCCGCTAATCGCATTAATGCTATCTTTTGATGCCTTAGTGGGGGAATTTGAACGTGGCACCATGATGCTGTTACTGACTTACCCCGTGTCACGTTGGCAAGTTATCATGGGGAAGTTCCTAGGCCATGTTTTAATTCTTTTTATCGCTATTTTTGCAGGTTATGGTGGCGCTTTTCTTATTATGATCATATTCGCAGGTGGTGGCACGGAAGGCTGGCAGGCCTACGGGATGATGATGTTCAGCTCACTGATACTGGGGGCAGTCTTTATTGCATTGGGTTATCTGGTGAGCGTGTTAGTTAAAGAAAGAGCAACGGCGGCAGGAACTGCAATTGGCTTATGGCTGGTTTTTGTTGTCTTGTACGACTTACTATTGTTCGGCGCTTTATTACTTGATAAAGAGCAGATAATTGGCCAGCAATTATTCTCGGCATTAATGCTTATTAGCCCTACTGACAGTTACCGTATATTCAATCTCAGTATGTTCGAAGGTGTCAGTCAGGCGGCCGGTATTGCGGGCATTGCAAGTGAAGCCGGTATGAGTGGTACTTTGCTGATGAGTGTTATGTTGTTATGGGTAATGGTACCGCTAATAGCTACATTATTATTCTTTCAACGCCGTGAGCTTTAATTTTAACAATAGAGAAGAGTATGTATAAATTAATTCCTTTATTGCTGGTATTTTTATTAGTCGCCTGCAATAAACAAACAACCATTGAAATGCCACCCGCACAGAAACTGACTCGTGATGCCAATGGCTATTATTGTTTGATGACCGTTGTTAACCATAGTGGCCCTAAAGGACAGATTATTCTCAGCGACAATAAAGTCTTATGGTTCACATCTGTACGCGACACTATTTCATTTACTTTATCACCGGAAGAACCAAAAAATATTGCTGCTATTTATGTTAACGATATGACAGATGCTGACTGGAATAATCCTGGGATAGATAACTGGATAAATGCACGTACTGCCTGGTACGTACTTGGCAGTAATCGTTCAGGCGGTATGGGTGCACCTGAGGCCATACCTTTTGCAACAAAAGAAAAAGCCGAATTGTTTGCTGGTAAACATGGTGGCACTGTTTACACTTTTTCTTCTATGCCTGTAGAGTATATTTTAAAACCAGCACCTTAATTAAAACTTCCGTGCACACCAGCCTGCTTTTAATAAACCAGATTTCTATAGCCAAAGAACGTATACCCAAAGTACAAAACGACTAGGCGGTTATTACTGACACCCTGTTCCGCCCATGATTTTTAGATTCATACAAAGCATTATCAGTACGCTTGAATAGCTTTTCTTCATCCTCACTCTCATTATTAAAATCAAATGATGATATGCCGATACTTATCGTTATTTTGTCCTGCCCTACAGCAACTACTTTTTCTATTCGTTTACGAATATTCTCTCCAATCGTTCTAGCCTTACTAATATTCGTTTCCACCAGGATGATAGCAAATTCATCACCGCCTATCCTGTATAAACTATCAGACTGTCTTATTGACACAATAATTTCATTGCATATTCTTTTGATCGCATAATCACCCTGATCGTGACCATAG
>UOFT01000033.1_pt1 | contig 102845 bp, 101 predicted proteins | sample 1990121 | NCBI WGS metagenome assembly UOFT01 (sample SAMEA4728526, study PRJEB27164) | hydrothermal vent metagenome | biome: marine basaltic hydrothermal vent biome; feature: marine hydrothermal vent; material: mineral | place: Pacific Ocean | collected 2011-06-14/2011-07-23 | depth 1741 m
TTTAGCGGCGAAGGCACTTTTTGGCCATGCGGCTAAAACAGAGCGTGGGCTTAATAAACCCGCACCCATCGCGACCGCGACCGTTGTACTTGCTAAGCTGCCTTTTAAAAAGGTTCTGCGTTGCATATTATATTCTCCTAAAATTTTTATAATTTTGCCGTTACTTATATTTTTATGGTGTTTATAAAGTAAGAACCCATTCAACAACCGCATCAATTTCTTTATTAGAAAGAATGGCGTGTCTGCCAAATGGAGGCATCATTGAGTTTGGGTTAGTTACTGTTGCGTCCGCGATTTGAGCTCGTAGTTTAGCTTTATCTGGGAAGCGAGCTTTCATTGCGACCAATGGTGGTCCAACGTTGCCTGCCATTTTGGCACCTTTGTAAGCATGACATGTAAAGCAGTTGCCTTTTTTGCGGTTTTCAGCAACTTTCTTACCGGACGCAACTAAGTCTGAGTCAGCGAGTGCGACAGGTGCAAAGCTCATAGAGCCTAATACTACTGCGATAGCACTTGCGGCAGCGACGGTCATGACGGGTTTCCGCATGGTTTTCCTCCTCGTTCAAGTATGGGTAATGTTTAATTAATCTTTAAACAATTAATATTTTTTTTGTTGCCAAGTTACTGGCGGGTGCCGTTAACACTTGGCAACAACACCTGAAACCAAGCATACATGAACGCAAACTTATGGCAAGTGTTTACTGATACTTAAGTAAATAAGAAGATATTAAAATTCGGCACTGCTGTTTTACAAATACACGATCTATTTCAGGCCTTAAACTTAGGATGGCTTTTTTGCGAGAGCTGTTAGCTCATCTTGTAATTCTTTTTTACGCGCGCTGAGCCGGCTTTCAGTGTAAAAATCCAGTGAGGGTGTTTTTAAGGCAAGATTAACTTGGTTGAGCGCCTGATGGGTTTGCCCAATGTGATAGTAGTAGTGCGCGAGCGCTTCATAAGTGGCAACCTGATTACCCAGCTTCGATTCTATCAACGCTAAAAGTTTGTAGAGTTTAGGCGCAGGTGATGGTTGTCTTAAATGAGTAACAAGAATGGATTTTGCACGGCCATATTTTTGTTGTTTTAACAGTGCTTCAATATAGTTGAGTGTGAGCGGGGTATTGCCCGGGTAATCGTCTAACGCACTCTTATATAAGTACAACGCTTTTGCGTATTGCTGAGATTGTGCTGCAATTTGTGCCTCTGTAATCAGGTACGCGATGCGAGAAGGCGCTTGCTTGCGTAATTGCTGAATAACTTTTCTTGCTTGGTTGAGTTGTTTATTCCGTAACAGTGCGATGGCGTAGCCATATAAAGTCGCTTCACGAACAGTGTAAGTTTTATTTTTAAGTTGTAAAACATAGTGGTTGAGCAATGCCTTGTCATCTGGCTGGTTGAGTATTTCAATCCGTTGTTTTATTAAGTAATAGGCTTCAGACGACGGCGGCTGTTTTAGCTGCATTTGATTTGCACGTAGTTTAGCTTCGGCCATGCGGTTTTGTGACACCGGATGGGTGCGTAAAAACTCGGGGCCTTGCGAACCGTAAAGCCGAGACTCTTTATACATTTGCTCAAAAAAGCTGGCCATGCTGTGGGCATCAAAGCCGGCTTTGTTGAGTATTTTAATGCCAAGGCGGTCGGCTTCTTTTTCATTTGCACGGGTAAAATCAAGCCTCATTTGCGCGGAGCCAGCGGCGATACTGGCCAGCGCGGCTTGGCCAAGTTCATTTCCGTTTGAGCCCAGCACGATAGCGGCAATGAGCGCAGCGAGCACGGGCACTTGATAGCTTTTACCTAGATCGTAGGCGCGTGCATGGTGGCGTTGAGTCACATGGGCAATTTCGTGTGCCAGTACCGAAGCCAGCTCGCTTTCGTTACGGCTTGCCGTGATCAGGCCATAATGTATACCGATGTAACCACCGGGTAAGGCAAAGGCATTAATGGACATATCGTCAATAATAAAAAAGTTAAAGCGGTAATCCTTGTTATTGCTAACCGATACGAGCTTGTTGCCTAGGTTATTAATATATTCAATTAATAATGGGTCATCGACCAGCTTGCCCGCATGGCGAATATTGCGGATGACGGCTGCGCCCATCATTTTTTCTTCAGTTAATGTCAGTGCGGTGGCTGCACTATCGCCTATATCAGGGAGTTTGAGTTCTTCGGCATAAAGGTAAGTTGGCCGAATAAATAACAGTATAATCAGACAGATAGGAGCCAAGGCTGAATGTTTTCGAATAAATTTGAGAGTTGCTGTTTGTTTCATGGGTAAATCTTATCATTCTTGCCGCTATTTTGTAATTTGAGCGTTATTGTGGTTTTTGACAGTAAATTTCGAAGTGGTTTCAAATTTTATGCTGAATTATTGCCCAAATGTTATATAATAATACTCTTATATGGATTTAAGGTGTCGCAGCATAGGAGATGAAATGCCGCTAGTACGAGAAATAGAAGTTTCAGAACTAAACGAATTACTTAACGACGAGCACCAGCAAGTTGATATTTTTGATGTAAGAAGTTCTCACGAAGTGAGTAAGGGGTCGATTCCACAAGCGCAACATATGCCATTGCACGTTATTCCCAGTAAAGTGGTTGAATTATCAGACAAACGACCTATTGTTCTTTTTTGTAATTTGGGGGTGCACTCGGTGCAAGCTTGTCAGTACTTGCAAAATGCAGGGTTTGATAATGTTTTTATGCTTCGAGGTGGGTTTAATGCTTGGCAAGCAAGTGGCTTATGCCATGATACCTCGCCGGTGCCTGAGCCGACATAAAGGCCGACATTTGGTCCAGTAAAAATTACTGGGCAGACTATTTTTGGCCATTTTAGATAAAATGGCTGTTGTATTAATGTTCACCCCTTTTTAACGGGTTGAATATTAAAAATCTATATTAGAACATTATTGGGTTGTTATTCTTGTTTAAATAACTTATAAATGCCCTATCTAAATGATTCTGATATATAAATTTAAACTAAACAGGAGCTACCATGGCTAATTTTGATCAAGAACTCGACGCATCAGGCTTAAACTGCCCACTACCTATTCTTCGCGCGAAGAAAAGCTTAGCAGGCATGGACGCAGGACAAGTATTGCATATCATCGCAACTGATCCCGGTTCAGTAAAAGATTTTGAAGCGTTTGCAAAACAAACAGGCAACGAATTAATGGAATCAAAAGAAGAAGGCGGTAAATTCGTTTTCTTGATTAAAAAGAACTAAATCTTTTTAATGCACTACGCCAATAACGTGTACTAAGGAAAGCAAACGCGGAATATTAACTTTGCTTAACTAAAGGTTACGTTTATGCCGAATAAAAAACTCGCAATTATCGCTACCAAAGGAACGCTGGACTGGGGTTACCCTCCCTTTATCCTTGCTTCAACGGCCGCTGCATTAGGCTACGATGTTGAAATATTTTTTACCTTTTATGGCTTACAGCTATTAAAGCGTAAAATGAAGGTATCGGTGAGCCCCCTAGGTAATCCGGGCATGCCCATGCCAATGGGAATGGATAAATGGTTCCCTGTTATTGGTACAGCCATACCCGGCATGCAAAGCATCATGACCATGATGATGAAGCAAAAAATGAAATCCAAAGGCGTTGCCAGCTTAGAAGAACTGCGTGATCTTTGCCTTGAGGCAGAAGTGAAAATGGTGGCCTGTCAAATGACCGTTGACTTGTTTGACATGAACCCAGCAGATTTTATCGACGGTGTTACTTTCGGTGGTGCAGCAACGTTTTTTGAATTTGCAGGTGAAGCAGATATTACATTGTATATTTAGTGCCCGTTAATTCGGAGAATTTACGGGCACTTATGCAGCAGCGAAGCGCTGCGTACTGCAAAGTCCCAATAAGCTTTCTAAAAGATTTACGGGCACTTATGCAGCAGCGAAGCGCTGCGTACTGCAAAGTCCCAATAAGCTTTCTAAAAGATTTACGGGCACTTATGCAGCAGCGAAGCGCTGCGTACTGCAAAGTCCCAATAAACTTTCTAAAAGATTAACGGGCACTTATGCAGCAGCGAAGCGCTGCGTGCTGCAAAGTCCCAATAAACTTTCTAAAAGATTGACGGGCACTTATGCAGCAGCGAAGCGCTGCGTGCTGCAAAGTCCCAATAAACTTTCTAAAAGATTGACGGGCACTTATGTATGTTGCTTAGTATTTGGCTTATGGCAAAAAAACGCCCTCATTATTGAGGGCGTTTTTTTGCCCTAGAATCGCGTCAGCATAGTCGATAGGGTGAAAGATACTATGTTTATGTAGATCGTCATTCCCGCGGAGGCGGGAATCCAGAACAATAAAAATAGCTTTATTATAATGTCTAGATTCCCGCCTCCGCGGGAATGACGGATATCAAGTTTATTCCAGACTAGCCCGTAGGGTAGGTGCAACTCATCATGGCAAGGCTTGGGTGCTAGTGCTCCACCCATCCTACACGAGATAGCCTGTTCTAAATATTGGGTGCAAAACCCATCAGGTTCAGGCTTGAGGTTCGTTTAAAAAGCAACATTCACCCCAACACTCAACACCACCGCGTTTGAACGGTAGGTACCATTATAAGCGGTGGAGCCATTGGGTTCATTTGGGGGGTTGGCCGGAACATAGGTTTTACTGGAATTAACCACACGGTCTTTAAACTTAACCAGCATCAGTCCTGTTTCTATTTTGTAAGTACCAAAATCATATTGATAGCCGACTGAAAACAGTTGCCTGTCTGAATCGGGTGCACGCGCAGAAAAGTAATCGTCACCCTGCGGTGTTTCGTCGTAGGCATAGCCAAACAGGAATTGGTGTTTGCGTACTTTGTATTGCGCACTTGCCCGATAGGTTAAGGTATTCTTCCAGTTGTTGGTGCTTAAGGTTAATGTTGAATTATCAGCGGTTCTACGAATATTCAGGTTGTCATAAACTTTCCAGCCGGTATGTTCTATATCAAGCTCAACAGTCAGTGCATCGCTAATGGCATAATTAGCACCAATGGTGAGCATTTCCGGAAAGGTTACATCCAGCTTAATCGGGGTAACACCGCCTGCCGTGCCTGTGGCGTTTGCCTGTACTTTTGAACGGTAAGACAGGCCAAGGGTCAGCTTATCCAGCTTTGTAATGAATGCCGCATTCCAGCCGTAACCCACGCCCTCACCTTCAACAGCCGTTGCCTGCGAATTAAACCGCAAGTCGAGTAATTGATAGCGGTTAACGCCTATTGCAATACCGGTGTTCGTGTTTAGCTTGTAGCCCAGATTTACATTGGTGTTAAACATTTTAATCCGGCTAAGCTCAGGCTCCAGCGCAGCAGAGCCACCGAAAGGGGCAAAAGTATTGGTTGGCCATTTGGTTTCCAGCCCAAAGGGGCTGTGAACCAATAACCCGACAGAAAGTTTATCGGAAAACCGTTCACTTATAAAAAGCCCCGGTATATTAAAGGTTGACTCGCCTGTTCCTTGTGTTGTCTTATTGTTTGTAGAAACTTCGGTGTCGTACTGAACCTGAATAAGGTTGCCACTGAATAAACGCGTTTGCTGTTTATCGGAAGAGGAATAAATACTCATAATGGCTGGGTTATAGGCTATTGCGCTAATTCGGGAACTGTCCGCAACCAGCGCATTGGCGGTTGCCACCCCCGCAGCCGTGTATTCCGGTAGCCGGAAGCCCCCCGCATAGCTTGAATATGAGTATGTCAGTAGCAATAAAAAATAAATGAAAATTTGGGTGCTTTTTAATGTAGGTATCATGTTAAGGCCTCACTCCATTCTTTTGTTCTTAAGACAAAATTTGGTATAGCTTTCCTTGTGTTGCTTATAGGATACACTTTTACCATGATTCGCCGCCATTAACTAGCCGTTGTAATTTAGAGACAGGCACGAAGCAATGTGTGTTTGGTTACAGACAGCTTGCCGGTGAACCGTTGATAATGCGTCAACATTAACGAATAAAGGCGCAGATTTGAGGATTGCTACTGAAAATACCAATTGACACTACTAAGCGAGTTATTCAATTATAGTGCTAATTGCAAAACAAAACTGTCTCATAAAAACAACATTAACGGCACTTTTAGTCAGTACGCAAAATAAAAATCAACGCAGTTAATAAGTTGACAGAAACAACTAACCAAAACGGGAGTTAAAGAATCAAATGAAACAATCAACTAAAGGTATTTTAATCGGGGCATGTGCGGCTGGCATGTTGTTGCCCTTAACGGCTTCGGCTACTAATGGTTATTTTTCTTCAGGCTACGGCACGACCAGCAAAGGTCAAGCGGGTGCCGGTTCAGCAAATGGGAAAAACGCAATGATTGGCGCAACTAATCCTGCTGGTCTGGCTTTTGTGGGAAATCGTTTTGATTTTGGCTTAGCGGCTTTCACGCCAGATCGTAATTCCACCACTCGGAATGACAATGCGAATTATGATGGTAACAAAGATGGTGATACTGGTAGCTCATTTTTTATTCCAGAGTTTGCTTATAATAAAAGCTTGAATGATAAAATGACTTTTGGTGTTGTTGTTTATGGTAACGGCGGTATGAATACCAAGTATGAATCAATTGGTCAATATGCCGGCGCTTCTGGGTTTAACACTGGTATAAATTTAGCGCAATTGTTTATTTCTCCAACATTTACTTATAAGATTACTCCAAAAAGTGCAGTGGGTGTTTCGCTTAATATGGTTTATCAAACTTTTGAAGCAACGGGTTTAGGTGGATTTTGTGGTTTTAAAGCTGTTTGTACTGATGCCACTGGTGTGTTGGCAAGCGCCCGAGCAGGGTTGACTGATCAAGGTGAAGATTCTTCGACTGGTTACAGTTTAAAAATAGGCTGGACTGGCCAAGTATCTGATACGCTTACGTTAGCTGCTGCATATCAAATGAAAACAGATATGTCGAAGTTCGATAAATACAATCAATTGTTTGCAGAGCAAGGTGATTTTGATATCCCATCAAACTGGACATTAGGTTTATCTTATCAACCTACCTCAACACTGAATATTATGTTTGATATTCAGCAAATTAACTATACTGATGTAGCTTCGGTTTCAAATGCTAATAATAATACTATGGGCGCATTAGGCACAAATAATGGCCGTGGTTTTGGGTGGGAAGATATGACTGTCTATAAACTAGGCGGTGAATACAATGTGAATAGCCGATTAGCTTTACGTGCTGGTTATAGTAAGACTGACCAACCTATTGGAGCTGATGACACGGCTTTCAACTTAATTGCCCCTGCGGTAATAGAGGAACATTTTACTTTTGGCTTAACGTATGAGTTAGCTGATAAGTCAGACATTTCTGCTTTCGTGATGTATGCACCAGAAGTAACCGTAAACGGTAATACTGTTGGAGCAGGATCGAATGGTAATGCCAATATTACTATGAGCCAAACTGCATTTGGTATGGCTTATGGCTGGAAATTCTAAGCTAAAAAAAGAAACAAGCTACATCGAGATAAATAGTTAAGACATAATAATAATTATAAATCTCAAGTGTGTGTAGTTATCGGGGGCAACTTTTTAGTTGCCCCCTTTTTTTAGTGCGAGTTATATGTTTCACATATTACTCGCACTTATGCAGCAGCGGAGCGCTGTGAGTGATGTTATATTGGAAATATTACTCGCCGCACTTATGCAGCCATAGGCTGCTTGGTGTTTTACCGATATTGTTAGTTAGCAGGATGGGTGAAACCCATCATTTTAAAAAAGAGGATTGATGGGTTGCGCTAGCGCTCCACCCATCCTACGTGCTAAATGTCACATGGCTTACATGCAAAATAGAATTATTTGTTAGAAAACTTACCACCGCTCGGGTAATTTTCTTGATGAATGAAATACCCGTAAGATTTCAATTCGCTGCAATCTGGGGCGAACACGGTAGGGTACGATGTAACGTGTTTTAGGTATGACGAGTTCGTGCGTTCCCGGTAGTCGTCCCGGGTGACCTAGAGAGGGGTTATCGCTAAGCAAGCAAATCGTATCAACGATTCTCTGCACTACTAGTCTGGCAGCAGCGGGATCATCTTTTGCAATATATTCTGCTTCTTGGTCTAAATTCTTTAAGGCTGTCCGTAGCCATTTAATCTCCATTTATCCCCCACTTGTTAAAAATTGCACGCGTTTCTTGGTTGTTGGCAAAGTCATCGTTATTTGCTTCATTAATAGCGGCTTTAATATCTTCGAGTTGCCATTCATTTAACTCAATAAATTCGCGAACGGCTTCGGCCGCTAGAAAGGATTTACTGCGATGGGTGACCGCAGATAACTTATCTAAACGGGATTTAAGCTCGGGTTCTAAACGTATTGTCATGGTGGTTGACTGAGACATATTACACCTCCACTGGATTATTGTGCTGAACTGTACACAGTATAACACAAACGCGCACAAAATTCTCGATCATAAATAACTGTGTGCCTAGTCAGTACGTAGGATGGGTGCAACCCATCATTTTTGAAAAGAGGGGTGAAAAGCTTCACCCATCCACCATGCCAGTGCATTGCCAATGCAATTTTTAACAGAATAAGGTAATATTCTCCCCACAATAACGTTGGCGTATAACGCGGTGTTAAAAACATTAACTATCTGATTTATTTAGACTTTATGAGGCTGAAATGTTTACAAAAGATATGACTATTGCAAGTTTTGACGACGAACTCTGGCAATCAATGGAAAAAGAGCGGGTGCGTCAGGAAGAACATATCGAACTCATCGCCTCTGAAAATTACACCAGCCCACGCGTGATGCAGGCGCAAGGTTCGGTGCTCACCAATAAATACGCCGAAGGCTACCCAGCTAAACGTTATTACGGTGGTTGTGAATATGTGGATGCTGCCGAGCAGTTGGCGATAGACCGGGTTAAAGAATTATTTGGTGCCGATTATGCCAATGTGCAGCCACATTCGGGTTCGCAGGCCAACGCGGCTGTTTATATGGCGCTGTGCCAGCCGGGTGATACTGTTTTAGGAATGAGCCTGGCCGATGGCGGGCATTTAACTCACGGCTCAAAAGTGAGCTTTTCCGGTAAAATTTATAATGCCGTGCAGTACGGTTTAAATAATGACACCGGTGAAATTGATTATGAGCAGGTAGAAGCCTTAGCTAAAGAACACCAACCTAAAATGATCGTGGCGGGTTTTAGTGCTTATTCGCGTATTGTCGATTGGCAACGTTTTCGCGATATTGCCGACAGTGTCGGTGCGTATTTAATGGTGGACATGGCTCATGTGGCCGGTTTGGTTGCAGCGGGTGTTTACCCGAACCCGGTGGGCATTGCCGATGTGACGACATCAACCACACATAAAACATTACGCGGCCCTCGCGGCGGTATTATTTTAGCCAAACGCAATGAAGAAATAGAAAAGAAATTCAACTCGGCTATTTTCCCCGGTATTCAAGGTGGCCCGTTAATGCACGTGATTGCGGCTAAAGCGGTTGCGTTTAAAGAAGCATTGGAGCCTGAATTTACGACCTATCAAAAACAGGTGGTTGTCAATGCGCAAGCAATGGCGAAAGTATTAATTGATCGCGGTTATAATATTGTTTCCAAAGGAACGGATAACCATTTGTTTCTTGTCGACTTGATTAACAAAGGCATGACCGGCAAAGAAGCCGATGCGGCATTAGGTGCCGCTAACATTACGGTAAACAAAAACTCGGTACCGAATGATCCACAATCACCTTTTGTAACCAGTGGTTTACGTATTGGTACACCGGCGATTACCACCCGTGGTTTTAACGAAGCCGATGCGGCTGAACTTGCTGGCTGGATTTGCGATGTGCTGGATAACATCGGAGACCAGTCGGTGGTGGATTCGGTTCAACAAAAAGTATTGGAGATTTGTAAGCGGTTACCGGTTTATGGGTGATTTTTTTAACCTCGAAGAACACGAAGGGTACAAAGAAGAAATAAAATAATTAGTTCGTCATACCCGCGAAGGCGGGTATCCAGAGGTTTATAGAACGGCTTGAATTTAATGGCTGGATTCCCGCCTTCGCGGGAATGACGGGAAATAGATAATGACGTTTATAAATACGAGCCTGAATGTACTGTCCATTTTGCAACGCAGAAGATACCCGAGTCATTGATTCACGTTTAACCAATGACGGCTCCAGCGTGCGTCGTCGTCGTGAATGCACGGAATGCAGCGAACGCTTTACAACGTTTGAAACTGCTGAGCTGGTGATGCCCCGGGTGATTAAAAACAGCGGTCGCCGTGAACCGTTTAACGAAGAAAAACTGGTGGCCGGCATTTCGCGTTCTCTGGAAAAACGGCCGGTGGACACCAATGAAATTGAAGCCAGTGTGAGCCGAATTTTAAAACGCATTCGCGCAACTGGTGAACGGGAACTTCATTCTTCTCTCATCGGTAACTGGATAATGGATGAGTTACGTGATTTAGATCAGGTAGCCTTTGTGCGTTTTGCATCGGTTTATCGTAGCTTTGAAGATGTTAGTGCCTTTCAGGATGAAATTGAGAAATTAAAAAATGTTCCATCACCGGAAGATAAACGTAAACAGCAATCCTTATTACCTGATGATAAAAAACAGTGAGCAATAAGATGCCCCCCTTCAGTGCTTATGACCATGAATTTATGTCACGTGCCATCCGGTTGGCAAAAAAAGGCTTAAACACAGCACAGCCGAATCCGCGGGTGGGCTGCGTCATTACTAAAAACAATATGATTGTTGGTGAAGGCTGGCATAAAAAAGCCGGCGAAGCACATGCGGAAATTAATGCCTTGCTGCAAGCCGGTAGTGAGGCAAAAGGGGCGACTGTTTACGTTACGCTTGAACCCTGTTGCCACACAGGCAAAACACCACCGTGTACCGACAGTTTAATTAAAGCCGGTGTGGCGCGTGTTGTTGCAGCGATGCAAGACCCGCATGACAAAGTGGCCGGTCAAGGTTTCGAAAAATTAAAACAGGCTGGCATAGAAGTGCAAACTGGTTTGCTGGAAGAGCAAGCCCGTTTATTAAACCCCGGGTTTATCAAACGTATGCAACAGGGTTTGCCGTTTGTGCGGGTGAAAATGGCCATGAGTGTTGATGGCCGCACCGCAATGGCATCAGGTGAAAGTAAATGGATAACAGGCGAAGCTGCACGCCATGATGTGCACCAGTGGCGCGCGCGCAGTTCAGCAATGTTAACCGGCATTGGCACCATTTTGCATGACGACCCCTCGCTTACCATGCGATTAGGTAATCCAGTACTGGAGCATGCCGGTATGCACACCGATAACCTACAGCCTTTACGTGTCATTCTTGATAGCGAGCTGAAATTATCGGCGACTGCAAAAGTCATCCAGCAACGCGGTGATGTTTTAGTCTTTAGTAACAGCACCGATGAGCTAAAAATAACATCACTGGAAAAAGTGGGCGTAAAGGTGATGTATATTGAAAAAGATACCAATGGCCTGGATTTGCAGGCCATCCTCAAATACTTGGCTTCGTTGCAAATAAATGAAGTGATGGTTGAAGCAGGCGCAAATCTGGCCGGGAGTTTTGTTACTGCGGATTTAGTCGATGAACTTATTATTTATATGGCCCCTGTTTTAATGGGGAATAATGCCCGCGGCCTGTTTAACTTGCCGCTTATCCGGCAAATGAGTGATAAAATTCAGTTAAATATCAAAGAAATAAGACAATTTGGTGAAGATATCCGAATTATCGTAACACTCTCCTGATATACCTTATATAATAGCGCGCTATGTTTACAGGAATCATCGAGGCCAAAGGCCATATTGAAGCAATCGTCCCCAGCGGGAACGATATGCGTGTGTGTATTGCCACTGGCAAACTGGATTTGGGTGATGTAAAGCTGGGCGACAGTATTGCGGTTAATGGTGTATGCCTGACGGCGGTGGAATTGCCGGGTGATGGTTTTTGGGCGGATGTGTCTGGAGAAACATTGGCGCATACCACTTTTAAAACACTGGCTGTTGCAACGGTGGTAAATCTTGAAAAGGCACTCACGCCAACAACCCGTTTGGGCGGTCATTTAGTGAGTGGCCATGTAGACGGTGTCGGTGAGATTATTTCACGCAAAGTCGTTGGCCATTCGGAACAGTTTAAAATTAAGGCACCGGATAGTTTAGCCAGGTACATTGCTAAAAAAGGTTCGATTTGTGTTGAAGGGATTAGCCTGACGGTCAACGAAGTTAAAGGTGCGGTGTTTGACTTAAATATTGTGCCGCACACGCTGGAAGAAACTAGCTTGCAGCAGTTGGCAAGTGGATCAAAGGTTAATCTAGAAGTGGATTTAATCGCACGTTATCTGGAGCGACTGGTTTTAGGTGAGCAGGCTGCCAATGCAGAACTGGATACTGGAAATATTAATTTGGAATTTTTAGCGCAACATGGGTTTATAAAGTAATTAAAATGGCACTTAACACAACAAAAGAACTGATAGAAGATTTTCGTCTGGGCAAAATGATTATCCTAATGGATGATGAAGACCGCGAAAACGAAGGTGATCTTATTATTGCTGCCGAAGCGGTACAAGCGGATGACATTAATTTTATGGCGCGTTATGGTCGGGGGTTAATCTGTTTAACCTTAACCGAAGCGCGTTGCACACAACTGCGCTTACCATTAATGGTAACGGAAAATACTGAATCACAAGGAACAAACTTTACCGTTACGATTGAAGCCGCAGAAGGCGTTACCACCGGTATTTCAGCGGCCGATCGAGCGGTTACTGTGCAAGCGGCTGTTGCGGCTGATGCAACGCCGGCTAATTTAGTTCAACCTGGTCACATCTTCCCTTTAATGGCACAACCCGGAGGTGTATTAACCCGGGCAGGGCATACCGAAGCGGGTTGTGATTTAGCAAGGCTTGCCGGTAAAGAGCCGGCTTCTGTGATTGTTGAAATACTCAACGAAGATGGCACCATGGCGCGACGTGCTGATTTAGAAGTGTTTGCAGAAGAACATAATATTAAAATGGGTACTATTGCCGATTTAATCGAATACCGTTTACATAATGAGAAAAGTGTCGAACATATTGCCGAGTCCAGCTTGCCTACAGAATTCGGTGAATTTAAACTACATGCTTTTCGTAATGCCCATGATGGTAGCGCACATTTAGCTTTAGTGAAGGGTGAAATCGATTCAGAGAAGCCAGTGCTTGTGCGTGTGCATGTTGAAAATAGTATTTGTGATTTCTTTGCAAGCAAGCGCGCAGATTGTGGTTGGCCATTACACGATGCAATGAAACGCATAGCCGATGAAGGTGCGGGTATTGTTGTTATTTTGCGCCCCGGAAATTTAGCCGATACCGTTTTAAGTCAGGTTAAACGTTACAGTAAAGAAGACAACGGTGAAGACCCTGTTTCAGCCGACCATAAAGAAGATTTACGAACCTTTGGTATTGGTGCGCAAATTTTATCGGAGTTAGGTGTTCGCCATATGCGCGTACTGAGCGCACCGAAAAAAATGCATGCGCTGTCCGGCTTTGGCCTAGACGTAGTCGAGTATGTACATGATTAACATTAAGCGTACCAATTAATTTATAAATATTAAATAGTGTAGCTCGGATGAAGCAAAGCGTAATCCGGGAATAATGATTAAGGAACAGAAGTATGAGTACAAAAATAGTAGAAGGTGATTTAGTGGTTAAAGGTGCACGCTTTGGTATTGCCGTTGCACGTTTTAATAGTTTTGTCGTGGAAAGCCTGTTAGAAGGCGCGCTTGATACTTTAAAACGCCATGGTGCAATTGATACCGATATTGAAGTGGTTCGGGTACCCGGTGCCTTTGAATTACCTTTAGCTATTCAACGCATGGCGAATAATAAAAAATACGATGCGATTATCGCCTTAGGTGCAGTCATCCGAGGTGGCACACCACATTTTGATTTTGTTGCTGGCGAATGTGTTAAAGGCATGTCAAGCGTTTCATTACAGGCCGATATTCCTGTTTCATTTGGCGTATTAACGGTTGATACCATTGAGCAAGCCATTGAACGCTCAGGTACAAAAGCAGGCAACAAAGGCGCGGAAGCAACCTTGTCGGCGATTGAAATGGTTAATTTATTAAAAGAAATTGGTTAAATGAAAGTAAGTGCGCGCAGCCGTGCAAGGCAACTCGCCGTTCAGGGTTTGTATGAATGGCATCTCAGCGGAAATAAAATTGATGATATAGCTGCACAATGTTTAGATGCCAAGCGTGGTAAAAATATTGATGAACCATATTTCGAAGAATTGATTTTTAAAGTGTCGTCAATGGTCGATGGTTTGAATGAAACGTTAATCCCTTTTTTAAGTCGGGGCATTAATGAAATTGATCCTGTTGAACGTGCAATTTTACAATTAAGCGCATATGAATTAACGCAGAAAATCGATATTCCATATAAAGTTGTTATTAATGAAGCCATTGAGTTAGCTAAAACGTTTGGTGCCGAACAAAGCCACAAGTTTGTAAATGGCATTCTGGATAAAGTGGCCGAGCAAAGTCGGGCAGTAGAAGTTAAAGCGAATAAAAAATAATAGTTGTCATTCCCGCGGAGGCGGGAATCCAGACGGTAAATAAAGCTACAATATAATTGGAAAGAACTTATTTATAGTTCTGGATTTCCGTCCCCGCCTGCGCTGGGGACAGGCTCTCCGCGGGAATGACGGTTTGATGAGGCCAGCGTAGCTTATGCCACTTTTAGAATTTGATATTATTAGAAAATACTTTTCTGATATCACTACAAAAGACAACAGCGCCAACATTCATGTTGGTATCGGTGATGATGCAGCCATTGTTTCTATCCCTGAAAATAAAAAACTGGTTGTTTGCACCGATACATTGAACGAAGGTGTGCATTTCCCTTCACACACCTCTGCTTACGACATTGCCTATAAAGCATTGGCGGTTAACCTAAGTGATTTAGCTGCAATGGGTGCAATGCCAAAATGGTTCACCCTTAATCTTTCTTTGCCAGAGGTGAATAAAGATTGGCTGGCTGACTTTTCAAAAGGTTTGCAGCAACTGTCTCGGCAGTATCAACTGAACTTAATTGGTGGTGATACAACGCGTGGTGCATTGAGTATTAGTATTACTCTTGCTGGGCATGTTGACAACTCACAAGCTTTGCTACGCTCTGGCGCAAAAGTGGGTGATAAGGTTTATTTAAGTGGCTGTACTGGTGAAGCAGCTTACGGGTTGGCTTGTTTGTCGGCTTCAGCGGTAGTAAGCCAAACTGAGCAGTATTTTGTATCCCGTTTAAATCAACCTACTGCGAGGGTTAATTTAGGTTTAAGTTTGCTAGGTGTTGCGAATGCCTGTATTGATATTTCAGATGGGCTGGTCGCCGATGTTACACATATTGCTGAATCAAGTCAGTGTGGCATTGAACTTGATCTGAACGCCATACCTTTACCGGCAATTGCCGATAAAGAACAGGCTCTTGAGTGTGCATTAAGTGGCGGGGATGACTATGAGCTTGCCTTTACGGTTGCTCTATCTATGCAGGCGGGATTAAAACAATTAATCCGCCAGACAGATTTACCCATAACCTGCATTGGTGAAGTGGTAGCAACACCCGGTGTGCAATTGTTAGACAATGGTCGGCCTGTTGACTTGCCACGAACAGGTTATGAACACTTTAAATAATAAATCGCTAGAGGAATATTAAAAGATGACCGCTGTAAAAAAAGCAACAGCAAAAATGTTATTAAACCCGATACATGCCATTAGTATGTGGCTTGGTTCGGGTTTGTCGCCGTTTGCATCGGGCACGGTGGGTACGTTAGCGGCCATTCCGTTATATATTGCTGTTGCGCATTATGTTGATTGGTCAGTGTCGCAGCCGCAAAATTTTTTAATTTTAATCGCAATTCTTTTTGTCCCTGGGTGTGTGTGCGCGCATTATACGGGTAAGGCGTTAGGCGTGGCCGATCATGGTGCGATAGTGTGGGATGAAGTGGTTGGTTTTTTTGTGACTATGTTTGCGGTTCCGTATGCCTCGTTAACCGTGTTTGAATTAACTATTTGGATTACAGCTGGATTTTTTGTTTTCAGGTTCTTTGATATTTTTAAACCCTGGCCTGCAAGTTGGGTGGATAAAAATGTTAAAAATGGGTTTGGTGTGATGTTTGATGATGTGATTGCCGGTATCTTTGCAGCCGTTGTGTTGTATCTTGGTATGATGTTTTTTGGGGTTTAGCTTTTTGATATTCAGGTTTGGAGATTAATATGTTTCGTATAATAAAATTAATAAGCATGCTGGTTTTATTACCTCAGCTGGTGTTTTTTTCGTTACCCGTGCAGGCGGATGAAGTTGAAATTATAAAGGTTGAATTAAGATCGAACAATAGTGGTAAGAGCTGGACTTTTTCTGTGACATTAAAACATAATGATACCGGCTGGGACCATTATGCCGATGCATGGCAAGTGGTTGATTCGGGTGGGAAAGTACTAGGTAAACGAGTTTTATATCATCCACATGAAAATGAACAACCGTTTACCCGTAGCCTGCCGGGTGTGACTTTGCCAGAAAATGCTATTATTTATGTCGAAGCACATGACAAAGTCCATGGTTGGAGTAAGGATCGGGTAAAGATTGATTTTGATTTTTTAGAAGGTGATCGTTATACCATTGGTGAATATACAACGAGATATTAAGCGTTTTTCGGTATGGACGGCGATTAACTTATCGAATGACTTAAAGAAAGGAATCAGGGAACTTAAATAATGCACAAGAACTATTGTTATAAAAAAACAATTCTGTTTGTTTTGACAGTATTGCTGGGCTTAACGATTAATGTTCGCTTTGCACAGGCAACCAATGTCATTGTAATGGCTATTTTTGGCGAGATGGTTATTTTAAAGGTGGACGGCACCAAGCATAAAATGCGAGTTGGCGATAAAACACCCGAAGGAATTGTCCTTGCTGAAATTGATTATGACACGGTTATTTTAAAACAAGGCAATAAATCAAGTCGGCATAAGCTGGGTGGCCATGTTAGCTTTGGTTTAGAAAGCGGCAGAGGGAAAGGGCCTAAAAAAGAGCAGATTGCCAAAATATGGCCAAAGAATGATATGTATGTAACGCATGGTTATATTAATAAGTTTTCTGTTACCTTTATGGTGGACACCGGTGCGACATGGATAGCATTGAGTGAGTCGATGGCCAAACGTATGGGGATTAATTATTTTCGCGGCGAACGTGGTTATGCAGGAACCGCAAGTGGTGTCACTTCAATTTATAAAATTAAACTGGACAGTGTCCGCGTGGGTGAAATTCGTCTATACGATGTTGAAGCAGCAGTGATACCAAACTTGTCAGGGCATGTTTTACTGGGTAATTCGTTTTTAAAATATACCGAAATGACGCGCACTAAACAGGTTATGATTTTAAAGAAAAAATAATATGCCTTGTTATTGCCACGCTATCGCTTGCAATGACAACTTGATTTTTCACTTAACCTTTTCAATCAACGCATAAGCCGAATGGTTGTGAATGGATTCAAAGTTTTCTGATTCAACCACATAAGCCGAAATACGATCTTCTTTATTCAGTTCGGCGGCGACATCTCGTACCATGTCTTCAACAAATTTAGGATTATCGTAAGCGCGTTCGGTAACGATTTTTTCGTCCGGGCGTTTTAATAAGCCATACAGTTCACAAGAAGCCTGTTTCTCAACAAGGTCGATAAGTTCTTCTACCCAGATAAATTCTTTAATGGTTGCGGTAACGGTAACATGTGAGCGTTGGTTATGCGCGCCGTACTCTGATATTTTTTTAGAGCAAGGGCAAAGGCTGGTAACCGGCACAACAATTTTAACTTTTAATTCAGTTACACCATCATGGACTTCACCGATAAAAGTGACATCATAATCCAGTAAGCTTTGCACTTTCGATGCGGGTGCTGTTTTGTTAACAAAGTAAGGGAAAGACATTTCAATATGGCCGGAATTTGCTTCTAGGCGTTCAGCCATTTCAACCAGCATTTCTTTAAAAGACTGGACTGAAATTTCGCGTTCATGATTATTTAAAATTTCGACAAAACGCGACATATGCGTGCCTTTGAAATCATGTGGCAGGTTAACGTACATATTAAAGTTGGCAATGGTGTGCTGTTCACCTTCAGTGCGATCACGGACTTTTATCGGATGACGAATATCTTTAATACCGACCTTATTAATGGGGATATGGCGGGTGTCTTTCGTATTTTGCACGTCGGCAATGGGAGCCTGGCTCATAATTAATCTTCCTCGGTATAGCTGACGCAGGCACGGTCGGTTTCCCAAATGCTGACATTTTTTACTGCCACGCGTGCGTCGTTTAATTCGTTGCTTAATTGCTTGTAAAAATAGGCCGCCAGATTTTCTGCGGTGGGATTGAGTTTATCGAACGGTGGAATATCGTTTAGATTACGATGGTCTAGTTTTTCAATCAGTGTTTTGGTTGCCGCTTTAATATCGCTAAAGTCGATGCCCATGCCTATTTCATTCAGTTCTCTACAGCTGATATTGACTTCGACTTTCCAGTTATGGCCATGCAGGCGACTGCAGGGGCCGTTATATTCTCGAAGAAAATGGGCTGCGGAAAAATCCGTTAAGATTTTCATAGTGTAACAGGAAGTCATAATAATTACTTGAGTGTTTTACTTGGGTATAGGGTTGACTGAATCGTTATGCTGGTGTTGCCTTTATTTTGCAAGGCTTAAATGTTTTTCATAGTGTTGATGCTTAAAAAAGTGTTCAATTTGGGCAATTATATCAGAGCTGGAGAGTTTTGCCTCGCTTAATACTTCGTCGCGGCTGCCATGTGCTTGAAATTCATCGGGTAGTCCCAGATTTAGTACGGGAATATTGCGATGGTGCGCGAGTAAGCATTCATTAACTGCGCTGCCAGCACCGCCCATAACGGTGTTGTCTTCAATGGTGACGAGTAACTGATGGGAATCGGCCAGTTTTAGAATCATTTTTTCATCGAGTGGTTTGATAAAACGCATATTGGTTAGGCTGGCGTTTAATACATCGGCTGCCGCGGTGGCTGAACTTAAAAGGGAACCGAACGACAAAATAGCGATGGACTCGCCTTTACGTACCGTTTGGGCTTTGCCCATCGGTATGGCCGTCATTTGTTTTTCAACTTTTACACCCATGCCGGTGCCACGTGGATAACGCACGGCGCAAGGGCCACTATGTTGATAGCCGGTATAGAGCATTTGTCGGCATTCATTTTCGTCGGCTGCTGCCATAATCACCATATTGGGAATGCAGCGTAGATAACTTAAATCAAAGGTACCGGCATGGGTTGCGCCATCGGGGCCCACGATACCGGCGCGGTCAATGGCAAACAGAACCGGTAGATTTTGCAGGGCAACGTCGTGTATCAGTTGGTCATAGCCGCGTTGTAAAAAGGTGGAATAGATAGCCACAACTGGGTGGACGCCTTCGCAGGCTAAACCGGCTGCAAACGTTACCGCATGTTGCTCAGCAATGCCCACATCAAAGTAGCGTTCAGGGAAGCGTTTGGCAAAATCGACTAGCCCAGAACCTTCGCGCATGGCGGGGGTAACGGCAGCCAGTTTTGGATCTTGTTCGGCCATATCGCAGATCCAGTCGCTGAATATTTGAGTGTAGCTGGGACCATTGGTGGGTTTGCTGGCGAGCTTGCCGGATTTAATGTCAAATTGCCCAACCCCATGATAAGTACAGGGATTTTCTTCTGCGGGCAAGTAGCCTTTGCCTTTTTTAGTGACAATGTGCAGAAATTGGGGGCCTTTTAAGTTGCGCAGATTTGTTAATGTGGCAACAAGGGTGTCAATGTCATGGCCGTCAATCGGGCCAATGTAGTTAAAGCCCAATTCTTCAAATAAGGTACCGGGCACCACCATGCCTTTCATATGCTCTTCAGTTCGACGCGCTAACTCCCATACACTTGGCATGGCACTGAGGACTTTTTTACTGCCTTCTTTCATCCCTGCGTAGACTTTACTTGAAAGAACACGGGCAAAGTAGTTCGACATAGCACCCACATTGGGTGAAATCGACATATCATTGTCGTTTAGTATAACCAGTAAATTGGCATCTAAATCACCAGCATGGTTTAGCGCTTCAAAGGCCATACCGGCGGTAAGTGCGCCATCACCGATAATCGCGGCCACATGGCGGGCATCACCTGTTTGCTTGGCGGCAACGGCCATGCCGAGGGCGGCGCTGATAGACGTGCTGGAGTGGCCGACACCAAAGGTGTCATAAGCACTTTCTTCGCGGTTCGGGAAGCCACTTAAGCCCCCTTTTTGGCGCAGACTGGGCATTTGATCTCGGCGACCGGTGAGGATTTTATGTGGGTAGCTTTGGTGGCCAACGTCCCAGACTAGCCGGTCGTTAGGGGTATCAAAAACGTAATGTAAGGCAACGGTGAGCTCAACGGTGCCCAAGCCGGAAGATAAGTGTCCGCCCGTTTCACTAACGCATTGGAGCACACAATTTCTAAGTTCATCAGACACTTGGCGTAGTTTGTCCGCCTTTAGCGCACGCAAATCCTGAGGATACTGAATGGTATCGAGCAGAGGAGTTGGGGTTTTTGAAGTCATTTGCGCGCCGCTAGTCTTTGTCTTTAATTCATGAATCCTGTAACAAACCGATCATGCGTTGTTTGGGCTGTTTATGCAAGGTGAACTTGGGCTTGATAGGGCAGCTAATGGGCAACTCGGGGTGGGAATTTAATATTCACGACCCACAATATAAGCTGATAATTCACGTAAAATTTGTGCTTTATCACCCAATATGTTGAGGTGGGCAGTGGCATCTTCATGTAACTCTAATGCCAGTTCTTTCGATTCCTTCAACCCTAATATTGCGGGATAAGTGGGTTTGTTGAGTGCAGCATCGGCACCTTGTGGTTTACCGAGTGTTTCGGTTGGCGCTTCAATATCTAAAATATCATCGTGTACCTGAAAGGCTAGGCCAACGCACTTGCCGTAATGATCCAGCGCTTCGAGTTGTCCTGCGGTAACATCGGGTTGGCAAAGTGCGCCAAGTTGCACACTGGCACGGATTAATGCGCCGGTTTTGTGGATGTGCATATTTTCAAGTTCAGCAATGTTCAGTTTTTTCCCCACCGATTCAAGGTCAATGGCTTGCCCGCCAGCCATGCCGTGCGAGCCACTGGCGGCGGCTAGAATTTCGGTCATTTTCAGTACATTTTCAGTGGGTATGAATTGCTTCGAGCGAGTAAGTATTTGAAAAGCCAAAGGTTGTAAGGCATCACCAGCCAGAATCGCCATCGCTTCACCGTAGCGAATATGGCAGGTGGGCTGGCCGCGGCGTAAATCGTCGTCGTCCATGGCTGGCAAATCGTCGTGTATGAGTGAATAAGCATGAATAATTTCTACCGCACAGGCGGGGTTGTCGAGGATATTTTCATCTGCCCCCAAGCATTGGCCAACAGCATAGACCAATACTGGGCGAATACGCTTACCACCGAGCAAGACAGAACTGCGCATTGCCTCATGCAAGGTTGTCGGTTGAATGCTATCTTTGGGTAAGCGATTTTCTAGAGCGTTGTTAATGCGCCGTTGCCATTTTGTCATGGATTCTTTTAGTGACATTGTTTTTCCGGATGTTTCTGCTTTAAGGTATGGAGTCTAATCTTTTTCAAATGCTTCAAGTTCTACTTGGCCTGATTTGCCAATTAAAATCTGCACTTTTTGCTCGGCTTCTTTCAGTGCACTCTGGCACTGGCGAGTGAGTTCAACGCCACGCTCAAATTGTTTTAAGGAGTCTTCAAGGGACAGATCGCCTTGTTCCATGGTTTCCACCAGACTTTCCAGCTCATTTAAGGCTTTTTCAAAATTAAGGGACTTTTCTTTTTTAGTGCTTGTTTTTTTTGACGTTTTTTTCGGCATTTGGCGGCTTCTGGGGTTGTTAGTTCGTTTCGTTCCAAGGGCTATCTTAACGCTAAATCGTATTTATTCATATATTTTTGGCGAACTTCAAAATGAATGTTCTATAATTTTACTGATAGAGGAATGAATTAAATGATGGTTAAAAGAAGTCTCATTTTGTGCTTGCTGGCGGCTAGCCTTATTTTTTCGGCTGGGGTGTTTGCCCAGCAACAGCCGTTGACTAAATTCAGTCAACAGCGTGGCGCGGTCTCAGATTATCAGTACACTTTTCGAAATGCCGCGGGGCTGCGGGATACATTACGATTTACGCTTGATGATTACTATGTTCAGCAATCCAAGCGTCGCTTTAATGACAATAAGCGTCGCGCATTATTTGTAAAAGCAAAAAAGACCACACAGCGTATTTATGATGAGTTGCAGGATAAATACAACCAACGCTTAAAAGCTGAGTACAGTCAGTATTTAATGGCAATGGGGGCTCGGCTGCCAGAGGGGTTTAAACTTAATATTAAGGAGAAGGAAGCGGGTTGGCGTCTTTCATACCGCGGCACTTTGCCACAACAAAGAGTAAACCGTATGGTTAAAGCTTTTCGAGCGGAGGCTGACCGTGAATGGGCGCAATTGAGTGGTGACAACCGGGATGCATATCAACAGGAAAGCCAGCGGTTAATTGCACGTGCGGTGCCGCAGCTATATAAAAGGAATCTTTATATTGCAAAGCGGAATAAAGTTAACCAAAGTATTCTGGAAGTTAGAATTGACTTTGCACAGGTTATTATTGAAGAAACACTGGGCATTCGTCCTATGGCAAAAGCCATCGCTAATAAAACACGTGGTCTGTCTGATAGAGACGTGATTGCTTATGCATTACGGTTTTTACAATTGATACCGTATGATAATTTAAAATCACGAAACGCGATGGGCTCGATAGGTTTTGTTGCACCTTTAACGCTGATTGACATTAATAGAGGGGACTGTGATACGAAATCAGCGGCGTTGGCTGCATTAGTCCGAAACCTGCTGCCTGATGTCCGTATGGCGATGGTTCTAGTGCCTGGCCATGCTTTTCTGGCGTTGGATATCCCAAGTAAAAACAGTGATTCGACTATAAATGTGGATGGCCGGCATTATGTTGTTGTTGAACCTACTGGGCCAGCACTTTCACCGGTTGGCCGAGCGCATCCTAATTCACGCCCGTATTTGACGGTAGAAAAGGAGCAGATTAAATTTTTACTGAGCATTCCCAGTGGTAATGAAAACAACATTGCGAGTGTGTTTTAAGATAAGGCTTTGGGCAATTCGAGCGTTCTTTATTATGCGCTGCAAAGCTAAATCCCATTCTTTTAATAACAAGCCGTTTATTTATTGTTTAAATATGTCAGAATAGGCGTAAACAATAATAAAGGTTATATGTTATTTCTCAGCTAGGCCCTAACATCATTGCTCGCCCAGAGCATAATATTTCGCGCAAGGATATATCAAAAAGCGCGTTGAAGGTTTTGTATACCCTGAAAGATGCGGATTATGAAGGTTATCTTGTGGGTGGCTGTGTGCGTGACTTATTACTTGGGCATCACCCCAAAGATTTTGATGTGGCAACCAATGCAACCCCTGAACAGGTAAAAGCCTTATTTCGCAATAGCCGTATTATTGGCAGGCGTTTTCAGATTGTGCATGTGCGTTTCGGCCGTGAAATTATTGAAGTAACCACATTCCGGGGGCCGCATGATGGAGAGAGCACACAACATGTATCGGATGAAGGTATGTTGCTGCGGGATAATGTTTACGGCACGTTAGAACAGGATGCTTGGCGCCGGGATTTTACGATTAATGCGTTGTATTACACAGTTAAAGATTTTTCGATTGTTGATTACACGCATGGAATGGCAGATTTGCAGTCTAAAACAATTCGCATGATCGGTGACCCGGAGGTTCGTTTTAAAGAAGACCCCGTTCGTATGTTGCGTGCGATTCGTTTTGCCGGGAAATTGAACTTTAAAATACAGCATGACGATGAAGTTTCCATAAAAAAAGCACTGGATGAAAATATTCATTTACTCGAGGCAGTTTCATCGGCTCGTTTATTTGATGAAGTGCTTAAATTGTTTATGAGCGGTTATGCAAAGGCCGTTTATGAGCTGCTGATTAAAGAAGATGTTTACCAGCGACTTTTCCCGTTTGCTCAGGACGTTGATAGCGATTTTTATATTGAATTTGTAAAGCAAGGTTTAGTGAATACCGATATTCGTATTCAACAGCAAAAACCGGTTACCCCTGCATTTTTATTTGCTGTTTTATTATGGCCAGCGGTGGAAATGCTAACAAAGCAGCTTCAGTCGCAGGATATACCGCTTATTCAGGCAGTTAATATCGCTGGGCAGGAAATGATTGAAAAAGCGAATGCGTGCATCACCATCCCTAAACGTTTTCGCTATATGATGCGGGATATCTGGACATTGCAGGTTCGTTTACCTAACCGGGCTGGTCGGCGCGCCTATAAATTATTAGAACAGAAACGGTTCCGAGCCGGTTATGATTTTTTATTGTTGCGCAGTCAGGTGAGTCAGGTGGCGAGCAATGGATCCGATGTTACTCATTCAACGGCAGCCGAGTTAGCCGAGCTTGCAAACTGGTGGACGCAATTTCAGACGGAATCCGAAGCAGGCAGAAAGACAATGTTGAATGCCTTGCCGCATCCTCGACCTAAAAGCAGAAAGAAAAAAACAAAGCACGCTTAAGTTGCCGCAAAAAAGAATTTTATTATGTTAGAGATTGCGTATATTGGGTTGGGCAGTAATTTAGATAATCCCTTGCTGCAGGTAAAATCTGCGATTAAGGAATTGAATGCGTGTAAAGATATTACAGTCAATGCTGTGTCCAATATCTATAAAAGTAAACCGTTAAAAATAATAAGCGCTGAAGAAACTGAGCAACCAGACTATATTAATGCCGTGGTGCGTATTAATACCTATTTATCCCCCATTGAATTACTTGATGCCTTGCAGGCATTGGAAAAAAAACATCACCGTGTTACTGAATATCACTGGGGGCCGCGTAGTCTGGATCTAGATATATTGTTGTACTCAGATTTAATTTTAACATCCGAACGTTTGACGATTCCTCATAAAGAATTAACACAGCGTGATTTTGTGGTTTATCCTTTAAATGATATTGCCCCAGAACTGGATATTCCAATGCATGGCAAACTCGAAAATGTCCTATTAGCAATTTCAAAAGACAATCTGGTTTTTGTTGAAAAGTATCTGGATGTAGCCGGAATAATACTATGATGGAAAATCATCTTAAATATGTTGTTATTGATGGCCCGATTGGTGTCGGTAAAACAACGTTGGCCAAAAAACTGGCAACCAGTTTTGGCTCGGATTTAATTCTGGAAGGGCCAGAAGATAACCCGTTTCTAGAACGATTTTACCGTGACCCAAAAGGCGCGGCATTTCAGACTCAATTGTTTTTTTTATTCCAGCGAGCGAAGCAATTGCAGGATATTAATCAGAGCGATATGTTTCAACCCGTACGTGTTGCTGACTACTTAATGGAAAAGGACAGGCTGTTTGCCGAGCTCACGCTGGATGCGGAAGAATACAAACTATATTTACAAGTATATGAGCATGTAACCGTAAACATGCCCGTGCCGGACTTGGTTGTTTACCTTCAAGCACCGGTTTCAATTTTAAAAAGGCGCATTGCGCATCGTGGTCGCCATTATGAAAAAATGATGAGTTCAGCTTACTTAAGAAAATTAGGCGAAGGCTATGCACGTTTTTTTCATGATTATACTGATTCGCCATTATTAATCGTTAATGCCGAAGATATGAATTTTGCCGAGAATGAGCAGGATTATCAGCAGTTGTTGGCACAAATATCCAAGCCACAACGTGGTCGGCAGTATTTTAACCCGCTGCCGAACAACCTTTAATTTTCTAATCGTCTGAAAAATGTTAATCTAGGCTTCTTAATCTTTAATCGCGATAGCGGAGATAGCCATCAGTTATTTAACATCCCCCATCTTAACTCGTGTTCGTGGCATGAAACAGCAAGGCGAAAAAATTGCGGTGCTAACGTCATACGATGCGAGTTTTACAACGCGCATTGAACAGGCCGGTGTCGATGTTATTTTAGTGGGTGATTCACTTGGTGGTGTTATTCATGGTCAGGCAACCACCTTGTCTGTCACCATGGGCGATATGTTGTACCACATGCGTCATGTGGCACATGCTCGGCAACAAACCTTATTGATAAGTGACATGCCTTACCACAGTTATGAGAATAAACAGGCGGCATTAGAAAACGCAAAACGGTTGATGGATGCCGGTGCGGATATGGTTAAGCTTGAAGGTGCAGGCTTGGGAGCCGGTTCCATTTCAGAGTCGATTGACTACATTATAAAAAATGACATTCCTGTTTGCGGGCACTTGGGTTTATTGCCTCAGTCAGTTGAAGAGTTAGGCGGTTATAAAGTGCAGGGGCGTGAGCAGGCTGCGGCAGAACAAATGCTAGCCGATGCAAAGCATCTTGAATCGATTGGTGTTGATATGATTGTACTTGAATGTATTCCCGCTGCACTAGGCAAAATAATATCAAAAGCTATTACCATTCCTACCATAGGTATTGGTGCGGGTGTGGACTGTGATGGTCAGGTGCTGGTGCTTTATGATTTGCTAGGGATTACGCCGGGCAAGTTACCTAAGTTTGTAAAAGATTTTCTGGCAACTGCAACGGCGGCTAGTAATGAAAATTTAATTGTGAATGCGATTAAAGATTTTGTCGTTGCTGTAAAAGAAAGTCGATTCCCGATGGTAGAGCAGAGTTATTAATTTTATTATCCTGTTTTTTAAATAGAAAAAAACAGTGAGGTCATTGCGAGCGATAGCGCGGCAATCGTGTTTAAAGTTGCTTTTATCCTTAAGATTGCCGCGTTATCGCTCGCAATGACAAACTCGGTTATCTTTATCTGGATTATATGAAAATAATTAATACCATTACTGATATGCAAGCATGGAGTCATGCTTGTCAAAAGGCAAAGCAAAGCATTACCTTTGTTCCAACCATGGGAAATTTGCACGAAGGCCATTTAGCCCTCGTTGATTGCGCAAAAGAACAGGCTGACAAGGTTGTTGTAAGCATTTATGTCAACCCAACCCAGTTTGGTGAGAACGAAGACTTCGACAAATACCCGCGTACCGAACAGCAAGATCTTGAGAAATTACAGCAAAAGCAGGTGGACGTGGTTTTTATGCCCGACTCGGCTGAAATGTATCCGCCTAGCAAGGCCGTTGACTGTATAGCCCTGCCTGATTATACAAAAGAACTGGAAGGGCAGGCTCGCCCAGATCATTTTTGCGGGGTGGCGACCATCGTTAAAAAATTATTTGACGCTGTGCAACCTGAACATGCAATTTTTGGCGAAAAAGATTTTCAGCAATGCATGGTTGTTAAAAATATGGTGGTGGAGTACGGGCTGAATATCGGGATACATATTGCCCCTATTGTGCGAGATGGTGATGGCTTAGCAAAAAGTTCTCGCAACCAGTATTTGACATCTGCACAGCGTAAGGTAGCTCCTACTTTATATCAGTCTTTACGGGATGCTCGCCAGAAAATACTGACAGGAACATTGAGTTATTCTGAAATAGAGTCTCAATCCATTGAATTTATTAATAAAAACTCATTTGAAGTGGACTATTTTGTGATTAGGGATGCAACGACACTGGGCGCGCCGGGGGCGAAAAATAGAGTGATTCTGGTTGCTGCAAAGCTGGGTATTCCCCGTTTACTGGATAACTTGCGTGTGGATTAGACTGGAATTTAGGGTGACTTTTACTGTGCAGAGGCTAGGATTGTCTACTATCAGCATGTTAAAATGAGAAGCTAACCCTGATTATACAAGTTGGACTGTCTGTTAATGCAAATCACAATGCTCAAAACCAAGTTACACCGCGCCCACGTTACCCATGTTGAACTGGAGTACGAAGGTTCCTGCGCGATTGACGGTAATTTATTAGAGGCCTCGGGCATTCGTGAATACGAGCAAATTGAAATTTATAACGTGACCAATGGTGAGCGTTTTACCACCTACGCCATTCGTGCAGAGTCGGCTAGCGGTATTATTTCAATCAATGGTGCGGCTGCGCATAAAGCGAATGTTGACGACATTGTAATTATTTGTGCCTATGCTGGACTGGACAGTCAGGAGCTTGCTAACTTCAAACCTAAATTGATTTATCTGAACGACAATAATGAGATTACTCATACGCGCAATACTATTCCTGTTCAGGTTGCTTGATTTTTTTATTTAAAAAAATTACCCCGTATTTCGCATTCCTGCCGCAATCGCATTAATTGACCGCAGTAACGGATCTAACCAAGCTTGTCTGGCTTCTTCACTTAATGATTCATCACGGAAGTGACGCAATAATTTAAACTGAATATAACTGAGCGGATCTAAATAAGGATCGCGGCGTTTAAGTGACAGTGCGAGCATTGGTGCTTCGGCTAACAGCTCATCAATGTTAGCGACTTTTAAAACATTGTCACAAGTGAGTTGGTATTCGGTTGCAATTTTGTCATAAACACCTTGTGCGGTTGCTTGATTTAAGCACAGTGATTTGTATTCATTGGCAATACTCATGTCGCCTTTAAACAGCGCCATTTGTGTATTACTGAGTAGGGCACGGAAAAAAGGCCAGTTTTGGTACATATCACGTAAGGTGTCTAAATTTTTTGGATCTTTTTTCAGCCAGTTATTGAGTGCTAGCCCAATACCAAACCATGCTGGCAATGTATGGCGGGATTGTGCCCAACCAAATACCCAGCCAATGGCGCGTACCGATGACTTGGAACGGTTGCCTTTTTTGCGATGCGATGGCCGAGACCCAATATTCATTAAACCAATTTCAGATACCGGTGTGGCTTCATAAAAATAATCTAGGAAGCCTTCGGTATCATCCGTTAAAGTGCGGTAATGCTGCTCGCCTGTACTGGCAAGCTCGGTCATAATCTCTGCATATTCAGGCTTATCTTTTTGTGGCTTGGCTACCAGATGGTTACTTGCTTTTAATAAGCCGGTGATGCCCATTGTTAATTCATAAATGGCCGTTTCAGGGTGGCTGTATTTATAAGACAGCACTTCACCCTGTTCGGTAAATTTAATACCACCATGCACAGTCCCATCGGGTTGTGACAGGATGGACTCATGCGTAGGGCCACCGCCTCGACCAATTGTACCGCCACGGCCATGGAATAAATTTAAACGAATATTACGTTTGGTAGTAATGGCCGATATTTGTTGTTGTGCCTGATATAAGTTCCAGACTGACGCGAGAATACCGCCGTCCTTACAGGAGTCGGAGTAACCTAACATGACTTCCTGTGTATTACCGGAAGCCTTTAATAAATCAGCATAGACTTTATTATCGAGCAGCCGGTTCATCACCGGATCGATATGTTTTAAATCTTCGATGGTTTCAAATAAAGGTGAAACTTTAACCTGGCAAAATGCTTTACCGTCTTTAAAGCCGCTTAAGTTATTCAACCAAGCAAGGTACATCACTTCCATTATATGGCTAGCTTCATGTGTCATCGAAATAACGTAGCTGCCTAGTACATTGGGGCTAACCTTCTCGCGCATTTCATAGATAACAGCAAACACTTGCAACGTTTCTGCTGACATATCGGTGAGCTTTGTTGCATCAACAGTCGGTGGTGTGGATGTCGATATAATGTTTGCGAGTGCGCTGATCCGTTCATCTTCATTGAGTGCGTCGTAATCAATATCCGCTGTTTGCTTTAATATTTCTGAAACAGTATTACTGTGGATAGTGGATTCCTGGCGAATATCCAAATGGCTCAGATAAAACCCGAATGTTTCGACTAAGCGAATTAAATCTTTTAACCGGCCATCTGCAACAATACTGTCGCCGTGGCTCATTAATGAGTCACGAATAAGGTAGAGGTCATTTAAAAACTCAGATTCATTTTTATAGCCGTAAAAATCGTTGTCCGCATTGCATTCACCTAAATTTGCTTCAATTTTGTTTAGATTTGAGTTCAAGCGGAAAAACATAAACCAGAGCTTACGGCGGTAAGGTTCTTTATTATAACGTTGGGGTTTGTCGGCAAACGCACCACTATAGAGTTTTTCATCTTGTTCAAGACTGGTTGCAAAATCATTGCTGGGCGCACACAGTTGGTATGAGTGTGTTATTACGTGTGTTAATTTTGTTACACGGTTTAAATATTCCTTAAGTACCTGCCGGTTTTGTAAATAAATCGCGTTGCGCGTGGTTTCTGGTTTTACAAAAGGATTGCCGTCGCGGTCACCGCCTATCCATGAACCAAACTGGAAAAAACTGGGTACTTTAATGGAGTTGTTTTCATACTGACGTTCTAGTGCATGTTCAAATTGGCGGTACACCTCAGGTATAGCATTAAATAAACATTCACGATAATAAAATAAACCATTTTTAACTTCATCAATTACCGTTGGTTTGTCTGTACGTACTTCATTCGTTTTATACAGTATTTGTATTTCGCGTTTAAGTTGCTGATTGATTTCATTGCGGTGGAAGTCATCTAAATTATCGTTATTTAGTTTTTCGCTCACGGCAAAAATGCGTTGTAATGCTTCTTGAATAGTACGGCGTTTTGATTCGGTTGGGTGCGCAGTAAAAACAGGGGTATAAGTTAACTGGTTTAATAGTTCTTGAACTTTTTCAGGCGCAAGGTTTTGTTGCTTTAATTCGCAAATCGTGGTATCGAAAGATCCCTGCCACTGGAAACCCTGTTCATCAACTAATGTTTTACGGTATTTATGCAAAAAATCTTCTTCGGCAATATTGACTAAACTGAAGTAAAGACTAAAAGCACGAACAACATGGGTTACTGTTTGCTCGTCAAGAGATTCAATAAGTTGAACTAATTCATGACGCTGGTTGGAGTCTTCTTTATGGCGCAAGCTAATGTGCCCCTGACGCAAAGCTTCAACGGCAGAGAAAACTTTATCACCTGCATGGCTTTTTAAAATATCACCCAGAATATTACCAAATAATTTTACTCGTGAACGTAACGCCTCATCATTAACGCTGTTTGACGGGCTGAGCGAGTTCGATTTTACTGCTGTGTTCATATTGTCTCTTTTTTCACAAAATAAATCAGTCGCGCATTATACCCAAATTTAGGTGGTGGATTCGCTTGTAAAAGCGGAAAAGGGCTAAATTAGCTGAAAATAGTGAAATTACTTACCGAAAAAGCATTTTTTTGTATTTTTAAGGTGTTTTGCCTGTGCCCGGACAAGGATCCGGGTATTACCTAGTTTCGCCGAATATTCCCTGTGATAGTCTTGCATGTTATTATTTTATATCTATTTTTTTAAATCGTAAGGATTCGTAATGGCATTGTTAGAGTTACCGGCCTGGAAGGCACTGTCCGAGCATTGGCTTGATGTTAGGGATGTGCATATGCGCGATTTATTTGATGCCGATCCAGCACGATTTGAGAAATTCTCGGTTAAATTTAATGATATTTTACTCGATTTTTCCAAAAACCGAATTACACAGGAAACGGTGGATTTACTGGCAGAGCTGGCGCGGGAATCTGAACTGGAAAAATGGATTGAAAAAATGTTCAGTGGTAAGTCGATTAATCACACTGAAAAACGAGCTGCCCTGCATACTGCTTTGCGTAATCGTAAGGATAGAGCGATAAAAGTCGATGGGCAGGATGTTATGCCTGCCATTTATCAGGCATTAGACAAGATGCAATTTATTAGTGATACCGTGCGTAATGGGGAATGGCAAGGCTTTAGCGGGCGTAACATTATTGACGTTGTTAACCTTGGTGTAGGCGGTTCAGATTTAGGGCCGGTAATGGTGACAGAAGCCTTGCACCCTTATGGTAAGTCAGGCTTACGGGTACATTTTGTTTCCAATGTCGATCCAAGCCATATTTGTGACACCTTGCGAAATTTAAATCCTGAAACAACCTTGTTTATTGTTTCATCCAAAAGTTTTACCACACAGGACACTATTGCAAACGCGAAAACAGCACGTGACTGGCTACTGGAAACAGCACGGGATGATACTGCGGTACAAAAACATTTTATCGCCGTGGCTGCAAACACCGAAGCGGCAGTAGAATTTGGTATTGCCGAAGAAAATATTCTTGAAATGTGGGACTGGGTAGGTGGCCGTTATTCTCTGTGGTCATCCATTGGTATTTCAATTGCCATATATATAGGAATGGATCGTTTTAAAGCCTTGCTTGAAGGTGCCTTTGAAATGGACGAGCATTTCCGTACAGCACCTTTTGAAAAAAATATCCCTGTTATTATGGCTATGCTAGGTATCTGGTATAACAATTTTTTTGATGCTGATACTTATGCTGTTTTACCTTACGATCAGCACTTGCATCGTTTTCCCGCTTTTTTGCAACAAGTGGACATGGAAAGCAATGGCAAGAGCGTGACCCGTTCCGGTAAACCAACCGACTATTCCACCGGGCCGATTCTTTGGGGGGAGTTAGGTATTACAGGTCAACATGCGTTTTACCAGTCTTTGCATCAAGGCACTAAACTGGTTCCTACTGATTTTATCGTACCAATAGAAAGCCTTAATCCGGTTGGGCAACATCATACTATTTTACTTGCTAACTTCTTTGCTCAAACGCAGGCACTTACCCGTGGCCGTACTGAAGAAGAAGCCATAACAGAACTGCAAGCTGAAGGCATGAGTGAAGAGGATATTAACCGTTTGTCACCGTATAAAGTTTTTAAAGGTAATAAACCGAGTAACACCATCTTATTTCGCGCGTTAACACCAAGAACATTAGGCTCGCTGATTGCCATGTATGAACATAAAATATTTGTACAGGGCGTAATATGGGAAATTAATTCATTTGATCAATGGGGCGTTGAACTCGGCAAGCAACTTGCTGATACCATTTTTAAACAATTATGTGAAAGAAAACCCGTAAGCAATCACGATGTTTCGACCAATGGCCTGATTAATTATTATATGAAAATGTCGGGCGGGTGAGTGGTTTAGGTGATATGTGGGAATTTACTGCTCAACGATACTTGATATGACAGTTTGCCACTCAGCGCCTTGCCTTTTAAAATTAGCCAATCCTTTTATCCCTTCAGCTTTGTATGTGAATGAAACTTCGATAGTCTGAGGTGTTGGTGAAATATTCACTATGTGCACATATGGGCTATCATTGATGCTGTCCAACAAAATGACAGGTTCATTAAATTTTGTTAATGATGCACAACTAATTTTTTTATCTGAAATGAATAGCTTTAATGGTTTCCGCTCAGGTTTTTCTGCTATATGGTAATATTGCTGTAATTTTGGCAAGTTAATCGTTAATTGTATTACTTTACAAATATCTATATTACTAACCTGTTTTGGCGAAGCCGCATTTGCACATGCTGATAGCATTATGAAAAATATTGTTGTTAGCCATGCGTTCATTAAAATATCCCTCTTATTTTGTGAGGCATGGAATGACATGCCCGTATGCTGCTATTTCAAAAAGGTTTCCTTCCTCTCCTAGAATATCTTTGCCATCTTGATCATCCCCCCAATGTGCAAGTTCGTGCAATATTGAAGCACCTAAAAGTAGAGTAGCCTTTCTTGAACCACCACTTTTCTCAAACTTATTGACCAAAAAGCTGCTAATTCGAATTTCATTTGATTTTGAATTAGGTGAAAATTCTCCGCACTGGTTGTGAGGCATAGCAACCACCTTTAGTGTTGGCTGAAGTCCCCATGTTAGAATAGCACTCAGGGATTTTTTTCTGATTTCAGCATTTATTAATAATGCATTTGCAATTTTAGGTATCCCTTTTACTTTTGGGAGCACTGCCTTTACATAGAGGGTCAGGTTTGGGTATTTTTTCTGGTCAGATTTACTCATTTTCATCGTTATTCTCATTCCTTTGATGCGGTAAAAAACTAACTGGCTATTAGAATCCAGTGTTGATTAATACTAGCGTAGGTAATATATGGTTACAAAGGATTTTACTCTGAATGGTTACGCAGAACGTAGCATAGTTAATTGAACAAAATAGATATTATTTTACTCTATCATTTGCCTTTAATGAGCCAGTTGATACTAAATGGGTGTTTTGTGGGGATTATGTATTAATGCATTGTTTTATATGCATATATTGTAGCTCGGGGGGGAATCGAACCCCCACTGAGTCACCCCAACCGGATTTTGAATCCGGCGCGTCTACCAGTTCCGCCACCGAGCCAACAAGCTGAGCATTATATGTAATCTTTGCATGCTTTGTAAAAGTAATTTCTGTAATATCCGCGTTTATGGCTCAAAATAAAACTAAAAGTAACGGCGGAAGCGGTTTGGCAGAGCAAGATAGCCCCCCCCCAAAAATCTGGCAGCGAACCGACTTTCAGTTTGACTTACCTGCTGAGCTTATTGCGCAATACCCAACGAGTGAACGTGAGGCAAGCCGATTACTGGTTGTGTCACCAGCAAAACAACGGTTGCAAGATAAGCTATTTACAGACTTTATCGATTATTTAAACCCGGGTGACTTGCTTATTATGAATGACACACGGGTGATCCCGGCGCGTTTACTGGGGCGTAAAGAGACCGGTGGCAAAGTCGAGGTATTGGTTGAAAGGGTATTAGATAATAAAAAGGCGCTGGCACATGTTCGCTCAAGCAAATCGCCTAAAGCCGAAACTGAACTTATTTTAGAAGAATCACTGCACGTCACGGTATTGGGGCGTGAAGATGATTTGTTTTTGCTTAAATTTAAATTATCAGAAAACGAAACCGTTTTAAGTGCGTTAGAACAATATGGCCATATCCCGTTACCACCTTATATAGAAAGGCAAGATAACTTGGATGACCGTGAACGCTATCAAACGGTTTATGCGAATAAACCGGGTGCTGCTGCGGCACCCACCGCCGGATTACATTTTACCCGCGATATTTTAGATAAAATAGCGGCTAAAGGTATTTCGATTGCAACCGTGACCTTGCATGTGGGTGCAGGCACCTTTCAACCGGTGCGGGTGGATAACTTACAGGATCATCAAATGCATTCAGAATGGATCAGTCTGAGCAACACGGTTGCAAAACAAATTAATGAGACAAAGCAAAAAGGCGCGCGCGTGGTCGCGATTGGAACCACCTCGGTGCGTTGTTTGGAATCGGCTTTTGCGTATCATGGCTCGCTACAAGCTTATACCGGTGAGACGGATATTTTTATTACTCCGGGTTTTAAATTTAACGTGGTTGATGCGCTGTTTACCAACTTTCATTTGTCTGAATCAACCCTAATCATGCTGGTGAGTGCTTTTGCGGGTTATGATAATACGATGGGTGCTTATCAGCATGCGGTAGAGAAGCAGTATCGGTTTTTTAGTTATGGTGATGCGATGTTTATTACTACAAGCGCAACATATTAGATTCTCTTCGTGTCCTTCGTGGTCAATTTGTTTTTAGCTTATAATACTTTTTTTCTATCGAGTCCCAAACAGTGAAATTTAACTTACTCAACACCGAAGGCGCTGCCCGTCGGGCGCAATTACAATTTAAGCGTGGCAATATTGAAACGCCGGTTTTTATGCCGGTGGGGACTTATGGCACGGTTAAGGCCATGACACCGGATGAACTTAAGTCCATCGGCGCAGACATTATTTTAGGCAATACCTTTCATTTGATGTTGCGTCCCGGAACTGAGGTAATTGAAGCGCATGGTGATTTGCATGACTTTATGAACTGGGATAAGCCGATTTTAACCGACTCGGGTGGCTTTCAGGTTTGGAGTTTAGGTGCGGGTAGTGAGAAGCGTACAGTTGAATCAGGTAAGGCCAAAACAAAGCCAGCCAAGATCACAGAAGCAGGCGTGCATTTTCAGTCACCGGTGGACGGCCGCAAGATATTTATGGGGCCGGAAGAGTCCATGCAAATCCAGCAATCGTTGGGTTCCGATATTGTGATGATTTTTGATGAGTGTACACCGTACCCTGCCACAGAGTCGCAGGCAAAAGATTCGATGGAACTGTCATTACGTTGGGCTGAGCGCAGTAAAACGGAATTTAATAGATTAATGGCAAGCGGCTTAGAACGAAACGAGGCCTTATTCGGCATTGTGCAGGGCGGTATGTACCCCAATCTGCGCCAGCAATCGATTGAAGGGCTTAAAGAAATTGGTTTTGACGGCTATGCTATTGGTGGTTTGTCGGTGGGTGAACCAAAAGACGAAATGATGGCAACACTGGATAACTTAACCCCACATATGCCTGAAGATGCGCCGCGCTATTTAATGGGCGTGGGCACGCCTGAAGATTTGGTTGAATCTGTGCGCCGGGGTGTGGATATGTTTGACTGCGTGATGCCAACCCGTAATGCCCGCAATGGTTACTTGTTTACCAGTAAAGGAATGGTACGGATCCGCAATGGCCAGTATCAAATGGATACCAAGCCACTGGATTCGGACTGTGGTTGTTACACTTGCCAGAACTACAGTCGTTCCTATTTACGTCATTTAGATAAAACCGGTGAAATTTTAGGTGCGCGCCTGAATACGATTCATAATCTCCATTATTACGTACATTTAATGGCAGATATGCGTTTGGTACTCGAAAAAGGTGCATTTTCTGATTTTCTGGCAGAATTTTATGCAAAAAGGGAAAAAAGCGTGCCGGCTATGGCATAATACAGCGCATAATTTTCATACTTGTTTTTACATGGGGGCTTGTCATTTAGAGTGGCAAGCCCCAAGTCATTATTTTAATTTAAGGGGAAATCATGAGTTTTTTCATTTCAGACGCAATGGCCGAAGGCACACAAGCTGCTGCCGCAGGACCTGGTGGTGAGCAGTTTATTTTATTAATCGGTATGGTGGTGTTGTTTTACTTCATCTTGATTCGCCCACAACAAAAACGCGCCAAAGAACATAAAAAAATGGTAGCAGCGATTGGTAAAGGTGATGAAGTCGTTACCAATGGTGGTGTTTTAGGTAAAGTCACGCAGGTGGGTGAACAGTATTTATCACTTGAAATTGCAGATAATGTTGAAATTAAAATGCAAATTCAGGCGATTGGCACGGTTTTACCCAAGGGTTCTATCAAGGCTGCCAAAAAAGACTAGATCTTTTAAGAATACTTAATGAGAAAAATAATAAATTAACATGCAAACCACTTTCACTTGAAGGTGGTTTGTATTTTGTAAGCAGGCTATATCATGTTAAATAAATATGCACTTTGGAAAAACGCTCTTATTTTAGTGGTGGTTTTAATCGGTGCTTTGTATGCGTTACCGAATATCTATGGCAGCAATCCGGCTATTCAAATTACCGCAACGCGTGCAGCAACGGTTGACGAGAACTTAATAAACCGAGTTAAAACGGAATTAACCAGCTCGGGCGCAGAATTTTCGAATATAAAAATTGACGATGATATTCTTGTTATTCGTTTTGAAAATGTAGAAAACCAGCTTAAAGTCAATGACATGTTGCGAGAATCTTTGGGCGAGGCCTATTCTGTTGCTCAAAATATTATTACGGCTTCCCCTGAGTGGCTATTAAGCTTGGGAGCCCAGCCCATGTACCTTGGGTTGGATTTACGTGGTGGTTTGCACTTTCTGATGGAAGTCGATATGGATACGGTTTTAAAGCAAGCTTACGAAACATTCACTGCTGATGTTCGCCGAGTATTAAGACAGGAAAAAATTCGATATTTAACTGTTAAACAGCTTAAAGACGGTATTGAAGTTAAGTTTCGTGACAGTGCAACACGGGATAAAGCCGAAGCGCCTATTCGTCAGCAGTTAGACGAATTAACCTTTGAACAGAATGACAGAGATGGCGCTTTTTATCTGTCGTTAAAAATGACCGAAGTGTCGCTAGTTGAACGTAAAAAATCAGCATTAAAAAAGAACATAACCACTTTGCGTAAACGGGTAAATGAATACGGTGTTTCTGAACCGGTTATTCAACAACAAGGTGAAGATCGTATTGTTTTACAGCTACCGGGTGTGCAGTGTAGTTCCTGTGTTAAGAAAACATTAAGCGCGGTTGCCTCTCTTGAATTCAGGTTGGTTGACTGGAAGAACAGTATTGAAGACGCACTAAAAGGCCGTGTGCCGATTGGCTCGCGTTTATATTACGACCGACAAGATCAGCCCTACCTGTTAAAGAAACGGGTTATTATGAATGGTCAGCATATTTCGAGTGCTGCATCGGGGATGGATTCAGAATCAGCTTCAGCCGCAGTATATATTAACACCAATGGTGTCGGTGCAAAACGTTTATCAAACGTGACACGTAAAAATATTGGTAAACCGATGGCGGTTGTTTTTATTGAACAAAAGCCCGTGGTGCGTGAAGTTGACGGTAAAGAAGTTGTTACCTACAAGAAAACCGAAGAAGTGATTAATGTTGCTACCATACAGGATGTACTCAGTCGGCGTTTTCAAATAACGGGGTTAGACAGCCCGAAAGAAGCACACGAACTGGCGTTGTTAATTCGTGCGGGCGCACTGGTTGCTCCTATTCGTATTATAGAAGAACGTACTATTGGCCCAAGCTTGGGGCAGGACAATATCGATAAAGGCACACTCTCGGTTATTGTTGGTTTGATAATGGTCGTTATTTTTATGGCTGTTTGGTATAAAGGGTTTGGTCTGGTTGCCAATGTTGCTTTATCGGTTAACCTTATTTTGATTATTGCTATTTTATCACTATTACAGGCCACCCTGACGTTACCCGGTATTGCCGGTATTGTTTTAACGGTGGGCATGGCCGTGGATGCAAACGTACTGATTTTTGAGCGTGTGCGTGAAGAACTTCGGAACGGGAACAGTCCACAAATGAGTATTCATGCCGGTTATGAAAAAGCTTTATCAACCATTGCTGATGCCAATATCACTACGCTTATTGCCGCAGTTGTTTTATTTATTTTTGGCACCGGTGCGATAAAAGGTTTTGCGATTACATTGTCAATTGGTATTTTAACGTCGATGTTTACAGCCATTATGGGTACACGCGCAATTATCAATTTATTTGTTAGTGGCAAAACAATTAAGACGCTCTCGGTATAAGTTAATTGATAAAATACTCTTTGAAGGTTTAAACAATAAAATGCAAATATTTAAAACAGTTCCTACCTTTGACTTCATGGGCAAACGCAAGTTAGCTCTAGTTTTTTCAATGTCGTTAATTATCTTTTCGCTGTATTCACTGTTTGACAAAGGTTTAAATTTTGGCCTGGATTTTACGGGTGGTGTTTTAATTGAAGTTAATTACCCCGAGTCGGTTAATCTGGAAAATGTTCGGGCTACGTTAAGCAAAACCGGTTATCCCGAAGCCAGTGTGCTGCATTATGGAACCAGTCGTGATGTACAGATTCGAATTGCAGCACCCAAAGAAACAGCCACAGATGATGGCAAAGAAAGCAAAAGTGATATTGTTAGTGACATTATTTTAAAAGCATTAAAGACGGCGGATAGTGGTGTGGAAATGCGTCGTCAAGAATTTGTTGGCCCGCAAGTCGGTGATGAGTTGCGTGACGATGGTGGCCTTGCAATGATATATGCACTCGCTGCGATTCTTATTTACGTTATGTTGCGTTTTCAATGGCGTTTTGCTTTTGGTTCTATTTTTGCCTTAATACATGACGTTGTTATTACCCTAGGTGTATTCTCTGTTTTTCAGTTTAATTTTGATTTAACCGTGCTTGCGGCTGTGCTGGCAATTATTGGTTATTCACTTAACGATACCATTGTGGTGTTCGATCGTATTCGTGAAAATTTTCGTAAGCTACGCAAAAATAGTCCAACAGAAGTGATTAATATTTCATTAAATCAAACACTCTCTCGGACGATGATGACATCCATCACTACCTTGTTCGTTGTTGCTGCAATGTTTGCATTAGGTGGTGAAATGATTCATGCTTTTTCAATAGCATTATTAATAGGTATTGTTGTTGGTACTTACTCGTCTATTTATGTTGCCAGTTCAGCGATTCTTAGCTTGAAGGTGAGCCATGCAGACTTAATTCAGGTTGAGAAAGAGGGAGCCGATCAGGAAAATTTTGAATAAAAACCCTAGCTTCTCAGTATTTGTGCAATGATTTTGCTTTGTTGTTTGTAGGCAGACGGGTAGAAAAACAACATAAGTGTTCATAAAGGTAAAGAAACGAACACTAAAAAAACAACATAAGTATTCATAAAGATAAAGAAACGAACACTAAGAAAAAGGCACTTGAATCAAGTGCCTTTTTTATTGGGTTGATGTACAGAATTAAAGGTATTTGTTTACTTCGTCCAGCGGTTCAATATCACTATTATTTGAAGAGACAATACTGCATAAAGTACTGGTTTTTCCATTACACTTTGGATTTTCCAAATCGTCACTTACGCCCTTTATAACGGTTTCCGCCCAAGCCACGGAAATTGCCCATAAAATAATACCCAGAGCCAAAGTCCCCCAGCTAAAACCGTCGAGTCCGGCGGGGCCACCAAAAAAGGCATAAATAACGCTGCCAATGCTGGCTAGCCAAAACACAAATATAGGTGCAACACAGCAACTTGCGCAGCCATAACGGCAAACTGCAATAGGTGGAGTGATAAGAGCTAAAATTTTGCGCTGCATACTTTCCTCTGACAACTTCTGAATTCGAAACCTATTGTTATCATGGTTAATCAAATAGGTCAATATTAGCGGTTAGCGGAAAATTAATAATGGTATAAGTTTGTTGTATTTAAGGGCGGCGAAGGGGAATGTTTTTTTAAAATTAGGCGCTTAATAGTGAATTACGTGTCGCTTCTCTTTCGAAAAGAAAACTGACGACATCTTTGCTGCGGTGAAGGGGTGGGTTTGTTACCGAGTAAATATTCGTGATTTGGCGTGGTTCATCAGATGTTTCGACTTTTACTTGTTCGATTGACAAAATCTGCACAGTATTGTGCTCTGACTGATATTGGACGTAATTTGCCGCCTCTTCGAGGCTGTCTAATACATCGCGCATAGCTATCTCTAGCGCTTTGGTGCCACGTTTAACGATTAACTTATTTTTACGCATAATCCAGCTTTAATCATCCATTCGGTTTGAGCGTTCATGTTTTGCTTATTGCTTCAAGGCTATTAGCGTACGCAACTGCGGATCCTGAAGGGTGAAAAGGTAAAAAAAGTTGTTAATTCTTAGTCGAACGGGAGAGTGCCAAAATGTGTGATAACTTCCTTGTTATTCAATCGCTTACATTGCTTATAAGTCTGGATGAACGTGTTTTTTAATTTTTTGTAGCATCGCTTTAAATATTCGGGGATTGCCTGCAACGACATGCCCCTTGTCGAGGAAATCCGGCTCACCGCGTATTCCACCGACCATGCCACCGGCTTCTTCTATTAACAACACGCCTGCGGCGATGTCCCATATGTTCAGGTTTAATTCCCAGAAACCATCAAACCGGCCAGCAGCAAGATAGGCTAAATCCAGCGCGGCAGAACCGGCACGGCGAATGCCGGCGGTGCCGGGGATAAGATCTTTCATCATATTAAAATAGCTATCCATGTATTTATACTGGTCTTCGGTATAAGGAATACCGGTGCCCAGTAATGCGCCATCTAGGCTACGGCGATCCGTTACACGGATGCGCTTGCCATTTAATTGCGCGCCACCACCACGTGTGGCGGTGAAAAGCTCTTGACTGAGCGGGTCGTAAACAACGCCCACTTCTAACCGGCCTTTAACCCGCAGTGCAATGGAGACGGCAAAATGTGGAATACCGTAGAGGAAATTAGTCGTGCCATCGAGTGGGTCAATGACCCATTCGTATTCATTGCCTGCTGTTTTACCACTTTCTTCGGCTAGAAAACTGTGGTCGGGGTAGGCCTTTTTAATAGTATTAATAATTTCTTCTTCGGCCTGAAGGTCAATTTCACTGACAAAGTCATTGTCTTTTTTTGACTTTATTTTCAGCCGGTCAATACGGTCAACCGAGCGGGCTATAATATCACCGGCATTACGTGCGGCGCGGACGGCAGTGTTTAGCATGGGATGCTGCATAATAGACCTTAATTAAGTAACTTCAGAATGATAAGAGAGTATAGGCGTAACAGAATTGAATTATACCATTGTTTCTTTAAATAACCACAGTGGCCGTTGGCTCATTAAGTGCCGTGGTTAGTCACTCCATAATACGGTTTTTTACTTGTTTATATCGTACGTTTTATTAAATACTATTTTATGGTTTGCCCCTAAGCTAAGGTATAATGCAATATTTCATATGTTGTGTTGAAGTTATGACAGTAAAAATAGATAACGTTCGAATTGTGTTAGTGGAAACCAGTCACCCAGGCAACATTGGTGCAACTGCACGTGCAATGAAAAATATGACCTTGTCGGATTTGGCCTTAGTATCACCAAAGCATTATACCGAGTCTGATGGTGAGGGGGAGGGGAAAGGCAAAGCCTATGCGCGCTCATCGGGGGCAACCGATGTGCTTTATGGCGCTGAAATCTACAATAGTTTAGCCGAAGCCATTGCTGATTGTGATTTAGTGATTGGCGCAAGCGCACGTTTACGTGCGGTGACCTGGCCTGAGCTAAATCCTCGTGAAATGGCGGAAAAGATATTTTCCATTGGCCATTCAGAGCAGGGCAACTCGGACGAGATTGAAACATTCAATAAAGTTGCCATTGTGTTTGGCCGTGAAGATGCTGGCTTAAGCAATGATGAAATGGATTTATGCCAGTTTTTAGTCCATATTCCGGCGAATTCGGAATATACTTCATTGAACATTGCCGCTGCGGTACAGGTGCTTTGTTATGAATTGTATATGACGGCCTTGCTCCATCAGGGTAAAATTGAAAAAGCCGCCAATGAGCATCCACTGGCCACGTCGCAGGAAATTGAGTATTTTTATGAGCATCTGGAGCAAACGTTACTGGATACCCACTTTTTAAACCCAGATAATCCGATGCAATTGATGCGGCGTTTGCGAAAATTATTTAATCGTAGTGGTTTGGATAAAATAGAAGTGAATATTCTACGTGGTATTTTAACCTCCATATCAAGGAGTATCGCTAAAAGCGACTAATAGAGTATGTTTAAATTAATCAAACAAGACATTCAATGTGTTTTTGAACGCGATCCTGCTGCACGTAATATGCTTGAAGTCATTACTTCGTATTCCGGTGTGCATGCAATGTTGTTTCATCGTGTTAACCACCAGTTATGGCTTTGGGGGTTAAAATGGCCTGCACGTTTCTTTGCGCATTTAGCACGTTGGTTAACCGGTGTAGAAATTCATCCTGCCGCTGATATTGGCAGGCGGTTTTTTATTGATCATGGCATGGGCGTGGTGATTGGTGAAACAGCGGTAATAGGTAATGACTGCACTTTATATCACGGCGTAACATTAGGGGGTACTTCGTGGAAAAAAGGTAAACGCCACCCAACACTGGGCGATAATGTAGTGGTTGGAGCAGGGGCAAAAGTACTGGGGCCGATCGAGCTGGGTGACGGTGTGCGAGTTGGTTCGAATGCCGTGGTAGTGAAAGATGTGGCTGAAAATTTAACCGTTGTCGGTATACCGGGGCGGGTTGTTGCGCAAGCGGCCGAACCAACGGAAGATAATTCCAAGCGCAAAGAATTTGCGAAAAAAATTGGTTTTGATGCGTACGGTATGCACAATGATATGCCCGATCCTGTGGTCAATGCGATTGATGCAATGCTCGACCACATTCATGCGATGGATGAACATATGCAGCAAATGTGCACAGCGATTAAAACCTTGGGCGCGGAAATTGATTACGCAAAATTGCCGGATTTAGGGCCATGTGAAATCGACAAAACCGCGCAAGGGGAAACAAAAGACTCAAAAATCGAATAATTCTTATGGGTAGAGTGTGAAAAGCAGGACTGAGATGTTGTCAAGGGTTGGAAGGTAGATAAAATACTTGACTAATATACTAGGTCTTGTACACTCCGTATATCAGTAAGTACTAATAATACATCAATGTCTGGTGCAGGACAAGGTAGGTATTCCATGAGATTAACAACAAAAGGCCGTTACGCGGTGACAGCCATGCTAGACTTAGCACTCCATTACGATAATGGGCCGATCACATTAGCTGATATTTCGCAGCGTCAGGGTATTTCGCTTTCTTATTTAGAACAACTTTTTTCCAAACTGCGAAAGAATGAATTGGTTGATAGTACCCGTGGTCCAGGTGGCGGCTACCGTTTAAGCCGTAATGCCAATGAGATTAAGGTAGCGCAGGTGATAACCGCCGTTGATGAAACGCTTGAATCGACTCGTTGTGGCGGCTTGGGCAACTGTCAGGACGACCATCAATGTTTAACCCATGAATTATGGACAGAATTAAGTGCCCAAATTTATGGCTTCCTGATGGGCATTAGCCTCGGGCAGCTTGTTGAACGGCAAGGCGTTCAAGACGTTGCGCTTATTCAGGAAAACAAACAAAATACGCCAGTTGAAGCTGAAAGTTTAACGGTTTCACAGTGAGTTTGAAGGTTAATATATGAAAACCCCCATTTATTTTGACTACTCCGCAACAACGCCGGTCGATAAGCGTGTTGCCGAAAAAATGTGTGACTGCCTTACACTCGAAGGAAACTTTGGTAATCCGTCTTCACGCTCCCATCCCTTTGGTTGGGCAGCTGATGATGCGGTTGAACAGGCACGCAAAGATGTTGCAGCATTAATCAATGCCAACCCGAAAGAAATTGTCTGGACTTCAGGGGCAACGGAATCCGACAACCTAGCAATTAAAGGGGTGGCGCATTTTTATCATAAGAAGGGTAAACATATCATCACTTCTAAAACAGAACATAAAGCTGTTTTAGATAGTTGCCGTCAATTAGAACGTGAAGGCTATGAAGTCACTTACCTGGATCCACAAACAAACGGTTTAATTGATATAGATCAACTAAAAGCGGCGATGCGTGACGATACAATTCTTGTTTCTATCATGCATGTGAACAATGAAATTGGTGTCATCAACGATATTACCGCCATCGGTGAAATTACCCGTGAACGCGGTATTGTTTTCCATGTTGATGCCGCACAAAGTGCCGGTAAAGTTGAACTTGATATGGAAAAAATGAAAGTGGATTTACTTTCACTATCAGCGCATAAAATTTACGGGCCAAAAGGTGTTGGTGCACTTTTTGTACGGCGTAAACCGCGTATTCGTGTTGAAGCGCAAATGCACGGTGGTGGTCATGAACGTGGCATGCGTTCCGGTACTTTGGCAACACATCAGCTTGTGGGCATGGGTGAAGCTTTCCGCATTGCTAAAGAAGAAATGCAGCAAGACAATGAACGTATTATCAAACTACGTGATCGTTTGTTTGATGGCCTCAAAGATATTGAGGAAGTTTATATTAATGGCGATATGGAACACCGTGTTCCGCATAATGTCAATATCAGTTTTAATTATGTTGAAGGTGAGTCTTTGATGATGGCGTTGAAAGATCTGGCCGTTTCATCCGGTTCGGCCTGTACATCGTCCAGCTTAGAGCCGTCTTATGTTTTACGTGCTATTGGCCGTAATGATGAATTGGCACATAGTTCTATTCGCTTCACTTTAGGTCGCTTTACGACTGAAGAAGAAATTGATTTTGCAATTAAGCAAATTATAGAAAATATAACCAAGCTACGTGAACTGTCGCCTTTATGGGAAATGTATAAAGATGGCATTGATATTAGCGCCATTAAGTGGGCAGCACATTAAGTTTGCAGTTAATTTAAGTATTTAGCAGTTTTAGGAGATTAATCATGGCATACAGCGAAAAAGTAATCGATCATTATGAAAACCCACGTAATGTTGGCGTTTTAGACAAAGATGAAAGCGATGTTGGTACCGGTATGGTCGGTGCACCAGCTTGTGGCGATGTTATGCGTTTACAGATTAAAGTCGGTAAAGATGGCGTGATAGAAGATGCTAAATTTAAAACCTATGGCTGCGGTTCGGCGATTGCATCAAGTTCACTGTTAACCGAATGGGTTAAAGGTAAAACGCTGGACGAAGCATCAGAAATTAAAAATTCTGAAATTGCGGAAGAACTGGAATTGCCGCCAGTAAAAGTACATTGTTCTGTTTTAGCAGAAGATGCTATTAAAGCCGCCGTTCAGGATTACAAATCAAAACAAGCTAAGTAGTTTTATGTGATGAGTATTACCTTAACTGAAAAAGCCGCCGAGCATGTGAAAGACTTTATTGCTAACCGTGGCAAAGGCGTTGCTTTACGCTTAGGTGTTAAAACCACCGGCTGTTCTGGTATGGCTTATGTAATGGAATTTGCCGACACGATTGAAGACAGCGATGAAGTTTTTGAGTCCAATGGTGTGAAAGTTATTGTTGACAAAAAAAGCCTGATTTATTTAGCCGGTACCGAGCTAGACTATGCAAAAGAAGGCTTAAATGAAGGCTTCCAGTTCAATAATCCCAACGTAAAAGACAGTTGTGGTTGTGGCGAAAGTTTTACTGTTTAAATTACGCCAGATTGTATTCATAAATGACCTCGTTAGCAGGAAACGCCGCCTTAACTCAGAACCATTTTGAGCTTTTTTCTTTACCAATCTCTTTTACTGTCGATCGACAACAGCTATCCGCAAATTTCAGAGCGTTACAACAAAGTGTGCATCCAGACCGGTATGCGAATGCTTCCGCACAGGAAAAGCGTTTATCTGTTCAGCGTGCAGCACAAATTAATGAAGCTCATCAGGTTTTAAAATCACCGCAACGACGGGCTCGTTATATTATCGAGTTACAAGGTGTTGTCTTTGATGATCAGGCTAACCCTGTGATGGAGCCGATGTTTTTAATGCAGCAAATGGAATTACGTGAGGCGTTAGCCGATGTAAAGTCAAAAGCGGATCCTGAATCAGAGCTGGATAAAATACTCGCAGCGTTAAAAACAGCAAAAAAGGATATTCTGGATAAGCTTGCTGAACAACTAAATACGCCTGCAACGGCCGATTTAGATAAAGCCAGCCTATTAATGCATGAACTGCAGTTTCTGGATAAATTACAGTCCGAATCAGAAGTGATTGAAGAAGAGTTAATGGACAGTTTGTAGTAAAATATCTTTCTTATATTATTATTTGCGCGGTAAAATACTCATTTTATTTTATAGGCATGAAACCAGTTAAGTTTGTCATCGCTCGCAATGACCATTTTTTTATTTTAGTTTCGTGAAACATAAAGTATTAGCAACACAGTCGTAATTTTATTAATAGATACTATTTCTTATGGCATTAATACAAATAAGTGAACCAGGTCAATCGACTAAACCGCACGAACGCAAGCTTGCGGTGGGTATTGATTTAGGAACAACCAATTCATTAGTTGCTACTGTTCGCAGTGGGCAGGCGATAACGCTTGCTGATGAAAGTGACGCGCATTTATTGCCTTCCGTTGTTTACTACGCAAAAGATAAAACCAAACTTGTTGGTAATGCCGCACGCCAGCATAAAATTACTGATCCGTTAAACACCCTTAGCTCGGTAAAACGCTATATGGGGCGAAGTTTAGACGATATTAAAGCCAAAGAATCGCCACTGCATTATGACTTTATTCAAACCGATTCAACCGTTCCAAGAATTAAAACACAAGCCGGTGAAGTCAGTGCGATTGAAGTGTCGGCGGAAATCTTGTCAGTTTTAAAAAAGCGAGCCGAGTTAAGCCTAGGCGATGAGCTAACCGGTGTGGTGATTACCGTCCCTGCATATTTTGATGACGCGCAACGTCAGGCAACAAAAGATGCCGGCACGCTTGCCGGTTTAAATGTATTGCGTTTAATCAATGAACCCACTGCCGCTGCCGTGGCTTATGGGCTAGATAAAGCATCGGATGGTGTGATTGCCGTTTATGATTTAGGCGGAGGCACATTCGATATTTCAATATTGAGAGTAACCCAAGGTGTTTTTGAAGTGTTAGCAACGGCGGGTGATACAGCATTGGGTGGCGATGATTTTGATTATGTCATTGCAAGCTGGATTAAGCAGCAACTTGATATTACTGATGACAGCAACAAGTCGCTGAATAACCAGATTATTCATGCTGCTTGTCAGGCAAAACAAACATTAACGACTGAGCAATTAGCGAATATAGAAATCGAACGTGATGGTGAGCGAACCGTACTTGAGTTGAGTCGCGAGCAGTTAAACAATTTACTTGACCCACTCATCAAAAAAACACTGATGCCCTGCCGTCGTGCATTACGTGATGCACAAATTGAACTCGACGAAGTGAAAGCAGTGGTAATGGTAGGTGGCTCGACTCGCATACTCCGTGTTCGTGAAAAGGTGGGGGAGTATTTTGACCAACCACCGATGGTTGATATTAATCCCGATACCGTTGTTGCCATTGGTGCAGCAAGTCAGGCCGATGTATTAGTCGGTAACAAAGCCGACAGTGACTTATTATTGCTGGATGTGGTGCCATTATCCCTCGGTCTGGAAACAATGGGTGATTTAGTCGAAAAAATTATTCCACGCAACACCACGATACCCGTTACCCGTGCACAGGATTTTACTACTTATAAAGATGGTCAAACCGCAATGTCCATTCATGTGGTGCAAGGCGAGCGAGAATTGGTTTCGGACTGTCGCTCATTAGGTCGTTTTTCTTTAAAAGGCATTCCACCCTTAGTGGCTGGTTCAGCGCGAATACGCGTAACTTTTGAAGTGGATGCCGATGGCTTATTGCATGTGTCGGCTCGTGAGGAAACAACCGGCATAGAAAGTGGCATTGAAGTAAAACCCTCTTATGGTTTAACCGATAGCGAAATTGAAAAAATGTTACTGGACTCAATGGAGCATGCCGAAGAAGATATTACTGCCCGTATGTTACATGAACAGCAGGTAGAAGCTGACAGAGTACTTGAAGCACTAGCCGCTGCGCTGGATGACGATGGTGATATGCTGTCAATAGAAGAAAGACAAAGTATTGATGCGGCAGCCGAAGATTTGGCAAAACTTAAAACAGGCAATAATGACCGTGCTATAAAGCAGGCCATGCAGGCACTGGATAAAGTGGCCGAAGTGTTTGTATCTCGGCGTATGGATTCCAACATCCGTAAAGCGATGGCCGGCCATAATGTAGATGAATTTAAATCCTAGTAAGAAATAAAAAGCAGGACTAAACAATGACAAAATTAATTTTTTTACCCCATGAAGAAATATGCCCAGAAGGCGCCATGTTTGATGTTGAGCCTGGCCAAACCATTTGCGATGCGGCACTAGCAAACGGCATTGAAATTGAACATGCCTGTGAAAAATCCTGTGCCTGCACAACCTGCCATGTTTATATCCGTGAAGGTTTTAACGCATTAGAAGAATCAACTGAGCTGGAAGATGATTTGCTCGATAAAGCTTGGGGCTTAGAGCCGGATTCACGGTTAAGCTGTCAGGCTGTTGTGGGGGATAAGGATCTTGTTATCGAAATACCCAAATACACCATTAATATGGTTTCAGAAAATCACTAACGGCGTTTGGAGGAAAATATGTCATTAAAATGGACGGACACACTGGATATTGCCATTGAGCTGGATGAAACTTATCCGGATATTGACCCCAAAACCATTCGTTTTACCGACTTGCATAACTGGGTACTTGAGCTGAAAGATTTTGATGATGATCCGGCGCATTCCGGTGAAAAGATCCTCGAAGCAATCCAAATGGCTTGGATTGACGAGAAGGATTAAGCCCCCTGTTCCCGTTGAACGGGTAGCCCGGATGAAATAAAATGCAATCTGGGAAATAATGCTAAATCCCCCAGATTTTGCTGTGCTGCATCCGTGCTACATTCCAAATGTCGGATAAACCTCTGCTTTTATTGGCTAGATCCTCTCGAAAAGGTTAAAATCCACGCTATTTTATATGGATTTGCGCCATATTCGTGGTATATCTCTTTAAAGACACCTTTTTACATGACAGAAATGCCATAAATGGCTGAATTTAAGCAAAAAATAGCTAATTTGCAGAACATTAACGGTTTTTAGAGCTCTATTTAACGCATGATATATAATAGAGCGATTTTAAGGAACATTGTTTGTCTGACACACTTGTTAATTTATTGAATTTCGACCGTAAAGGGATGGAAGCATTTTTCGCCGAGCTGGGTGAGAAACCATTTCGCGCGACACAAATGCTTAAGTGGATATATCAGTTTGGTATCAGTGATTTTGATCAAATGACTAACCTGAGTAAAGTGATGCGTGAAAAATTAGCATCGATGGCTAAAATAAGTGTGCCCGATATTATTGAGCAGCAGGAATCAGGCGATGGCACCATTAAATGGCTCTTTAGCTTAGAAAACGGCAATGCCATTGAAACGGTTTTTATCCCCGAAAACGATCGCGGTACCTTATGTGTGTCCTCACAAATTGGTTGTGCGCTGGAGTGTAGTTTTTGTTCAACGGCACAACAGGGCTTTAACCGTAATTTGAGTACTGCCGAAATTATTGGTCAGGTTTGGGCCGCAAATCAGGCAATGAAAGTCATGCCGCGCAATCAGCGTGTTATCAGCAATGTGGTATTAATGGGCATGGGTGAACCCTTGCTTAATTTTAATAATGTTATCGCTGCGATGAATATTATGATGGATGACAATGCCTATGGCTTGTCCAAGCGTCGGGTTACCATCAGCACGTCGGGTGTAGTACCGGCTCTTGAAAGGCTAAAAGCGGTAAGCGATGTTGCTCTTGCTGTTTCGTTGCATGCAACTAACGATGAATTACGTGATGAGCTAGTGCCGATTAATAAAAAATACCCGATTAAGCAATTACTGAACGCGTGCAAGTACTATGTGAAAGGTGAACATAAACGTAAAGTGACTTTTGAATATGTTATGTTAGATGGTGTTAATGATAAACCCCAGCATGCCCGTGAGCTTGTGGCTCTGATAAAAGACATTCCATCTAAAGTAAACTTAATTCCGTTTAACCCTTTTTCAAATTCACAATATCGGTGTTCATCTAATGCGGCAATTGACAAGTTCCGTAATATTTTAATGAAATCGGGTGTTATCGCAACCACACGAAAAACACGCGGTGATGATATTGATGCTGCTTGTGGCCAGCTTGCGGGTAAAGTAATGGATAAAACCAAACGGCGTTTTCGTCGTGAAGAAATTAAAGTTAGCACAAATAATATTAACAATAATGAATCGGCATCAGGGAGAATATTTTAATGTTGCGAATAAGTTTTTTACTTAGCGTTATTCTAATACTTACAAGTTGCACAACAGCCCGTGTTCAGGATTTGGATCGGGCATCAAAATTAAATGCTGACTTAGGCTTAGCCTATTTAATGAAAGGGCTAAACGAGCAGGCACTCGCGAAGCTAAAAAAGGCAATCAAACAAAACCCAGACAATGCTACAGCTTATCTTTATACGGCCGAGCTATATCGGCGTCTTAAAGAAAATGAAAGAGCAGAAAAATATTTTAAAAAAGCATTAGACGTTGCGCCAGAAGATCCATCTATTAATAATAATTACGGTGCTTTTTTATGTGCTGAGAAAAAATATAAAGAAGCATTTAAATATTTTGATACAGCACTTGGTAATCCTGTTTATGCGGACAGAAGTAAAGTGTTTGAGAATATCGGTGTTTGTGCGGAAGAACAGGGTAATATAAAAATTGCGCGAGATAATTATATTAAGGCCATTATCATTAATCCAAATCTGCCAATATCTTTGCTTTCGGTTGCACAGCTGGATTTTGATTCACAACAGCTTGAGTCGGCAGCTAAATATCTCGGGTTTTATAACAGGGTTGGGCGAGATACAGCTCAGAGTTTATGGCTAGGGATTTTAATTGCAAAGAAACAACGTAATATTAAAACACTAAGAAATTTAAAGTGGTCTCTTACAAATAAATTTCCACAATCAAAAGAAGCCAAGTTGCTAAAAAAGCTTAAGAACTCGGGAGCACTTTAATGATTAATAATAAATTATCTGAAAGTGAATCAGAACAAACAGAGAATGTGGGTGTGTCAGTTTTCTTGGTAGGCGGAACACTTAAAAGCCAGCGTAAAAAGTTAAGTATGACGCAAGACGAGGTTGCATCAAAGCTGAATCTGGATGTGAGTTATATTGCGGCCATTGAGGCAGATGATTTTTCGAAGATATCCAGCATGTCGTATGTTAATGGTTATATTCGTAGTTATGCGCGATTGCTGAAAATCCCAGAGCAACAAATTTTAGAAATGTGCCAGCAGAAGACTGACAAGGAATCGAACTTGGTTCCAAATTATATGGATCAAAGACAGCCATTAACCGATTCTTCTCGCCAGAATATAAACTGGTTCATGTTGTTTATTATTTTGATTGGCTTGCTAACGGCAAGCTGGTGGTTTATTCGTCAATAAGTATTGGCGTAAATTAAGATTAAATTATTGTTGTAGAGATTTAGATTGTGTCAAAAATATTGCAAGCCATCCGAGGAATGAATGACTTACTGCCGGAGAATGTCGCAACATGGCAGTTCATTGAGGCCTCTTTTAGGAAGTTAATGAATCAATATGCTTACGATGAAATTCGTATGCCGATTGTTGAAAAGACAGAGTTATTTAAACGTTCAATCGGTGAAGTAACCGATATTGTCGAAAAAGAAATGTATACCTTCGATGATCGCAATGGTGACAGTTTAACTTTACGTCCGGAAGGCACTGCATGTTGTGTACGAGCCTGCTTACAGAATGGACTGTTATATAACCAGCAACAACGGTTATGGTATATGGGCCCCATGTTTCGGCATGAACGCCCACAAAAGGGTCGTTATCGCCAGTTCCAACAAATGGGTGTTGAGGCCTTTGGTATGCCTGGGCCCGACATTGATGCTGAGTTGATTGCCATGATTGCGCGTTTCTGGAAAATGATAGGCATTGAAAATAGCGTGCGTCTGGAAATTAATTCTCTTGGTACCAATGAATCACGTACCGCTTATAAAATTTTACTGGTTGATTATTTAACGCAGTACAAAGATAAATTGGATAACGATAGCTTACGGCGTTTGGAAACCAATCCGTTAAGGGTGCTAGACAGTAAAAACCCTGAATTAAAAGAGATAATATCGAATGCACCTAAGTTGCTAGATCATCTTGATGAGGCGTCAGAACACTATTTTAAAAATCTTTGCGCGCAGCTCGAAGCACTGAATATTAAATATGTTGTTAATACTTCACTGGTTCGGGGGTTAGATTATTATTCGCAGACAGTGTTTGAATGGGTAACCGATGCCTTAGGCGCACAAGGTACGGTTTGCGCGGGTGGACGCTATGATGGTCTTGTTGAGCAATTAGGTGGTAAAGCAACCACTGCTATTGGTTTTGCGATGGGTGTCGAACGCTTAGTTTCGATGGTTGAACAATCGGACAATAACATTGAACCGAACACACCAGATATTTACGTCATTATTGCGGGCGAGAAAGCACAACAGGTTATGTTCCCACTGGTTGAAGCTATTCGTGATGCACAACCCGATGTTTCTATTTTAGTAAATTGTGATGGTGGCAGTTTTAAAAGCCAGATGAAACGAGCTGATAAGAGTGGCGCTGCTTGTGCTTTTATTGTTGGTGACGACGAAGTGGCTGAGAATAAAATCTGTGTTAAAAATTTACGAGAAAATGTAGTACAGCAGAAAATGAATAAAGATGAATTAATTGAGTTTATAAAAAATAATTTTACAAATTAGAGTGAAGAATTGTTATGAGTGACGAATATCAAACAGAAGAAGAGCAAATTGAAGCAATTAAAAAATGGTGGAAAGAAAATGGTAAATCGATCATTTTAGGTCTTGTTTTAGGTATCGGTGGCATCGGTGGTTATCGCTTCTGGCAGAGTAATACAGCTGAGCAAGCTAAACTTGCATCAATGCAGTTTGAAGAAGTCGTTAGTTTATCTGCAAAAGACAAGGATAAATTTATTTCGAAACTAAAAGAGGTTGAGTCACAACACAGCGGTAAAAGTTATGCGGATTTGGCCGCTTTTGTAGCTGTAAAAAGACTGGTTGAAGAAAAAGACTATCAGACTGCAAAGGAACAGCTGGAATGGATTGTTACAAACAGCAAGCAGCAAAGTTTTATCCATATTGCAAGGATCCGATTAGTCAAAGTATTATTGCAAATGAATAAGCCAGATACTGCACTTGTTCTGATTAAAGATATTAAATCAGCTGCTTTTGGTTCAACATATGCAGAGCTGCGTGGTGATATTTATGCTGCATTAAAAGATTTTAAAAATGCAAAAGCAGCATACCAGCTTGCCTTGTCGAAGCTAAGCCCCAGTGACCGCCGAGGTTCGATGATTGAAATGAAATCAAACAATCTTCCAACTTCAGATATGCCTCTGGCAAGTATTACGCAGGAGTAGTTGTAATGTATCGTTATTTGTTTTTAGTTCCATTGATTGTTGTTAGTGTTGTTTTGTCGGCATGTACCACATCACCATCACCTGTATTGCCACCGGCTAAGTTAACCAGTTTTGTAAAAGAGTTGAGCGTTAATGATGACTGGCAACGGCAAATTGGTGAAGGGGTGAGTGACCATTATTATTTATTGACTCCACTGGTTCATAATAACAAGCTTTACACAATTGATTATAAAGGCCTTTTATCGGTTATCGATACGACTACGGGTGACACTTTGTGGGATAAGTCTTTGCAGATACCGGTTTCTTCTGGTTTAAGTAAAATTGATAACTTACTGCTTTTGGCTACCAGCGAGGGTGCAGTAATTGCGCTTGATATTAAAACCGGTGCTGAGTTGTGGCAAGCAACAGTGACTAGTGAGGTTTTTGCAAAACCAGTGAAGGCGGGTAATTATGTTATTGTTAAATCTGTTGATGGCAAGATCGTTGCACTTGATCTTAAAACAGGAAAGGAAAAGTGGGTTTATGATCGTGCCGTACCTGCACTAACTTTGCGTGGAAATAGCACACCGGTTGTTTACGAAAATACAATTATTAGTGGGTTAGATAATGGCAAGCTAGTGGGCTTGTCGGTTGAGACAGGGCAAGTTATCTGGAACTTAACGGTTGCGGTGTCAAGTGGACGAACTGAAATTGAGCGCATGATTGACATAGATGCTGATCCGCTTATCTTTGGCGAGAATTTATATGTTGTCGCTTACCAAGGACGCATTGCAAATATTCATATTCCATCGGGACGATTAGAATGGACGCGGGATTTTTCAGCGTATAACGGTATTGAAGCAGATGAACAACGATTATATATTTCAGACAGTGAAGGTTATGTCTGGGCACTTGACAGAAAAACAGGTGCGACCATATGGAAACAGGATAAACTTATTCGTCGTTCTTTAACCAAACCGGTTTTATATAAAAATTCGATTATGGTTGCGGATTTTAACGGTTTTGTGCACTGGTTGGACAGTGAAAATGGTCATTTAAAATCACGTTATCGTCAGGGAAGCGATGACTCTTATGTTGAAAACGAATATGATTTTATTTTTACCAAGTCCAATGGCATTTTAACGCCACCACTGGTATTTAAAGATAAAGTATTTATTTTTGACCGCCACGGCAATACTTCCAGCCTTGTTATACGTGCCAACTAGATTGCTGACGGCGAACTTAAGATGAAGCCTGTACTTGTTCTGGTCGGTCGCCCCAATGTGGGGAAGTCAACTTTATTCAATCGCTTAACAAAGTCACGTGACGCACTGGTTGCCGACCAACCGGGTTTAACTCGCGACAGACAATATGGTGAGGGTCTTGTGGGTTCTCTGCCTTATATTATTGTTGATACAGGTGGATTAAGTGGTGAAGGCGAAGGCATTGATGAACTAATGGCTCAACAATCTTGGGAAGCAACGCTGGAAGCAGATGAAGTTTTGTTTCTTGTTGATGCAACAGCAGGCATGACACCTCAGGACGAAGAAATTGCGAAGCGATTACGTAACACAGAGAAAAAAATATCGGTTGTCGTCAATAAAATTGATGGTCGCGATCCTGATATTGTCAGTGCCGAGTTTTATGCCTTAGGTTTTGAACATCTTTATACTATTTCGTCCAGCCACGGTCGTGGCGTTGAAAAGATGATGCATGCTGTTCTTGATAGCTATCAGTTCAATGATATTGAAGAGCAAGACGAAGAAGAAAAAGGCATCAAGGTTGCAATTATTGGTCGACCCAATGTTGGGAAATCGACTTTGGTGAACCGAATACTCGGGGAAGAACGTGTTGTAAGTTTTGATTTACCGGGCACCACTCGCGATAGTATTTATTTGCCATTTGAGCGTGATGGCCAACGTTATACGTTAATCGATACTGCCGGTGTTCGTCGCCGCAGTCGGGTTAAAGAAGCCATTGAAAAATTCAGCGTCATTAAAACATTAAAAGCCATTGAAGATGCACATGTTGTCGTGATGTTGCTTGATGCGCACGAAGGGATAACTGAACAGGATGCGAGTATTCTTGGTTTTGTGCTGGATGCTGGCCGTGGGCTTGTTTTAGCCATTAATAAATGGGATGGTCTGGATCAAGATGATAAAACAACCATCCAGCGCGAACTGGATTTAAAGCTCCCGTTTATCACGTTTGCTAAACTGCATCGTATTTCGGCCTTATATGGAACGGGCGTGGGTGAGCTGTATGCTTCGATCAACCAGTCTTATCAGTCAGCAACTCAGCATTTTGCAACGCCGCTGTTAACCCGCTTATTAAGCAATATTGTTGAAGCGCACCCGCCACCATTGGTACGCGGTCGTCGCATTAAACTTCGTTATGCCCATCAGGGTGGCCAGAATCCTCCTCTTATTATCATTCATGGTAACCAGACAAATGATGTTCCGCTTCAATATAAACGTTATCTTATTAATGCTTTTAGCAAGAAACTGAAACTTGTTGGCACGCCTTTGCAGGTTATCTTTCGTACCGGCGATAACCCTTATAAAAATGTTAAGAATAAGCTGACCAAACATCAAATCGATAAAAAACGTCGTTTAATGAAGCACGTAAAACGATAATCCTCCCCTTTAGTGCACCAAAATGATTCATTCGGCTGTGTGTAAAGCAGCCTTGCTATTCTACTTTAAGTGTCTACTATTAATGGATTACCGGATGCAGTATTTAATTACAATAATGATACTTTTGGTGTGGGAATAGTTATGGATGAACATACGGCGATTGGGCCTGAAGTGCCAACTGATGTGGCTCAGGATGAACAAAAAGATTTGCCTCCCAACCTTGAATTAAAAAAATCACTCGATAACTTAGATGAAGGTCTGCATATTCACAGTATGCTATCTGCATTAGACAGTGTTCATGATGTTGTTATTATTTGTAATCTTCGTAGCCAGATAATTTATATTAATAATAAAGCGGAGCAATTATTAAAGATTAAAAAGGAAAATATTCTAGGTAAAGATTTTGACCATGTTATTACCCTCTATAATAAACTCGACATGCCAAGTTATTTAAGTCCGGTGCAAGTTTGTATCAATGAAAAAAGAATAATAAAACAACAATCAGAAGCAAAATTATTAACGACGGATGGGAGTCAGGTACTAGTTGAGTATGTGGTCGCACCTGTTTTTGAAAATAGCACACTTAAATCCGTTGTTCTGGTTTTGCAGGATAAAACCAATGATCATATTACACGTCGTCAGCTTGAGTATATTATCCAACACGATCCTTTAACCAACTTATATAACCGAAATTATTTCGAGCATCAGCTTAACCACGCCGTCAACATATCAAAACGGGGTTTGCGTACGCATGCAATGTTATATATTGATATTAATCAGTTCAAAGTGATTAATGATACTGCTGGCCACTCGGTTGGTGATGAATTACTTTGTGAAGTTTCTGCTATATTGCAACAAAGAATCAGAGAATGTGATCTTCTGGCAAGGCTGGGCAGTGATGAATTTGGTATTTTGTTAAATGATGTCGATTCGCTCGGTGCGGTTCATATGGCGGATGATTTAATTAATGCAATGTCATCCCTCACTTTTATCCGCAGTGGGAATTATTATGATATTAATATTAGCATTGGAATAACGCTGGTTGACAATCAGTCTAACAATACAGAGGGCATATTCCGGCAGGCCGATATTGCCTGTACGGTTGCTAAACAATATGGCCAAAATGGTTGCCATTTGTATTCCGATCTAGACAATGATGACATTATGGTACGTGATGAACTGTATTTGGTTAATGAATTGCAAACCATTATTTCAGAAGATCGTTTTAAAATGTTTTTTCAGCCTATTATTGATCCACGCTCAGGCGAAGTTTTGCTACATGAAACGTTACTAAGAATTGTCGATAAAGATAACAGCATTCGTCCATCGTCCTCCTTTATTGAAACGGCTGAACGGTTTTCAATGATGGATAAGATTGACCGACGTGTTATTGAGTCTACTTTGAATAATATAAAATATTTATCGAGCAAACATGGAGATATCAGTGTATCTATGAATTTATCGGCAGTGTCGATAGGTAACCAGGATTTACTGATTGATATTAAACACCTGATTATTTCGTCAGGGGTTAACCCTGCTCAGATAGTGTTTGAAATTACCGAATCGTCGGCGGTATCCCAGATTGAAAGTGCACGATTTTTTATTAAAGGCTTGAAAGAAATAGGCTGTAAGTTTGCGTTGGACGATTTTGGAACCGGCTTTAGCTCTTTTGCCTATTTGAAATATTTACCCGTTGACTATCTTAAAATCGATGGTACTTTTATTCGGGATATTATTAATGACAAAGTTGATCAAGCGATGGTGAAATCCATGCATCATATTGCAAAGTCACTGAATATCAAGACCATTGCAGAATATGTTGAAAATGAAGCAACATTAAAGCTGTTAGCGGCAATGGGGATTGACTATGTGCAGGGAAATCATATTGGAGTGGCAGCAGCTGAATTAAACTTTGGCTAGTTTTTTATTTTTTGTAAGCTCTGTTTCCATTGCTTATTGGGTTCTTTTTTAGCTAATAAAATATAGTTTCCCACTTCATTTTCATACCAGCCATGATCATGTTGTAAAGGTTCGATGCTATAGCCCCACCAGTGGCCATCTTTATCCTGCGCTATCCAGTGAACCCAGTCCGGATAAGTAACGGACTGGGCAGATATTTGCATTATTTTTTTGAAAGTAATGCGGGTAAAAACAGGGTAGGTTCTACCCGAGTATTGTTTAAGTTAACACTCCAGTGTAAGTGTGGCCCTGTTACTCGGCCGGTCATACCTACTTCACCAATAATGTCCCCCTGATTAACTTTTTGCCCCGTTTCTATGTTTACTTTACTTAAGTGGAAATACATGGTTATTAATCCCTGACCATGATCGATAAAAACAGAATTACCATTAAAAAAATAATCACCGGTGTTGGATACTATGCCTGCTGCTGCTGCATGAACCGGCGTGCCTGTCGCTGCGGCAATATCAAGACCGCTATGTGGGCGGCGAGGCTGTTTATTAAAAAATCGCCGCAGTCCGAAAGGGCTGCTGAACGGGCCATTAACAGGGACAATAAATTCGGTACTTACATTTGATATATTTCGCCATTTTTTGAAGACAGTTCTAATGACCTTTTTTTCTTTTATGATTCGTTCAATATCTTTTTTAGTAGGATTAACTTTGCGCTTATTTTTAATGGTTAAGTATTGCGTCTTGTATTTTTTTTGTTTTACAGTGAAAGAGTATTTCCTCCCTTTCGAGTCTTTAATAAAATATTTTCCAGCTTTTGCACTAAGTGGAATACCAACAACAGCGTGCCATAAGTTGTTTTTTTCTTTTACCATGACGCGATTTTTTTTAAAAGTGGCTCGCGGTGTGGGTTGATTGCTGGAAAGGTTAAGGTTAATAACGGCAATGCCACCGGGCACAGCATTGCTTTTTGGTAGTGAGCCTGCAAAGCTATTAAGGCTAATAGTAAAAAAAAGAAAACCATAAAATAGTTTTGGCTTTAAACGGGGTAGTCTGTTTTTTTCGTGCGTCATTGAGTTAGTCTTCAGTCCATTTGTTTGTAACGGTTGATGAGAATTTTCCTTTTGCTACGGTTGTTATAAGTTCATCACCACTTTCTATTTGTGTGATATCTTTAATGATAGCATTGGAATTAACTTTATTTACATACGCATAACCACGATTAAGCGTTGCCAGCGGGCTAACCGCTTCCAGTATTGATGTATTGCGAATAAATTGCTGTTTTAATACATCAAGTTGGTGTATTTGAGCTGCCTTGATTTTTTGAAATAATTGTATGGTTTGCTGTTTGCTAACCTGAATTTTATATTTCGGGTTGTGAGCATGACAACGGGTTTGTAAGCTGCTTAATTGTAATTCCTTTGTGCTTACCTGTGTCTTTATTCTATTTTGCAGCCGATACAACAGTTCATCGACTCGTTGGCTGGTTTCTTCGATGTAATGTTTGGGGTGGACGATATTTTTTGTGACTTGATCAATACGAACCTGTTTTTGGCTAAGGCTATTTGTTATAAGTTGTATTAACCTTTTTTGAAAGCCAGAAAATTGTTGCGACCAGTGCTTTGTATCGGGGCTAACAAGTTCGGCTGCTGCCGTGGGGGTGGCTGCACGTATATCGGCAACAAAGTCGGCAATGGTAAAATCAATATCATGGCCAATAGCCGATACCAGTGGGATGGCACAATTAAAAATAGCTTGTGCGACGACTTCTTCATTAAATGACCATAAGTCTTCTAATGAACCACCGCCGCGTGTTAACAACAATACATCGCACTCTTTTCTTTTGTCGGCAAGTTGAATTGTTGTGGCGATATCCGCTGCTGCTGTTTTGCCCTGAACATTAACTGGATAAATAATAATTTCCAATGACGCAAAGCGACGCTTAAGCGTGGTGAGTACATCATGGATTGCAGCCCCTGTGGGTGAGGTGATAACACCAATTCGTTTAGGGATGTGAGGCAGTGTTTTTTTTATTTCAGCGGCAAAGAGCCCTTGTGCGTTGAGTTTATTTTTTAACTGCTCAAATTGTTGTCGTAATGCGCCTTCGCCTGCTTCTTCAAGGTGTTCAATTACGAGTTGGAATTCGCCACGTGGTTCATAAAGCCCGACTTTGGCGCGTGCTATTACTTGCATGCCATTACGTGGCACAAATCGAAGCAGTCGGTTACGTGTTCTGAACATAGCGCAACGCACTTGCGCGTGGTCATCTTTTAAGGAGAAGTACCAGTGTCCCGAAGCAGGGCAGGCTAGGTTGGATAGTTCACCTTCAAGCCAGATAAGAGGAAACCCGGTGTCAAGTATAGTCCGCACTTCACGGTTTAAGCGTGTGACGTTATAAATATTGCGTAGTGGTTTGGAATTCATTGCCATAGTATATCGTGTTCGACAGAAAACTTAGACAAAAAAAAACCGAGTTTCCACTCGGCTTTTTTTGAAATACCTGTTGCCTACATATGTGGGCCAGCATTTGCTTGTTGTGTAGCTTGTTTTAAAGCCATTGAACTTTGAGCTTTTGCTTTACCCGCAAGCTTAACGGCTTTGTCATAGTCACCCGCTTTAAGCGCTTTTTTTGCTTTTTTGATAATTTTTCGGGTATCACGCCATTCAAATAATTTTTTTGCTGCGCGATTTGTTTCATGTTCTGCTGCTGCAATAGCGCCTTTTGCATCGTTTGCAGTGTGTTTAGGGCCTGCTGCACATGCCGTTAGTGTTAGGGCAATTGCCGCTACCAAGGTTATCATTAACTTTCTCATTTATTCCTCCAAAGTCGTCAAAATTCTATTGTAGTTTTGCTATTTTTTTATGTGTTTTCAATCGATTAAAAATATTTTTAATCGTTGAAATATTATAAATTCGGGGGGGGTGGTAAACCCGGACTTGTTTTGATTATGCGTGGTTACATGCTGAATGGCAATAGTTGATTGGCTAATCTTTTAAGATTATTTTGCTTATTTATGCTTTATATTGAGTCTTCATATTGGCTAAATAGTGAAAATTCTTTATAATTCACCGTTTTACCCAGCCTTGGAATCCCAATTATGCTGCGAATAGCTGAAGATGCCCTCACTTTTGATGATGTTTTATTATTACCTGCTCACTCGATTGTACTGCCGCGTGACGTTTCTTTAACAACCCAACTTACCCAGTCTATTTCATTGAATATTCCGCTGATGGCCGCGGCAATGGACACCGTAACCGAAGCCCGTTTGGCCATTGCGATTGCGCAGGAAGGCGGTATTGGGATTGTGCACAAAAACATGACGGCGGCGGAGCAGGCAAAAGAAATTCGTAAGGTGAAGAAGTTTGAAAGTGGGGTGATTAAAGACCCTTTCACGGTTTCACCGACCACCAGTATTAGAGAGGTCTTATCTTTAACCCAGAAAAAGAACATTTCCGGTGTACCGGTTGTTGATGGTGAAGATTTGGTGGGTATTGTGACTAGCCGTGATATGCGCTTTGAAACACGTTTTGATGACCCTGTGTCTAATATTATGACGCGTAAAGATCGCCTAGTGACGGTGAAAGAGGGCGCAAGCAAAGAAGAAGTACAGGGCTTATTACACGAGCACCGTATTGAAAAAGTACTGGTGGTGAACGATGATTTTAAATTACGTGGTCTGATCACGGTCAAAGATATTCAAAAAGCCACCGAAAATCCCAATGCCTGTAAAGATGACCAAGCGCAGCTTCGTGTAGGCGCAGCTGTGGGCGTGGGCGCTGGAACCGATGAACGGGTTGAAGGGCTAGTGAAAGCGGGCGTGGATGTGATTGTTGTTGATACTGCGCACGGCCATTCTCAAGGCGTACTTGACCGGGTTCAATGGGTCAAAAAGAATTTTCCGGATATGCAGGTTATTGGTGGCAATATTGCTACAGCAGAAGCCGCAATGGCACTGGCTAAAGCCGGAGCGGATGCGGTTAAAGTGGGCATTGGCCCGGGCTCAATCTGCACAACTCGCATCGTATCCGGTGTTGGCGTTCCACAAATATCAGCCATTGCTAATGTTTCTGAAGTCCTCAAATCAAAAGGCATTCCGCTGATTGCCGATGGTGGTATTCGTTATTCTGGTGATATATGCAAAGCACTGGTTGCCGGTGCGCACGCAGTAATGCTCGGCAGTATGTTTGCCGGTACTGAAGAAGCACCGGGTGAAGTTGAGCTGTATCAGGGGCGTTCGTATAAATCGTACCGTGGCATGGGCTCATTAGGGGCGATGACCGAACAGTCCGGTTCCAGTGACCGTTATTTCCAAGAAGGCAGCGAAGCCGAAAAACTAGTGCCAGAAGGTATTGAAGGTCGCGTACCGTATAAAGGGCCACTCTCGCCGGTTATTAACCAATTAACTGGCGGTGTGCGTGCCAGCATGGGCTATACCGGTTGTGCCTCAATTGACGAAATGCGGACTAAACCGCAATTTGTCAGAGTGACCAATGCAGGTATGGCAGAAAGCCATGTGCATGATGTGTCGATTACCAAAGAAGCGCCGAATTATCGCGTTTAATCTTTTACTTACATTTAGGTAAACCACTGTGACGACGGCTAATATCCATGCGGATCGTATTCTTATACTCGATTTCGGTTCTCAATATACCCAGCTGATTGCGCGTCGCGTGCGTGAAGCTGGTGTGTACAGTGAAATTTATCCTTATGATATTGAAGAATCAGCGATCGCCGATTTTAATCCAAAAGGCATTATTCTTTCCGGTGGCCCCGAAACCGTCACAGAGGGCGAATCGCCGCGAGCGCCCGACTGTGTTTTCCAAATGGGCATTCCTGTTTTAGGTATTTGCTATGGTATGCAAACCATGGCAGCGCAATTAGGTGGGCGAGTCGAATCCGCTGACACACATGAATACGGCTATGCGCAAGTACGCGCACGTGGCCACACCGAATTGTTAAAAGACATTGAAGACCACCAAACTCAAGAAGGCTATGGCTTGTTGGATGTCTGGATGAGTCATGGCGACAAAGTGATTGAACTGCCAGAAGGTTTCGTTTTATTGGCCTCGACAGGTAGCGCGCCAATAGCCGGTATGGCGGATGAGTCGCGGCGTTTTTATGGTCTGCAATTTCACCCGGAAGTTACCCACACCCATCAGGGTGAACGTATCATTAACCGCTTTGTCCACGATATTTGTGGCTGCGAAAATTTATGGACAGCCGATAACATTGTTAACGACAGTATTGAAACTGTCCGTAAACTCGTTGGGGGTGATGAAGTCATATTAGGTTTGTCGGGCGGTGTTGACTCTTCCGTGGTGGCCGCATTATTACATAAAGCCATCGGCAAAAATCTAACCTGTGTGTTTGTTGATAACGGTTTGCTGCGTTTAAACGAAGGTGATCAAGTCATGGCTACCTTTGCCGAGCACATGGGCGTCAAAGTTATTCGTGTCGATGCTGAGCAGCGCTTTTTAGATGGCTTAAAAGGTGAAGCCGACCCGGAGAAAAAACGTAAAATTATTGGTAATTTGTTCGTTGATATTTTTGAAGAAGAATCCAGTAAACTGGCAAATGCAAAATGGCTTGCACAAGGCACGATTTACCCAGACGTGATTGAGTCGGCGGGTGCAAAAACAGGTAAGGCACATTTAATTAAGTCGCACCATAATGTGGGTGGTTTACCCGACTACATGAAGTTAAAATTGTGCGAACCCTTACGTGAATTATTTAAAGACGAAGTGCGTAAGCTCGGTGTTGAACTAGGCTTGCCTTACGACATGGTGTATCGCCATCCTTTCCCCGGCCCCGGCTTAGGCGTGCGTATTCTGGGTGAAGTTAAAAAAGAGTATGCCGACATTCTGCGTCTTGCCGATAATATTTTTATCGAAGAGCTACATGCACATGACTTGTATCAAAAAGTCAGTCAAGCCTTTACCGTGTTTTTACCGGTTAAATCGGTAGGTGTCACCGGTGATGGGCGACGTTATCAATATGTTGTTTCACTACGTGCTGTCGAGACCATTGATTTTATGACCGCACGCTGGGCACATTTGCCTTATGAGTTTTTGGAAATAGTGTCGAGCCGTATTATTAATGAAGTCACCGGTATTTCGCGTGTGGCTTATGATATATCCTCTAAACCGCCAGCGACGATAGAGTGGGAATAGCCGTTTATTATAATCGCAATAACTTAAAGTAAGCACTTTTTTATTATCGTCATACCCGCGGAGGCGGGTATCCAGAAGGAATGTCGAACAACTTATACATAATGGACAGGATTCCCGCCTTCGCTGGAATGACGACGAAATGTTTTATATTTTGTAGTGTAAGTAAAAATTAAAAATGAGTACTCAAAAAGAGCAAGACATTCAATGGATGCAGCACGCAATTAAACTCGCAAAGCATGCCGAGTCTATTGGTGAAGTTCCCGTTGGTGCGGTACTCATTAAAGATAATCAACTGATTGCCGAAGGTTGGAACCAACCTATAACCGGTAATGACCCAACCGCACATGCCGAAATGATGGCGCTGCGCACCGCCGCTCAAACATTAAATAATTACCGCTTAGTCGATACAACTTTGTATATTACTTTAGAGCCGTGTGCAATGTGTGCTGGTGCTTTAATGCATGCGCGAGTAAAGCGGGTTGTTTTTGGTGCGAGTGACCCACGTACGGGAGCAGCGGGTAGTGTGTTTAATATTTTAAATTCAACAGAGTTAAATCACACGATTGATATTGAATACGGTGTGCTACAGCAAGAGTGCGGTGAGTTGTTAACAAACTTTTTTAGGAATAAAAGGAAATAAAAATAAAAGAGCCATTGCGAGTATAATGATTTTATATTTATAGGCTGACGTCTAGCTTTACCACTCAACTAACGAAATAAAAAAGCCGCTCCCCTATAAAATAACAGGAAGCGGCTTTTTTGTAGTTCAGACTTTCACCTTATAATATAGGTGAAGAATAAGCTAAAATTGATTCCGGCACATCATCGTTTAAGCCTTTATCAATCTGCCAGCGAAGAATATCGTAGTAACTGCGAATATTTTCTACATACTTGACCGGTTCAAGCCCACGCGCATAACCATACCGTGTTGTTTTGTACCATTTCTTTTGCCTAAGTAAGGGTAAACTTTTTTTCACATCGTCCCATTTATAGGGATTACCACCAAGCTGTTCAGTGATAAGTTGCGCATCTTTTACATGTCCGTAGCCTACATTATAAGAGGCAAGAGCCAGCCAAGTGCGATCAGGCTCGATAATTTCATCGGGTAAGCGATTGATTAATGAGCGTAGATACTTAGCACCGCCATTAATACTTTCTTCTGGGTCAGTACGAACGATTACGCCGAGTTGTCGGGCGGTGGCTTTCGTTAGCATCATCATGCCACGCACACCCGTGGGTGATTTTGCGCGCGGATTCCAGTGTGACTCCTGATAAGCGGTTGCCGCCAACAGACGCCAGTCAATATTGTTTGCCTGCGCAGCATCACTTAACATAACCTGATATTTTGGCAAACGCTTGCTGACATGGTACATGTAAGTATAAGTGCCAGCGTAGTCATAACGGTTAATGTGGCCATAGTAGCGTTCAATTAAATTATCGAGCTCACCACTGGTTTTTAAATCGTTAAAGAATGTGACTGCTTTGTTATAGAGCGAGCGATCTTCTCTATTGCTAAAAGCCCAAGCTAATTGCTGTGGCTCTGAAATATCAAAGGCAACACTTAGTTGTGGGTGGTAACGGCGATTAATTGAAAATTCGTTTGAATCGACAATGGTAAAGTCGATGGCTTTTTCAGCAACCATGTTCACTAACTCACTGGCACCGGCAGTCGAATTTTCATCCCAGCTTAAGTTCTGCCATGTTTGTTTAATTTCAGTTAAGCGTTCAACATGGCTGCTATTGGCGATAACTTCAATCTTACCGGCTTGCAAATCAACCAAACTACGAGGGCGCTTATTTTTACGGTTATAAACAAGTTGCTGTGTTATTGATTGGTAGGCGGGGGCGAATAATACTTGTTGTTTACGTTCTTCGGTTACCGTCAAACCAGCAGCGGCAACATGTGCATCGCCATCTTCAACTTGGTCGAGAATGTCTTTTAAATCGTCGGAGGTAATTAAGGTCAGTTTTACATTGAGAGAGGTAGCAAAACGCTGTAACAAGTCGTATTCCATGCCGGTTGGACCATGCGGGCCTTCGTAAAATGTAGTGGCTGCATTGCGCGTTAGCGCGCGTAGCTCACCCGTAGACATAACCTGCTCGAGCAAGTTCTTTTGTGGCGTGCAGGCATTTAAAACAACGCTAAATAAAATAGCGAGACCAATGACACCTGCAAAAATACGACTATGCATAAAATTCCCCAAACCCTGTACACTTTGTAGCGGCAACTCTGGCAATATCTGAAGCGTTTATGTTCATGATTAACTCTGGACTCATACCTGATGCAGTGCAGTGGTATATTATAACACACTAATATTCGTGTATGCGATTATTATATATAAGGTATAGTGTGTAATTATAGTAAATAGTTCATAGTTTTTATGTTAATTTTCAATGTGTTACTATTAGACTACAGTGTTTTTCAAGATTATTTGTTCTATGTTGTTGTATTTTATCGTTTTTTGTTAAATTCATTTAAAATCAAATACTTATATTTTTCTTCTCATTTTCTGACTAAAATTTATGAGATCCGCCACTAAGGTTAATTTTTATGCAAGACAGCTCACCCAAAATCGGTTTTATCAGCCTAGGTTGCCCCAAAGCACTCGTCGATTCGGAACGTATTCTGACCCAATTACGCGCCGAAGGTTATGAAGTGGTGCCGAGTTATCAGGACGCTAATTTGGTGGTAGTGAATACCTGCGGTTTTATTGATGACGCGGTGGCGGAGTCTTTAGACACCATTGGCGAAGCACTGGCCGAAAATGGCAAAGTGATTGTAACGGGGTGTTTAGGTGCAAAAGGCGACATTGTAAAACAAACTCACCCCAACGTGCTGGCGGTGAGTGGGCCGCATGCCACCGAAGAAGTGATGCAGGCTATCCATACGCATTTACCTCAACCGCATGATCGGTTTATTGACCTTGTACCCTCCGGCGGGGTTAAGTTAACTCCGCGGCATTATGCCTACCTTAAAATTTCCGAAGGTTGTAATCATCACTGTCGCTTTTGCATTATTCCCAGCCTGCGAGGGGATTTAGTCAGTCGACCGATTGGCGAGGTGATGACCGAAGCCGAGAATCTGGTGCAAGCGGGCGTAAAAGAATTGCTAGTGGTGTCGCAAGACACCAGCGCTTATGGTGTGGATGTTAAATATAAACCGGATTTCTGGAAAGGCAGGCCGTTAAATACGCGTATGCTCGACCTTGCTACCGCTTTAGGTGATTTGGGTGCATGGGTGCGTTTGCATTATGTGTATCCTTATCCGCATGTGGATGATGTGGTTCCATTGATGGCAGAGGGTAAAATTTTACCGTATCTGGATATTCCACTGCAGCATGCTAGCCCATCCATTTTAAAATCGATGAAGCGGCCAGCGAACACAGAAAATACATTAAAACGTATTCAGCAATGGCGTTGTGTGTGCCCAGATATTACCTTACGCAGTACGTTTATTGTTGGCTTCCCTGGTGAAACCGATGACGATTTTGCACAGCTGTTAAACTTCCTTGATGATGCACAACTTGATCGTGTTGGTTGCTTTGCTTATTCGCCTGTTGATGGTGCCACGGCAAATGCATTGCCTAACCAAATTGATGAAGAGGTTAAGCAACAACGTTTGGAAATTTTTATGCAAAAACAGGCGACCATTAGCGCCAATAAATTGCAACAGCGTGTAGGACAAAGCCTACAGGTTATGGTTGATGGCATATCGGAAGACGGGCATGCACTTGCGCGTTCGAAGGCTGAAGCTCCGGAAGTCGATGGTTGGGTGATTATTGAAAATCAGCAACAACTCGTTTCGGGTGAATTTGTAAATGTTAAAATAACCGACGCAGACGAGCATGATCTTTGGGCTGAGCTAGTATAAAAACTTAATTTATATGTTCTTTTATAGGGCAACATTATACTATACTAACAAAATAATTCATGGACGAATAAATGGTTATGGCATGCGCAATCCCCCCTTTGCATAGCCATAAGCGTGGTTAAATAGGGATATTATAAAATTATTATAACGTTATAAAACAGCCTATTTTGTTCGTTGGCTCAGCTATTAAATATCCAGATTTTGAATTTTCCAATATGAATTATTAGTATGAATGCACATAACCAGTCAAATACTTTGCCAATGGGCACTCGACTTGAGTGCTATCAGATTGAAAATGTTTTAGGGGTCGGGGGCTTTGGCATCACCTACAAAGCGAAAGATTTAAATCTGGGTTGCCATGTCGCGATTAAAGAATATTTTCCGGCCAGTTTTGCTGTGCGTGCGGCCAACACGTGCACCGTTAATTCAAAGTCCAGCAATGACAATAAAATTTATACAACCGGCCTGCACCGTTTTTTAGATGAAGCGCGCGTGCTCGCGCAATTTAAATCCAGAAGCATTATTCATGTTAACCGTTTTATTGAAGCGAATGGAACGGCTTATATTATTATGGACTATGAAGAGGGTGTTCCGTTAAGTCGTTATTTACTAAAGTCTAAACGTTTAACGGAATATGAAATTGCGATGGTCGTGGTGCCCATTATGGAAGGGCTGCGTACTATTCACCAAAGCAAATATTTACATCGTGATATTAAGCCGTCGAATATTTATTTACGCAAACAGGGTAGGCCGGTACTTATTGATTTTGGTTCGGCTCGGCAGTCGATTGATAATAGGGATGAGGCGGTTACTGGTTTTGTAACCCATGGGTATGCGCCTTTCGAGCAATACAACACACATGATGAACAAGGCCCGTGGACAGACTTATATGGCCTGGGAGCAACACTGTACCGTTGTATTAATGGGACGTCACCTGTTGATGCACTGGATCGATTAGCGGCAATACAAGCAGGTGAACCGGATCCACTAAAACCGTTGTTACTGGAAAAACCGGATAACTATGGAAGCGAAGTACTGTCCTGCATTGACTGGATGTTAAGTTTTCGTATTGAAAACCGGCCACAATCAGTGGATGAAATTATTCATCGTTTTAAAGCGATTAGGAATAAACGTTCACAACCGGAAGCGCCTCAAACAGTACTCAGCCAGAAAGACATTGACTGGGATGCGGAATTTATCTCAGCGATTGAATTAGAGTTAGCAACCTACATTGGGCCACTTGCCCCTATTATGGTAAAAAAAGCATTGCATGAATCAACCAACCTTGATGAATTGCATCAATCGTTGGCGATTAATATTGACAGCCCGTCTCATCGGGAACAATTTATGCAATTATTTTCTGTACAAGCATCCACTTCACAACATTCTGTAACGGCAGACAGAACCACAACCCGTAATAGCGCCTTATTGAATTTAAGTGATACGCAAAAAACAGATAATAAATTTAAAAATAAGGTAGAGCAGGCGCTGGTGAAATTTATAGGTCCGATAGCCGGTGTACTTGTGGCAGAAGCCATGTCGGGCTCGTTGTCGCGTGATGATGTTGTTCGTAAATTACTAAAAGAAATTCAGAATGAAGCAGATAAAAATATATTTCTAAATGAAATAAATAAAAATTAATAAAGGAAGTATATAGAGTGAAACTTACAACAAAATTTAATTTAATTCTGACACTGGTTTTATCCATTAGCTTAATTATTTGTGCTTATTTTTCATATAATATTTTGCAAAAAAACGCTAAGCGTGAAGTGGTAAAGCATGCGGGAATGATGTTGGAAGCTGCTCTGGCAATTCGCGGTTATACCGTGACAGAGATTCGACCGTTATTGGTAGAACAAATGCAAAGCACTTTTTTGCCGCAGTCTGTTCCGGCTTATGCGGCGACTCAGAGTTTCAACAGCTTAAGAAAAAAACATCCGCAATATTCTTATAAAGAGGCAACGCTAAACCCAACTAATTTGCGTAACAGAGCAACGGATTGGGAAACAGATATTGTTCAAGAATTTTCGAATAATAGAATACGAAAAGAAGTAACCGGCGTTCGGCAAACACCAACCGGGCCTGTTTTATACCTTGCGCGGCCTATTCAAATAAAAAAACAGGGTTGTTTAACCTGTCACGGCACAATAAGTTCCGCACCCGCAACGTTGGTTGAAAAATACGGCACTGCGAATGGTTTTGGCTGGAAGTTAAATGAAATTGTCGGTGCACAAATTGTTACTGTGCCGATGTCTTTGCCGGTGCAAAAGGCAAATGAAGTTTTTGTTACCTTCATGCTGCTATTAATTGGTGTGTTTCTATTTATTATTGTTGTTTTAAATATCATGTTAAAACAAATTATTATTAAGCCAGTTATGCGCATGGCGGTAGCGGCAAACAAGATCAGTGTGGGTAAATTTGACACCCCTGAGTTTGATGAAAGTGGTAAAGACGAAGTGGCGATACTCTCTGCATCATTTAACCGAATGCGCCGCAGCCTTCAAAAAGCGATAAAAATGTTACAGCAGCGCTCAGCCGGATGATTTTAACTTATATTTCATACTGAAGTTGAAGGCGGGCGTTTTTTAGTATACCCTTCGCGTTGTTCTGGAGAAGTGTCCGAGTGGCTGAAGGAGCACGCCTGGAAAGTGTGTATAGGTTTATCCCTATCGAGGGTTCGAATCCCTCCTTCTCCGCCAGACAAACAAAAATACCCGAGTTCTTCGGGTATTTTTATTCAACAGACAGCACTTGTTCCATAACCTGCTTCATTTTTTCTCGATTAAAATCTTTTTCAATGGCGGCATCAAAGCCATGTTGCTGGCAGTTTGTCATTTCAGGGCTGCCTGAATTACCACTGGATATAATAAGCTTTGTATTTGGATCAATATTTCTTATTTCTTGCGCTATTTCTTTTCCGTTCATGCCGCCGGGAATAGACAAATCAATTATAGCAGCAGCAAAAGGACAGTTATTTTCAAGTGACTGTTTATACAGCGTTATTGCTTCATCGCCGTCGCAGGAAGATATAGTTTTATAACCTAGCTTTTCTAAATTAAGTTTAAATAATTCGCGTATATCTTCTTCGTCATCCACGAGCAAAATAGTTTGCACATCTGGCATTTCTTCTTTTTCTTGTGTGGATGGTTCTCGCAACAGATGATGAACGCGTGTAAGTAAAGCACCCGATGTGTAGGGTTTTAAAAGTATGTTTTTTTCCAGTGCTGGAACGGTATCGATATTGTGGCGGTTGTCTGCAAAACCGCTAACCATTTGGATTTTAATTTTTGGATAATGTTCTTGCACGTAAGAGGCGAGTTGATAACCATCCATATTTGGCATAATGACGTCAGTTATAATTAAATCAACCAGCTCTTTATTGAGTATTTCAATAGCTTGTTGTCCATCGCTCGCGGTCAACACCTTAAAACCAAATGAAACCAGTATAGTCTGGGCGAGTTTTCGTATTGTTTCTTCATCGTCTACTACCAGTAAGGTTGCATGGCCTTGCACTTCATTATGTTCTACATCGCTGTTTTGTATTTCTGCTTTAGTGGCAAGCTGAGTTGTTTTTGGGAAGTAAAGAACAAAACGGCTTCCATGTCCAAGCTCGGAGTAGACATGGATTGTACCATTGCTGCGTTGCATAAACCCATACACTTGACTTAAGCCCAAGCCAGTACCACGGAGGCCTTTAGTTGTATAAAAAGGATCGAATATCCTTTGCTTTGTTTCGTTATCCATACCATGCCCAGTGTCGGCAAAACTGAGTGATATATATTCACCGGGTTCTAATTTTAAAAGTTGTGCATCGATAGGTTTGATTTGCTCATTCAGTGTTTTTATTGTGAGTTGTCCGATGCCTTCAATGGCATGCATTGCATTAATGCATATATTAAGAATAGTATCTTCTAGTTCATCCTCATCAATTGATATTAGCCACAAATCTTCTGCAAGTTCATATTTAAGTTTGATTCGAGAAGTAAGGCTTTTCTTGAGTATATTGACTTCATCGTTTAATAAAGTATTAATATTGATAACTTTCGTGTCGGCGGGTTTTTGCCGTGCAAAGGATAAAAGTTTCTTCGTGAGTTTGCTACCACGTTCACCTGCACGATGGATCTCGTTTGCATACTTTGCAAGCTTTGGTTGTTCACTTAATGTATCTTCCAATAAAGCTGCGTAGCCCAGAATAACCCCCAACATATTATTATAATCATGTGCGATGCCGCCGGTAAGTTTACCTAATGCATCCATTTTCTGGCTGCGGCGCAGAGTTTCTTCTATGTTAACTTGTTGGGTAATATCCTGAATAGTTCCAGTAGAACGGATGGGGCCACCTTTATCATTATAGAATGTTTTGCAACGCTCTTCGACATATTTGATTTTTCCGCTCGGCATACGTAGACGGTGAGTAATAGTGTAAGGCGTTTTATTTTTGACAGACTCGCTGTAAGCTGTATTGACTTTTTCTCGGTCATCAGGATGGGTAGCATTAATAAAAATTTCGTAGGATGCTTCAAATTTATTGGGATCAATTTCGAAGATGCGGTAAACTTCATCTGACCACTTTAGCGTACTCTTGGCTAAATCCAATTCCCAATTGCCAATGTGTGTCATATGTTGAGCTTCGGCGAGTTGTTGTTCACTTACCAGAACGGCTGCTTCTGCTCTTTTACGCTCGGTGATGTCGGTTATACTTCCTATATAGCCTATAATTTTGCCAAGGTCGTTTGTATTTGTCTGAGCTATGCCTAGTACCCAGCGAATCTCCTCTGCCTGCTGAAAACGATATTCACATTTAAAGGCAACGCCTTCGGTTACTAATTTCCCCCAATCGCTAAGAACACGCTGTCGATCGCTTGGGTGCAAGCCCTTTGTCCATCCATCACCTTTCGCATCTTTCGGAGCAATACCGGTGATTTCACACCATTTTTCATTCACATATAAACACTGACCTTGTTGGTCTACATAATAAATGCCGACAGGTGCAATGGTTGTAAGGGCTTGGTATTTTTGTTCACTGATGTTAAAAGCTTGGCGCAATTTATATTGTTCTGTTACATCATTAAATACAAGAACCATTCCCAGTATCAGGTTGCCATCTTTAATCGGCGCGGCTGAATCGGCAATTTGATATTGTGTACCATCTTTGGCTATTAAAGTGGTGTGGTTACTTAAATGTACTATTTCAGCATTCTCGATTACTTTTTCTATAGGATTTGTAATTGGCTCCTGTGTTATAGCGTTACAAATATTGAAAACTTTTTTGACCGATAGCCCATGCGCTTCATTAATTGACCAGCCAGTGAGTTTCTCCGCAACTGGATTCATACGAGTAATGTTGCCTTCAGTATCTGTGCTGATAACGGCATCACCAATGCTGTCGAGTGTTTGTGCCAAATATTGTCGTTGCTGGTTTACTTTTTCGATTTGTTCATGCAAACGGATATGCATATCATTAATGGAGTTAACCAGAGTGTCAAATTCGTCTGGTTTTCTTTTTGGCCTATCAAGGGTGAGTGGTTCGTTGCTTAATAGCAGATCGCGTGTATTTAAAAACCCAGAAATTCGGCTTAAGTGTCGAGTATTTAGGTGATGAAATAGAAAATAAATAAAAATAGCAACGAGTGATATTTGGAGTGCGTTGGATATTAATATAACCCAGACTTTATTATAGAGCCGGTGATATACACCTTCCAAGCTTGCAATAACCGTAAGCTCGCCAATGTTAACATTCTTATTCAGGAGTGGATGGTTAATTGAATAACGACGCTGGATAGTGTTGCCCGTTGTTTTTTTACCGGCTTGTGCCCAGAGCTGTTGTTTATCCCTTACTTCAATGTACTGCATATCACGTATTTTAATAATGCCATCAATATTTGTTTTTAGAAGATTTTTGTTTGTCGCCCATAATGCTGCCGATATGCTACTTAAATGAACCTGTTCAATTTCTTCAAGTTCAGAATGAATCGTTTTTATGTCTGTATTGTAGTCACGGTAAAGTTGCAGCGCCGTTATTAATAGCGTAATAAATATACTAAATAAAACCGTGTAAGTAATTAGACGGCGAGCAAGGGGCGATTTTATTGGTTGGGAATTAAACATACTTGATTTTGTAATCAAAGTGATAATATACGTGACTCTTCAATACCTTCATATGGATGGCTCTGCTATTTACTAATTCTTATCCATTGAACAAGCGCATCGGCAGGCATGGGTTTTGCCATTAGATAACCCTGTGCAATATCACAACCCAGTGTTTGTAGCTCGTCCCATACTTCCTGCGTTTCAACGCCTTCGGCAACCAGTTTCATTCCCAGCATTTGGCCGAGCATGATGCATATTTTTACAATAACCATAGCTTCACTGTCTTCAAGCATTTGCATAATAAAACTTTGATCAATTTTAAGTTCAGTAAAGGGCATTTTGTATAAATGCGAAAGCGAAGAATAGCCCGTGCCAAAGTCGTCAATCGATAAGGCAAAGCCTTTCATTCTTAAACGGTTGAGCACATCTAATGATGAAGTAAGGTCGCCCATAACGGCATTTTCTGTAATTTCCAAAGTAATTTTGTTGGGATCAATCGCATGCTTATCGGTGAGTTTTTTTAATTGTTCAGGTAAACTTAAGCTGGTAATGTTTTCTGCCGAGACATTAATTGAAACACTAATATTAATGCCTTCAGCCTGCCAATTTCGAGATTGCTCAACGGCTAATCGAATTACTTCTTCTGTTAAGGGTTCAATTAAACTACTTTGTTCAGCGAGGCCAATGAATTGATTTGGGTAAATCAGGCCATACTCAGGATGTTGCCAGCGCACCAAAGCTTCTACGCCGTGTAAGTCGCCTGTTTGCATGTTAATTTGTGGCTGGTAATAAAGTACTAACTGGTGTTGCTGAAGGGCTTGCTCAAGTTCAGTGGCAGAAACCGAATTTTCTGTAAGTGCTGATTGTTGTGTCTGTTTGGTTTGCGGTTTTATGCTATTGAGTGTTTTAGCAAATTCCTGAATGGACATGGGCTTTGTTAAACTGGCTAAAACCTTAAAGTGATGAGCCTCGGCGAGTTGCTGTGCCGAGTGCAATACGCGTGCATCAAAACCACTGACTAGGATAAGTAGCAGGTTGATCTTTTTCTCGGCTAATACGCGGATAACCTCGATGCCATCCATTTCAGGCATATTGAGATCAAGGACTAAAACGCTGCCTTGTAATATGTCGTCTTGCAGAAAGGCAATGGGATCCTGTTGAGCCAAGACTTCCCAGCCAATATTCGATGCAACTTCGGCGAGTAACGTTGCATATTGCTCATCGTCATCGAGAATATAAAGTTTTAGTGCCATAACCCGTTAAGCTCTAATGCCATACCCCATTAAGTTTTAAGATTAACATGAATCCCCTGTTTTGTTAGCGGATAGGGTGTTTAATTTTCTTAACCTGGGCGCTAGCCACATTCCTACTTTAATATATTTGGATTTAGGGAATATGGTAATAGTCAGCTCGCTTTTGTTTGTGGTATCCTACGCGCCCTAAAAGCTTGTGGGCAAAGATCTGCAGTTTTAGAAATTTACCTGTAATAAATAACAAGGTAAACCTGTTTATGGTAGTTTGTATGGGTTCTCCCGCGACGATAAACCGCAAACCCCGCCAGGCCCGGAAGGGAGCAACGGTAGTGGTGGATTCGGGTGCCGGGGTGTAGCTCGTACAGACTGCCACCCAATACTCTTTTAAAACAATAGCTTACATAATAATAATCTGTGCCTGTTAATGGATAATGGCTGCATTAATGACTGGGAACGGGGCTAAGAAGTCGCTAGAATGGTGGTTTTGGATCTGTTGTTTATTTTCATAGCGAGTTTTGAGTCTATATGAGTTATCTAGCCTTGGCGCGTAAATGGCGCCCGAAAAATTTCAGTGAAATGGTTGGGCAAGAGCATGTTTTACGTGCCTTAATTAATGCTCTCGATGCCGACAGGCTGCACCATGCCTTTTTATTTACCGGCACACGCGGTGTGGGTAAAACAACCATTGCGCGTATTTTAGCCAAGTCGATTAATTGCGAGCAAGGCATTAGCTCGACACCGTGTGGTGAATGTTCAACGTGTAAAGAGGTGGATGAAGGCCGGTTCGTTGATTTAATTGAAGTGGATGCGGCTTCGCGCACAAAGGTGGAAGATACCCGCGATTTACTCGACAATGTCCAGTACGCACCCAGTCGTGGCCGTTATAAAGTCTACTTAATTGATGAAGTGCATATGCTTTCGGCGAGTAGTTTTAATGCGTTGTTGAAAACGCTTGAAGAACCGCCTCCCCACGTCAAGTTTTTATTCGCGACAACTGATCCGCAAAAATTACCGGTCACTATTTTATCGCGTTGTCTGCAATTTAATTTACGTCGCCTGTCGGTTGAACGTATTTCTGATTATTTACAAAGCCTGCTGGATAAAGAAAACATTCCTTATGAAGATGGGGCGTGCAAACAACTGGCTATTGCTGCCGATGGGAGTATGCGGGATGGTTTAAGCTTATTGGATCAGTCCATCGCCTATGGTGCTGGCACGATTAAACTTGACGATGTAGCGAGTATGTTAGGGAGTTTTGACCGCCACCTTGTGATTAGTCTAGTGGAAAAACTGCTGGCGCAGGATGCCTTGGCTGTGATGACCTTACTGGCAAAAATAAATGAGCAAGTACCGGATTTAAACGGAGTGCTGGATGCCATTCTAAATTTATTACATGGCATTGCGTTATATCAGCAAGTACCGGATGCCTGTGATGCGATGTTAGATGAGCAAGGCCTTGCTTTAGCAACCATTGAAGCCTTAGCAACAACAGTAAGTGCTGAAGAAATACAACTTTTTTACCAGATTGGTTTAACCGGCCAACGGGATTTAAAATTAGCACCGAGCATACGCAGTGGTTTGGAAATGGTGCTGTTACGGATGTTGGCATTTAGGCCTGTATCAACGTCTGACACAAACATTTCGAAAAAAACAAATCAGATAGCGGTGCAGCCGCAATCCGCTGAAAATAAAACGAATGAAGCCGTTACAGAAGAACATGGATTGCCACCGATGGTAGAGCCGAATGGATTAGATGCGGCAGCCATTAACGAAGTTGTAACGCCATCCTATAACGAAGCCGTGCAACAAAACGCCGTGAATATTCATTCTCCCTGGCATGAAATTGTTGCAGCTTTGGATGTAGCGGGTATGGATAAGCAAGTCGCTGAGCAATGCGTAGTGACTGAAGTAAACAACACGGCCATTGATTTGGCTTTAGCACCGGCAAGCGCTCCATTTTTTAATAAAGATCTCGAAATGCGAATACAGCAGTCATTACAAAATTTATTAGGTGCCAATGTATCGCTAAGCATTAAGATGGAAGAAGCGGCGGGGGAATCACCTTCTGCAAGAGCGCAGCGTATTGAGAAAGAAAAGGTAGCCTCGGCTGAAGCAATTATCGAAGAAGATGCGGACGTAAAGTCATTGCTTGATGCGTTTGGTGGGCATCTTGAACCTGATTCAGTACAACCCCGTGAGTAAGTATCATATTTAAAAATGAGGAATAAATAATGAAAGGCGGAATTGGAAATTTAATGAAGCAAGCGCAAAAAATGCAAGCTGACATGCAAAAAGCGCAGGAAGAAATGGGTAATATAGAAGTCACTGGCCAGTCCGGTGGCGGGTTGGTTAAAGTTACAATGACGTGCAAACATGATGTTAAACGCATTGAAATTGATGATAGCTTAGTTGGTGACGACAAAGACATGCTCGAAGGTTTAGTTGCAGCGGCCATGAATGACGCGGTGCGTAATGTTGAAAAAACAACGCAGGATAAATTCTCCGGTTTAACCGATGGGATGAACTTGCCTGCTGGCTTTAAAATGCCATTCTAACGATAGCGTTTTAACTTTATGTCGTACAGTCCCCTTATTGGTCAGCTTATTAGCGCACTAAAACGTTTACCCGGTGTTGGGCAAAAGTCTGCACAGCGAATGGCATTTTATTTGTTACAGCATGACAAACAAGGTGCAATGCAGATTTCACAATCGCTAGCGTTGGCCATTGAGTTAGTGGGTGAATGTTCTAAATGTAGGGTATTATCCGAAACCGAGTTGTGTGAAGTTTGTAATAACCCTAAACGCTCTCAACAGCAGGTTTGTGTTGTTGAGTCACCGTCTGACGTGCAGGCCTTTGAACAGTCAACACATTATGATGGCCGCTATTTTGTTTTAATGGGGCATTTATCTCCCTTGGATGGTATTGGCCCACATGAAATTGGCCTGGATATTTTCGCTAAACAATTAGACGCTGGTGAAATCACCGAAGTGATCCTTGCAACTAATCCCACCGTTGAAGGTGAAGCCACTGCGCATTACATTTCTGAAATGACAAAGAAACGGAATATAAAAACAACGCGTATTGCACATGGCGTACCTATCGGTGGTGAACTTGAATATGTGAATGGTTCCACCTTGTCGCATGCGCTGGATGGGCGTAGTGTTGTTTCGGTTGATTAGAATTTTTAATCACGAAGAAAAAATATTTTAAATATCATTCATCTTTTTACTGTTGTCCCGTTAACTTGTCATTCCCGCGTAGGCGGGAATCTAAAAAAACTTATGTGCAACACGGTCAAGAACTTACTGAATATCCGCCTGCACGGGTATGACAATCTTATTGAACTTTAAGAAATAGTTTGGTTTATATAATAATATATTGTTGTTCACACAAACCTGAAGTTGCTGGTCTTGTTTTTCTTCGTGGGTAATTATTATTCTAAAAAAATAAACATTATTACCTAAAAGAAGTTATTCCCGAAGATGCAATGAATCAAGCTGCTCCATTGCGGCAATGGCGCTGGTGCAAAGTGATTTAAATAGGCGATAACTGGTATCATCTATCTGGCAGTCAATCGTATGCCGGTCGGCATAAAAGAAACCAATCTCTTCACCCTTTACAAAAATCGACATGGCAAGGAATGAATTGGTTACCACCAGTTTTTTAAAGTCTTTTGGTATTAGCTCCCAGAAGGTACTGCGGGTTTTATTATTGATAACAATGGCCTGTGTTTTTTGCATGAGCCGACCAAATAAATTTTCTTTATGTAGTTTTATAGTAAAGCGATTAAACCCCGGATCGTTATCCGCACCTTTAATTGAATAAGGAACCATTGTTTGTTTGTCAGCATTGCGCGTTGCAAAAACAACGCGGTTTAAGCCAATGCCATCATGCATGCCCTGTAAAACGAGATGAATAAGTTCTTTCATTGTGCGTTTTATTTCTGAATTTTCTATATTCGTTATTATATTTTTAAGGACATCTCTTTGTGGCATCAAACAAATATCAGCATGTTCATTCGGGTTTTTTGCTTGAATGGTTTCTTCTTCGAGTGGATCATCTAACATGGGTAATAAAGCGGCGGCAGGGAATACGCCGTAAAAATGAGTCTGACGGGCCACGTCAACGGCAAGCTTGTGGTTAGCTGTGGCGATTTTCGCAATAGGAATATCTAAAAAATCGGCAATTTGATTTTGAATGACTTGCGTTTTGCCGCCATGCCAGTCAACGGCAGCACTGCGAGCAAGTTGAACGGCTAGCATCACGCTGTAAGCGCGCGGGTATTTTGCATTCTCGGGTTTGAGTGCCTCAAGTGCCAGACTGGGTAATTCCCATTTTCTTGCCAGCTCATAACTTAGCTGGTTAATGGCAAAGCCAAGCACAAGGTACTGGGCTTCTTCACTTGCGATTTGCCGTCGTCTTCTTAAGCGGTCAATTTCTGCGAGTTTATCTGGGTAAATCATTGCTAGCGCCATTTCACCAATAAAATGTATTTGTGTGGCAACAAATATTTCATCGGTGTTCATATCGCGGCGATAATGAGCCCACTCTGTGGCTTGTTCGGCTGCATGATAAGCTCGGCTAAAGGTTGTCAGCAAACGGTGTTTTGCCTGATCTTTTAATGTTTTATCTAAATTGGGTAATTTAGCAGGGAGTTGGCTCACCTGCTTGATACCAAGCATCATCAGAGCCTGAGAAATAGAGGTAATTTCACTTCGTAAGCTGCTATTCAATTTTGTATTACAAACACGCAATAAATAAAGGGTGAGGCCAGGGTCACGGCTGACTATATGTGTTATTTCTTCTGTTTTTGCATCGTCTTTTGTGCAGGCTTTTTTTAAGGCAATAATCGTCCTTTCCATGACAGGAAAATGGTGGTTTCCAATTTTGGCCAGAATATCCTGCAAAACATCGGCTGTACGGGTTTGTTGCAACATTTGTTATTTCTAAAAATAATGAATCACCTATTAAATATCGGACAGATACCATGATTACTTTAGTTAAAAGAGAGGGGATACTGGAATTTGACCAATAGTCATAATATTTTCTCAAGTTTTAGGGGATAAGGTCGATAATTTAAGGGAGATATGTCTGGAAAGAAGATTTAGCGAAAGGATGGAATAAATGAAGTTTTTATTTGGCTTGGTCATGGTAATGGCTTGTGTTCTCGGTGGTTACCTCGCGGCAGGCGGAGCACTTTTAGCCTTATGGCAGCCTTTTGAATTGGTCATTATTCTGGGCGGTTCTATCGGTGCCTTTATTATTGCGAATACACCTAAAGTTATTAAAGAATCTGTCAGTGGTATTTTAGGTCTGTTTAAAGGTGCAAAATATAAAAAGCAAGTGTATATAGATTTACTGGGTTTGATGTATGCACTGTTTTCCAAGTCACGCAAGGAAGGCTTAATGGCACTGGAAAACGACATTGAAGAACCGGATCAAAGCGAAATTTTTAAAACCTATCCGAAGTTAGCGGCCAACCACCACTTAATTGATTTTATCTGTGATTATTTGCGTCTTATGGTGGGGGGTAATATGAATGCCTTTGAATTAGAAAACCTGATGGATATTGAATTAGACACACACCACGCTGAAAGCCATAAAGCAAGTGCCGCGATAACGGGCATGGGCGATGGCTTACCTGCCTTTGGTATTGTTGCCGCGGTAATGGGGGTGGTTATCACCATGGGTTATATTAATGAGCCTCCTGATGTGCTTGGCCACCATGTGGGTGCTGCATTAGTGGGAACTTTTCTGGGTATTTTGATGGCATATGGATTTGTGAGCCCAATGGGCAGTGCCATGGAAGCACGAGCGGAAGAAGATACTAAATTATTTGAAGTGGCAAAAGTATGTATCATGGCAACATTAAATGGTTATACACCACAAATTGCTGTCGAGTTTGGTCGTAAAGCCCTGTATAGCGATATGCGTCCAGGCTTTATTGAACTCGAAGAATTTGTTAAAGGTAGCTAAGTTTAAGGAATAACTTGTGGCTGGGGATGATAAAAAACAACCGATAGTAATCAAGAAGATTGTCGCAGGTGGGCATGGCCATCATGGTGGCGCATGGAAAGTTGCCTATGCCGATTTTGTAACAGCAATGATGGCATTTTTTCTATTGCTATGGCTATTGGGTATTACCGATGACGCTAAACGTGACGGTATTTCTGATTATTTTAAAAATCCGGCGGGTATAAAAGGTATTGGTGGTGCCAGCACCAGCATGATTAAACTCGGTGGCGCAAAAGAAATGCCGCGTGGAGACAGAACAAGAAATCAAGACGTGAGCCAGACTACAGAACAACCCGAGCGTAAAAAAGGTGAAGACGATCTACAAGTAGACGGTAATAAAGCGACCGAAACAGCAGAAGAACAAGCAAAACGCAAAGCAGATAAAAAAGTTCTTGATAACTTATTACAAATTTTAAAGAAAGCCATTGAACAAAGTGCTTCATTAAGAAAATTTAAAGAACAACTTTATCTGGATATTACGCCCGATGGGCTACGTATTCAGATTTTTGATAAAAAGAATCGCCCCATGTTTGATTTAGGTAGTGCCAAATTAAAACCGTATACTAAGAAAATTTTGTATGAAATAGCAAAAACAATTCGCACCGTCCCAAACAGGATTAGCATCAGTGGCCATACCGATGCAACACGTTTTCACAAGGGATACGTCATTTATGAAAATGATTATGGTGAAGAGATTAAGTTGCCTTATACGAACTGGGAATTATCGGCAGACAGAGCAAATACGGCACGTCGAACCCTGTTAAAAGGCGGTGTTAAAGTCGAGCAAATTGGCCGGGTTGTTGGCTTTTCATCTTCTGTTTTATATAACAAGAAGAATAAAACCGATCCGAGTAACCGGCGTATTACTATTATTGTTATGAATAGAGAATCCGAGTTTGATATGAAGTTAACCGAAGGTGCGGATGCGGTGAAGCAGGAACTAACGCACTAGGGTAGCTGAATCGTTTAGCTATTATCAATAGATTCAAATATCGACAAGTAACTTTCATAACGCTGTTTGCTAATAGTCCCTTCATTTACTGCTGCAACAACGGCACAGCTGGGTTCGGCATGGTGCAGGCAATTTCTGAATTTACATTGTTCGCTGTACTGTTGTATTTCTCTAAAGCCTTGTGCAAGTTCGTTTTTTTCTATATTCCATAAACCAAATTCGCGTATACCGGGTGAGTCGATTAATTTTCCATTGTTGGGAATAGTATAAAGATAAGCGGTGGTAGTGGTATGCTTACCTTTATTTGTGCTATCGGATATTTCTTTTGTTAATGCAGGCTGTTCGGGCAGGATGGCATTGACGATGGATGATTTGCCAACACCTGATTGGCCAACAACAATGTTTGTTTTGTCTGCCATTGTAGTGAGCAGGGCATCAACTCCTTCGTTACTTTTAGCACTAATATAAAAAAGAGAGATATTTATATCTGAATAGTTTTGCATGTTAATTTTAAGCTGTTCGACTTTATCTTTGTCAAGTAAATCGACTTTATTTAAAACAATAACCGGAGTGAAGTTAGAAAATGTTGCCGCAATCAAGTAGCGATCAATCAAGCCATATTTAATAGAATCATTCACACTGACAACGATAATCATTTGGTCAATGTTGCTGGCAATTTGTTTAGGTTTGGGGTTTAAGTTATTGCGTCGGGACAGAATGCTGCTACGTGGTAAAATTTCTGTAATAACCATTTCATTGTTTTGTTCATTTTTATAGCTGATTTTGTCGCCGCATAAAGGTTTGCCAATACTTTTTAGTGATTTTGCGGTGAGTAATTGTTTGTCGGCTGTTTCAATTTTACACTGGTTACCATAACTGGCGATGACGGTTGCATGATGTGTTTTTTTATCATCCTTTGACATAACGTTACAGGCAATCTTTATTCTTTAAAGTGGTAAAAATTAGAATTTAAGTAATGCTGTACATCCAGCATCTGATCTTCAGGCCAGTTTGTGCCTAGGCTGTTTTTACAGCGTTTTAGCTGGGCTTGTAGCTCAGTTAATGAGCCTATTTTTCGGTTTTCACGGGTGTATATTTCATTTCCCTTGTTGCCGTAGATAGCTGCGTGGCAATTGGTGCAATGACTGTCATGCAACTCTTCACCACGTTCAGTATCAAACGCAAAGCTACTGGCTGGCCATGCTAGCAAAGAAATAATGAATGCAGTTAATGACGTTTTCATTTTATAATTTGGTTAAATGCGCAACTCTGACTGGAGCGGGTGGATGAGAGTCATAAAAAGCCGAATACAGCGGGTCGGGTGTAAGCGTATTGGAATTTTCTTCATAGAGTTTAACCAGTGCAGTAATAAGATTATTCGCATCGGTATTTTCTGCGGCAAATTCATCGGCTTCGAATTCATGTTTGCGACTCATTAATGAAAAAATAGGGGTGAGAAAAATACTGATTAAAGGTGTAACGAGCATAAACAGAATTAAGGCCATATGTGAAGAAACCTGACTCACACCTAGACCCTCATAGATAAAAGTTTGGTCAATCAACCAAGCTAATAAGGCTAAACCACCAAGACTCATCAATGCCATTGTGAGTATACGTTTCTTAATATGGTTACGTTTAAAATGCCCAAGTTCGTGTGCAAGTACTGCTTCAATTTCATTATGTTGTAGCGAGTTGAGCAGGGTGTCAAAAAAGACGATGCGTTTGTTGCTACCAAAACCGGTAAAATAGGCATTGCCATGGCTGGAACGTTTGGAACCATCCATGATAAAAACACCATTACTGGTAAAGCCGCAACGCTCGAGTAGTTGCGTGATTTTAGATTTAAGTTCGGGCTCGTCCAATGGCGTAAATTTGTTAAAGATGGGTGCGATAAACGTAGGGTAAAGCCACATCATTAACATACTAAAACCAAACCAGCTTCCCCACACATAGAGCCACCAGTAGGGATTAGCATCGCGTAAGTCCATTAACCAAAGAACGAAATACAAGAATGGTAAACCAATAATAAGCATGATGGTTGTTGATTTTAGCGTATCGGTTATAAACATTTTAAGCGTCAGGCGGTTAAAGCCAAACTTTTCTTCAATGACAAATGTTTTGTATAAGGTGAAAGGAAGGTCTAGAAAGCCGGAGATTAAACCTAAACCAAAAATGACGATGATACCGGTGAAAATTGGGCTAAACTCAAATGTACGAATAACGTTATCCAGTAATTGCAAGCCGCCGCCGAGAGTCCAGATTGCAAGTACGATGGTGCTAAAGCTGAGTTCGAGCAGGCCAAATTTATTGCGGGTGGTTGTGTAATCGGCGGCTTTTTGGTGAGCTTCGAGCGATATTTTATCGGCAAAAGCTGCGGGCACCGCTGCGCGATGATCCTGAATATGTTTACTATGGCGGCGCGATAACCACAGTTGTAATGTGTAAGAGGCAATTAATAAAAAGATAAAGCTGGTTTGGATATCGCTGGCTGTCATAGGAATACAATCACTTTGAATATTTATTTTCTAAAAAACGGGCACTTATACAAGTGCAAAAATGCTAAACTTTGCTAATTATATCGAGTTCGTTCGCTGATAGCTAATATATAAGGAATAACCATGGGACAAAATGCAAATAATCTAATCTGGATCGATTTGGAAATGACTGGGCTGGATACCCAAAATGATCTTATTATTGAAATTGCGACCATTGTGACCGATGCAGAATTAAACATTCTTGCAGAAGGCCCGATGATTGCAGTCCATCAGTCTGATTTTGTTATGGCGGGTATGGACGAGTGGAATACCAAACAGCATGGGGGCTCTGGCCTAACGGACAGGGTGAAGCAAAGCCAGTACAACGAAAAGCAGGCCGAACAAGAGACCATTGATTTTCTACGTCAGTATGTTCCTGCAAAAGCATCGCCCATGTGTGGGAATAGTATCTGTCAGGATCGACGTTTTTTAGCACGTTGTATGCCGGAATTAGAAGCTTTTTTTCATTATCGCAACCTAGATGTCAGCAGTATTAAGGAACTGGTTAAACGCTGGAAGCCTGAAATTTCAAGTGGTTTAACGAAACAGTCTTCACACCTTGCTATGGATGATGTGAAAGATTCTATTAATGAATTAATTTATTATCGTACCCACTTTATTAATCTGACGTCAGTCAGCTAATCCTTAAAGTATTCAGTCGAGTCAGTAACTCGACAAGCCTTTCCTAATATCGTGTCAATGGATTGACGTACAGATTTTTTCATTCTCTAATCCATTGATTTAACTATAAATAAAAAACCAATCCAGCGTGGCATGTGTTTTGCAATTTAGCTAATGCAAATACAGATGATTACTATTTATATATTATTTTAATAAAGGTTACCTTCTTAAGGAAAAGTCATGGCGAACAAAGAAAAAGAAAAAGATCTTGATCTTGACGTAGAACAAACAGGTAAAAGCAAAACTAACCTGCTGATTATTGTTTTAATTGTTGTGATCTTAGCTGCTGGTGGCGGTGTTGCTGCCGTGTTTTTACTCGGTGGTGATAGTGAGGATGAAAAGGCTGGAACTAAAGGTGAAGAAGCTGCACAGGTCGCACCGGCACATGCCATTTATTCTGCATTGCGCCCTACCTTTATTATCAATTTTGAAGACACAAAGAAGGCGCGTTACGTTCAATTAGATTTAACCGTCATGGCTCATGAGCAACATGCCATTGATTTAGTGCAAGAACATTCACCTGTTATTCGTAATAACATTATTACGATATTAAGTGGCCAGAAGTATGAAGTGTTAAGTACGCTTGAAGGTAAGCAAAAACTGCGTACTGATCTGTTAAATTCAATTAATCAGACGATTACCACTGAAGTGAGCAATTCAGCACCCGCTGAAGATAAAGCTGATGACGGGCATGTTGCTGTACCTGTTGCGGGACAGTCTTATATCAAGGCTGTTTACTTTACCAGCTTAGTTATGCAGTAGAGGATGGCGTATGTCGGTTAATGAACTTCTATCCCAGGACGAAATTGATGCGCTACTGCATGGTGTTGATAGTGGTGACGTGGATACGGACGATGCTGATGTAAATGATGGTGTCGCACGGCAATTTGATTTTGCTTCGCATGACAGGATTGTTCGCGGCAGGATGCCAACCCTTGAAATGATTAATGAGCGTTTTGCCCGTCAGTTCAGAATCAGTATCTTTAATTTATTAAGACGTTCCGCAGAAATTTCAGTCAGTGGCGTGCAAATGCTTAAGTTCTCTGAATATCTGCACAGTATGTTTGTTCCTACCAGTCTAAACATTGTAAAGCTTAAACCATTACGTGGGCCGGCTTTATGTGTGTTTGACCCTAAACTGGTTTTTATTCTAGTGGATAATTTTTTTGGTGGTACTGGGCGGCATGCAAAAATTGAAGGGCGTGAATTCACACCAACCGAGCAGCGCGTTATTAGTTTAGTGCTTCAGCTTGCTTTTAAAGATCTGCAAGAAGCATGGAAGCCGGTATTGCCTGTCGAGTTTGAGTTCTTAAGCCGGGAAGTTAATCCACAGTTTGCCAATATTGTAAGCCCGAATGAAGTGGTGGTGTTAAGCACTTTTCATGTGGAATTGGATGGTGGTGGTGGTGACTTTCAGGTCACACTTCCTTATTCAATGTTGGAGCCTATTCGTGAATTACTCGATGCCGGTTTGCAAAGTGATACAGCAGAAAAAGACGATCGTTGGACAACCTCACTTTTAGAAGAAATAAAACTGGCAGAAATACCATTGCATTCTGAATTAACCGAAGTTGATCTATTGCTGCGTGATGTCATGAATTTTAAAGAAGGTGATGTTATTCCTATTGATTTACCGGATGAAGTCACTTTGTTGAGTGGCGATATACCGCTGTTTCGTTGTGAGTATGGCCTGTCGGAAGGCATGATGGCCGTTAAAATTAATTGCCCTGTTTATAAAGGGCTTCCCGTTGCTGATACGATATTGATGTTAGAAGGAGCAAATAATGAGTGATTCAGATAATGAATCGGATGTGATGGATGAATGGGCGGAAGCCTTAGAAGAGTCTGGTGATGCCAGCTCGGATGATTCGAGTTCAGATGTCGTCGCTGCCACCGATGCAGGTGTAGCCGCTGCTGGGTTTGATAACCTAGAAGACAATTCATCTTCTTCCAATGATGATATTAATATGGATGTTATTTTAGACATCCCGGTAAAGCTGTCGATGGAGATAGGGCGTACCAGTGTCAATATTCGTAGTTTGCTGCAACTTAATCAGGGCTCGGTTATTGAGCTAGACAGAATGGCGGGGGAACCATTAGATGTTTTAGTCAATGGAACGCTTATCGCACATGGAGAAGTGGTGGTTGTTAACGAAAAGTTTGGCATTCGTTTGACCGATGTAGTGAGTCCAGCCGAACGTGTAAAGAAATTACGTTAATTGACATTACTATGGATTTAACCCGAGGCAATGTTTTTTTAAAAAAAGTTATATTTACTATAAGTTTTTTATTGTTGGCCAATATATCCCATGCCAGTGCAGCTGAGAATACAGCTTTCCTCGCCAATAAAGACACTGCCATCGAAGCGCCTAAAAAAAAATCTGCCCCGCTGAATTCCCTATTAAAACCCAAACCTGATTCCGCTGTAAGTGCTTCTGAAAATATAGACGAGGCACTGCAAAGCAATACCCATATAGGTGTGTCTAATTATCTGCAAATGATATTAGGCCTGTTTGGCGTTGTTGCCTTTATTTTTTTCATAGCATGGCTAGCTAAACGCATGGGGGCTTTAAATTCTTCTCATTCCGCTAATTTAAAAGTTGTTGCTGGGCTAAATGTTGGCCATCGTGAAAAGATTATTGTTATACAGGTAATGAATAAGCAATTATTAATTGGTGTTACACAAACCAATATTCAGTTGTTGTCAGAATTAGATGAACCAATATCTGAGGCTTCTCCTCCCTCTTTTGGAAGTTTTCAAGAAAAGTTGCAGACAGCAATTGTTGGCTTGAAAACCAGAAGTTCATCTGCTAAATCATCGGCGAGTGACTTCAGAGAAGGTGGTGATTAATGAAATATATTTTCTGGCTGATATTGTTATTTCTACCTGCTTCCGGTATGGCTGCTGAAGCTTTTGAAGCCTTCTCTGTAAAAACGCAAGCGAGTGGTGATCAAGTTTATTCTGTCAGCATCCAAACCCTCGCGCTAATGACGGTGCTAAGCCTGTTGCCAGCAGCATTAATGATGATGACATCCTTTACCCGTATTATTATTGTTCTGTCTATTCTTCGTCAGGCATTAGGATTAATGCAAACGCCTTCTTCACAAACATTGATAGGGTTGGCTTTGTTCCTAACCTTTTTTGTTATGGCGCCGGTATTTAACCAAATTAATAACTCTGCACTGCAACCTTATTTAAAAGATTCTATTTCTTTTCAAACGGCAACCGAGAAGGGGGGCGAGCCCTTGCGTGAGTTTATGTTAGGGCAAACACGCGAATCTGATATTAGTATGTTTATGAGAATATCTGGCGATAAAGATTACGTCTCGAAAAAAGATATTCCGTTTACTGTTTTAGTGCCTGCTTTTGTAACCAGTGAATTAAAAACGGCTTTTCAGATTGGTTTCTTGCTGTTTATTCCTTTTTTGATTATTGATTTAGTGATTGCCAGTGTTCTGATGTCAATGGGTATGGTGATGTTGTCGCCGATGATTGTGTCCCTGCCGTTTAAGATTATGTTGTTTGTTTTAGTGGATGGCTGGACTTTAATTATGGGCACGCTGGCATCCAGCTTTTATGTTTAATATTTTTAGATTGCGGACTATAAACCGAGGTTATCCATGACACCTGAAAGCGTCTTATCTATATTCCAGCACGCACTTGAAATAATTCTGTTGTTGATTGTGGTAATTCTGGTGCCAGCATTGATGGTGGGTTTGCTAGTAAGTATGTTTCAGGCAGCAACACAGATTAATGAACAGACTTTAAGTTTTATCCCTAAATTGATTGTAACGCTGGGTGTTTTAATGGCGGCAGGTCCATGGATGTTGCGCATTTTAGTTGAGTACACAACTAAATTAATACAAGACATTCCCTACTTAATAAGGTGAGTAATGGTTATTACAGGCTCAGAATTAACCGCTTTAGTGGGTTCATTCCTCTGGCCTTTATTCAGGGTGAGTGCGGTAGTGATGACAGCGCCAATATTTGGCGCGAAAACGGTGCCGATGCGAGTAAAGCTTTTTGTTAGTTTAGTGTTAACGAGTGTTGTTGTGCCTTTATTGCCGCCAATGCCAGAAGTGGAAGTCTTTAGTTTGCAAGGGTTGTATGTTACCGCAAATCAAATACTCATTGGTGTTGCCATTGGTTTTACAACGCAATTGGTCTTTGCCGCGATTATTACCGCGGGTCAGATTGTGGCAATGCAAATGGGGCTTGGTTTTTCACTGATGGTTGACCCTCAAAATGGCACGCAGGCGCCGGTAGTCAGTCAGTTTTACATTATCTTTGTGGTACTTATATTTTTAAGCCTGAACGGTCATCTGGTTTTAGTTCAGATAATGGTTGACGGCTTTGAAACTTTGCCTATCGCAATAACTGGCCTGTCAACTGATAGCCTATGGGGAATAGTTACCTGGGGGGCATATATTTTTTCCGGTGCGATAGGCATTGCAATACCAACGATTGCGTCATTACTGGTTGTTAATTTGTCGTTTGGAATTATGACGCGAGCAGCACCGCAGTTAAATATTTTTGCTATTGGTTTTCCTATTACGATGATCTTTGGATTTGCATTGATATTACTCACTATTTCAAATGTTTCACCGAAGTCTAACGAGTTGTTTTTAAATGTGTATCAGTTAATTCGAGGTTTCCATTAACAATGGCTGAAGATACCGGACAAGAACGTACCGAAGAGGCGACCCCCCGACGCAAACAACAGGCACGGGAAAAGGGGCAGGTTCCTTCGTCACGAGAATTAAATACCATGGTAATGATGCTGGCTGCCGCCGGTGCAGTGGCATTGCTTGGGTCGGGCATAGCGCAAGGAATACAAGAGTTAGCGGTATGGAATTTACAGGTTAGTCGTGAACAAATATTTGATGTGGGTACGATGTTTTTATTATTGGAAGAGTCAATACTGCATGCAGTGTTAAGCTTGGCTCCTTTTTTTCTGGTAATGATATTAGCTGCTGTTGTCGGCCCGCTTATGATTGGCGGCGTAAATTTTAGTATGCAGGCTATGGTATTTAAATTTGACAAGCTTGATCCAATTAAAGGTTTAGGGCGGGTTTTTTCAATCAAAGGGCTGGTTGAACTTATTAAGGCATTGGTTAAATTCCTTGTTATCGGCACAGTTGCGATTGTGTTTTTATACTATCAATTTGAGAATTACCTTAGCTTGGGGAATGAGCCTGTTGACCTTGCTATGCCACATACCATGCAATTATTGATAGGGGCTTTTATTACCATTGCCTCGTCGTTAATACTTATTGCTTTGGTTGACGTGCCGTTCCAGATTTGGGATTACAAAAAACAATTAAAGATGACTTTTCAGGAAGTTAAAGACGAGAATAAGGACACAGAAGGTAATCCGGAAGTCCGGAGTCGGGTAAAACGTGTTCAGCATGAAATTGCACAACGGCGTATGATGTCCGAAGTACCTGAGGCCGATGTTATTATCACCAACCCGGAACATTATTCCATTGCCTTAAAATATGACCCGAAAACAATGGCTGCCCCCTTGCTGGTTGCAAAAGGGGTGGACATTATTGCCATGCAGATACGGCGTATTGCCAATGAAAATAATGTGCCCATTTTAGAAGCACCTCCCTTGGCTCGATCGTTATACCACACCACTGAAATTAACGCGGCCATTCCTGCGGGTTTGTATCTGGCGGTGGCTCAGGTATTGGCATATATATTTAAATTACGAAAAACAAACTCCACTCAATATGCAAATCAAAAAATGAAGGATTTAGATATTCCTGATGATTTGCAATTTGATAGTTAATTTAAGCAAGGCATAAAAAATGGCAGAACAAGCAATTTCATTTGGGTGGTTTAAAAAGATAAATTATCAGGGGCTAGGCGCACCAATATTGCTTCTTGTGATGATAGCAATGATTATTGTGCCGTTGGCACCGATTGCGCTTGATGTTCTATTTAGTTTTAATATTTCATTATCATTAATCGTATTACTGGTAACGGTCTATTCATTACGGCCACTTGATTTTGGTTTATTCCCAACCATCTTGCTTATCACCACGCTGCTGCGTTTAGCCTTAAATGTCGCTTCGACCCGCATCGTGTTACTGGAAGGGCATACTGGGCCGGATGCAGCTGGGCAAGTTATTAAAGCTTTTGGTGAGTTTGTTATTGGTGGCAACTATGCGGTAGGTATTATTGTTTTTTCTATTTTAGTGATTATCAACTTTGTTGTTATTACTAAAGGTGCGACGCGCATATCCGAAGTGAGTGCGCGTTTTACTTTAGATGCCATGCCAGGAAAACAAATGGCAATCGATGCTGACTTAAATGCGGGTTTAATTGACCAGGATGAGGCGCGAACCCGCCGACAGGAAATTTCTGATGAAGCTGAGTTTTACGGTTCAATGGATGGTGCGAGTAAATTTGTACGCGGTGATGCGATAGCCGGTATTCTGATTTTATTTATCAATATTTTAGGTGGCTTGTTAATTGGCGTAGGCCAGCATGACTTAACTTTTGCGGAGGCGGCCAGAAACTATACCTTGTTAACCATTGGAGATGGTTTGGTTGCTCAAATCCCTGCGCTACTTTTATCAACAGCTGCGGGTATTATTACTACACGCGTTTCCAGCTCGCAAAATATGGGTGAACAGGTTTTAAATCAACTCTTTGCTAATCCACGTTCACTTGCTGTAACAGCCGGTATTTTAGGTTTAATGGGCATTATTCCCGGCATGCCTAATTTTGCTTTTTTAACGTTGGCGATCATTTGTGGCACGGGTGCTTATTTTATTACGCGCAAAAAACGCCAGAATGTTGCAGAAAAAACACAGCAGCACCAACAGCAGGTTTCTGGCGATAAGGAGATTAAAGAACTCAGTTGGGATGATGTTACTCCGCTTGATGCAATTGGCTTAGAAGTGGGTTATCGACTTATTCCAATGGTTGACAAGGCTCAGGGTGGTCAGTTGATGAGTCGCATTAAAGGGGTGAGAAAAAAATTGTCGCAGGAATTGGGTTTTCTTATTCCGTCGGTACATATTCGCGATAATTTAGAATTACCCCCAACCGGTTATCGGATTACCTTATTAGGCGTTACCGTGGGTGAAGCAGAAATACAACCCGACAAAGAACTGGCGATTAACCCAGGGCAAGTTTTTGGCAGCTTACAAGGTATTGAAACAACTGACCCTGCTTTTGGCTTAGATGCGATATGGATTGCAAACAACCAGCGCGACCAAGCGCAAACACTGGGCTATACCGTGGTTGATCCGAATACGGTTATTGCCACTCATTTGAGCCAACTATTACAGACCCATGCGCATGAATTATTAGGTCACGAAGAAGTGCAGCAGCTATTGGACTTATTGGCCAAGTCGGCACCGAAACTGGTTGAAAATTTAATTCCCGATACCCTGTCGTTAGGGGTGGTGGTTCGGGTATTGCAAAATTTACTCGAAGAAAATGTGCCTATTCGTGATATTCGGACTATTGCCGAGACCTTGGCGGAACATGCCGTGAAGAGTCAAGATGCTGACATTCTGACCGGAATGGTCAGGATTGCGCTGGGACGGCTAATTGTCCAGCAAATCAATGGGATGGAACGAGAATTGCCAGTCATCACACTTGACCCGACATTGGAACAGTTGTTGCATCAGTCTATACAGTCCACCGATGGGTTGGGCGGGGGCGTTGAGCCCGGTTTAGCAGAACGTCTGCACAGCGCGTTAGAAGAGTCGGCGCAGAAGCAGGAATTAGCAGGGCAACCCGCAATATTGCTAGTATCGGCCGCACTTCGAACCATGCTGGCAAGGTTTGTAAAACATACGATTTCAGGCTTAAACGTATTGTCTTACAACGAAATACCAACGGATAAGCAAATAAAAATTATTGCAACGGTTGGCCAAACAAATGAAATACCCGGCTAATGAAAGAATAGCCAGCTGAAAAATAAAGGGCGAGTGAGTTAAAATGTTTTACTTAGAGGCAACAGCAAAATGAAAATAAAACGTTTCCATGCTGAAGATGTACGTACAACAATACGTAAAGTAAGAGACGCTTTAGGACCGGATGCGGTTATTTTGTCTAACAAACGTGTTGCCGATGGTGTCGAAATTGTTGCCGCGATTGACTACGACGAGTCACTCGTTGGCGGCATGGTTGCACAAACTGATTCGACAACACCTGCATCATCAACAGAAAAAACACATTCGTCACCCGCAAAATATTTAAGACAGCAAGCCGCTGCCGATGTTCGATATAGCCGTAATATTCCAACATCACAATCGGATTCAAAAATTGAAACAGCTTCTGTTAATAAAAATAATTCAGCTACACTGGCTGAAAAATCTCAAGATCTATCCGACGTTCAAAATGAAATAAAATCACTGCGCGGTTTGCTTCTCAATCAGTTGTCGGGTATGGCATGGGAATCAGAATCAAAATATCACCCAACGCGTACCCGCTTATTACAGCGTTTGATCGCATTGGGCTTAAGCCCGCTACTGTCTAAACAACTTTGCGAAGAAGTCGATGATACAAAAGAATTTGATGTTATGTGGCGACATGCCTTAGGCGTTTTGTCACATAAGTTACCGGTAATTGATAACGGTATTTTAAAAACAGGTGGGGTGATGGCCTTAGTCGGACCGACGGGAGTTGGTAAAACAACAACCATTGCAAAGTTGGCAGCGCGCTATGTTTTACAGCATGGTAAGGACAGTGTTGGTTTAATTACAACGGATAATTTTAGGGTTGCTGCGCATGAGCAGTTAAGAAGTTATGCGCGAATTTTAGGTGTGCCATTACGGGTTGCCATCGATAAAGATGAGCTCAATGATGCGCTTTATGATTTACGGCATAAAAAACTAGTATTAATTGATACTGCCGGTGTGAGTTTGCAGGACTCTCAGTTACGTGAACAACTTGATTTATTAAACAGTGGCGCCAAATCCATTCATATGTTTTTGGCGTTAGCCGCGAATACACAACGCAGTGTTTTGAACGATGTTGTTACCACCTTTAAGCAATCAAAACTCGATGGTTGTATCCTGACTAAAGTGGATGAAACAACCAGCTTAGGTGGTGTTATTTCAGTCGCGGCAGAACATAATTTAGCTATCTCTTATTTTTGTGATGGTCAAAAGGTGCCAGATGATTTGCACATTGCGCGCGCGCATAATCTTGTTAGTAAAAGTGTCGCTATCATGCAAAGAATTACCATGGCGGCTCAGCAAGATCTAGCGAGTGGATTGTCTAGCGAGCATTCGATGGCATTAATGGTTAATGGGATGGTTGCTCATGCTCATGGCTGAAGCACAAAATATTTATCAGACGGCTGGAATTCAGACAATGCAAAAACCGCATCCTGTACGTGTTATTACAGTAACAAGTGGAAAAGGCGGTGTGGGCAAAACAAATGTCTCGGCTAATTTAGCCATTGCATTGTCTAACTTGGGTAAAAAAGTACTCATCATGGATGCCGATTTAGGTCTGGGTAACATTGATGTATTGCTTGGTCTGCATCCAAAATACACATTAGAAAGCGTTATTCAGGGCGAACATACTTTAGATGAAGTCATGATCAATGGCCCAAGTGGCTTAAAAGTAATACCGGCTGCATCTGGCATAAAAAATATGGCCGAGCTTAGTTCAAATCAGCATGCAGGCATTATTCAGGCGTTTAGCCAGATTAATCAGGATATTGATGTTCTTATTATTGATACTGCCGCAGGCATTGCCGACAGTGTTGTAAGCTTTGCTTGTGCCGCACAGGAAGTGCTGGTTGTGGTTTGTGACGAGCCTGCATCGATTACTGATGCTTACGCACTGATTAAATTATTACATAAAGAATATGGACTATTTAGATTTAGAATTTTAGCTAACATGGTTAAGAGTGTTCAAAAAGGCCGAGAAGTCTACGATAAATTAGTAAAAGTAACCGATCGTTTTTTGGATGTTGCACTGGAGTTCAGTGGTTCGGTGCCTTATGACGAATCAGTACTTAAAGCGATAAGAAAACAACGTGCGGTGGTTGAAGCGTTTCCACGTAGTCAGGCTGCGGTATCGTATAAACAAATTGCAGAAAAAACAATTCGTTGGCCTATACCTAAAACAGCAAATGGCCATCTGGAATTTTTTGTAGAACGACTTATTCAGGGAAATACAATAAAAGCGGGGATAAATTCATGAACGGACTAGCAATGTATGCAGCGACACAACCAACGGTTGAGCATAATGATCTTGTTACACAACACGCTTCATTAGTGAAAAGAATTGGGTGTCACTTAATAAACCGCTTGCCCGCCAGTGTACAGTTAGAAGATTTAATTCAGGCTGGTATGATTGGTTTATTAGAAGCTTCTCGTAATTACGATGCAGGCCAAGGTGCTAGTTTTGAAACCTATGCTGGTATTCGAATTCGCGGTTCAATGTTAGACGAAATACGAAAAAATGACTGGGCTCCCCGGTCTGTTCACCGTAAAGCACGTGAAGTGGCTGCTGCTGTACGGGATATTGAACATGAATTTGGACGTGATGCACGGGATACTGAAATAGCTAAAACACTGGATATGACATTAGAGGATTATTACAAAATTCTTCAAGACAACAGCTACCATAAGATTTTGAGCTTTGAAGACATGGGAAGTGGTGAAGATTCCATGCTCGACAATGTGAGCAATTATGATCCAAGTATACTCGATGGCTTGCAGCGTGATGATGTACGTCGTATTGTTTCGGCTGCCATTGCAGGGCTCCCCGAGCGTGAACGTCTGGTGATGGCACTTTATTACGATGAAGAGCTTAATTTACGTGAAATTGGTGCTGTAATGGGTGTGAGTGAGTCGCGTGTTAGTCAAATTCACAGTCAGGCCGTTATTCGCTTACAGGCTCGCATGTCAAACAGAGGGGAAGCAGAAAAATTGTAGCTAGCAAATGTTTCCCGTTGAAGCCGGATTCATTTGCCGATAAAAATACACATTTCCTTTTATCCTCTTATCCTCTTAAGTCGTTTTCCCCTTTTTTGTGCTTATGGCTATAAAGCCTTTCGCGGCACACTGAATACTTCAAATTCAACAAAAACCATCATAATCAAATAATAATTATCAATATTTATAATTTATTCACAATTTCTGCTTAAGTTCTTCTTGATTTTGGCCGATAAAGGTTACGAATATCATTGGAATTAATTGTGTAATTTCAGTGAATAAGCCAAAGAAAAGAAGATTTTTTCTATAGCTCATTTGGAGGGACGCTGTGGCTATTGATACAAAAATGAAGATATTAATTGTTGATGATTTTTCAACAATGCGTCGTATTATTAAAAATTTACTCCGTGATTTAGGCTTCACCAATACGGAAGAAGCTGATGATGGTACGACCGCCTTGCCCATGTTGCAAACAGGGAAATTCGATTTTCTGGTAACGGATTGGAATATGCCGGGTATGCAGGGCATCGACTTGTTAAAGCATGTGCGTGCCGATGAAAAATTATCGTCGATGCCGGTATTAATGGTAACGGCAGAGCAAAAGCGTGAGCAAATTGTTGAAGCGGCTCAGGCGGGTGTCAATGGTTACATTGTCAAACCGTTTACTGCACAAACACTAAAAGAAAAACTCGATAAGATTTTTGAACGTATAGACGGGTAGGGGTTGTGTATGGAGCAACAACAGAATTTGCTATCCCCTGAAAATATCGCAAAAGTAAAAAATCTTTTAGCGAGTATGGAAGCAGGTGATCTTGAAAAATCGCAGAATTATTTTGACGAATTAGCCGAAATGCGCGAAAGCGAGCTGTATCAGGAAATTGGTAAGTTAACGCGTGAACTGCATGATTCAATCAATACCTTTGGGCTGGATGATCGCCTGACAGATATTGCTGAAGATGAAATTCCAGACGCGCGGCAGCGTTTAGCACATGTTATTACTATGACGGATGAAGCCGCAAATAGTACGCTGACAGCAGTTGAAGATTCAATGCCACTATGCGAGCAAGTTCTAAGTGCAACGCGTAGCGTTGAAAATGAGTGGCAGCGATTTTCAAATAGAGAGCTTAATGTCGATGAGTTTAAAAGGTTAAGTAAAGAATTAAAAAGTTATTTTGAAATAAACTCGAGTAGTGCAGCAAAGATTAACGAGCATCTTAATAAAGTACTAATGGCGCAGGGTTTTCAGGATTTAACGAGTCAAATTATAAAGAGAGTTATTTCTTTAGTCGAAGAAGTTGAAACAAGCATGGTCAGTATTATTCAACTTGCGGGTTCAAGGCCGAACAGTAATAAAACAACTGAAGAAGATAATAGTGGCAAACTGGAAGGGCCGGTTATTCCTGGCCTAGAAGCATCCGGCACGGTGTCAGGTCAGGATGAAGTTGATGATTTACTTTCAAGTTTAGGATTTTAAAGGCGGCAGTCGTGGATGATGAACTACTAGAAGATTTTTTAATTGAAGCGGGCGAAATTCTTGAGCGCTTAAATGAAGAACTTGTTGAGCTTGAGAACTCACCAGAGGATATGGAATTACTCAATTCGATATTTCGTGGCTTTCATACCATAAAAGGTGGCGCAGGATTTTTAGCCATTGACCCGATGGTGGCCGTTTGTCATCGAGCTGAAGATGTTTTTAACATGGTTCGTAATGGTGAGCGTGCCATTAATACTCGTTTAATGGATACTATTTTACCGGTGCTGGATGTACTTAATGATCAATTTGATGCGTTACGTGCAGGTAACGAGACGGAAGCGGTTGCTCCCGAGTTACTTTCTGCATTAGATGGCATTATTAAAGGTGAGGCAGTAGCTGAACCTGCTGCCGAAAAACCCGCAGTAGAAGAAGCCAGTGAGCCCACCAGCAATGCGCAAAGTGATGAAGTAGTCGTTGGTGGTGGTGAAGATATTACCGATGACGAGTTTAATGTTTTACTCGATGCGCTAGATGGAAAAGAAGCCACTGCAGCCGAGACAGAAAATACAGCTGATGAAGACGATGATGATCTGTTTGGTATGGATGATGATACCAGCAGTGCAGACTCTGATGAAATCAGTGAAGATGAATTTGAGGCGTTATTAGATCAAATCCATGGCGAGGGTTCAATTAACATTAATACATCAGGTAGTGAGAAGCCAGAAACAACAGTTGATGTAGTTAAAGAAGATAAAACAGCAGCCGCGTCTGGAGACAGTGTTGTTAGTAATTCAATGAAGCCGACGAATGATGAGATCAGTGATGACGAGTTTGAATCATTGCTGGACGACTTACATGGTGCGGGTAAAATTGATACCACAAAAACCACTGAAAACACATCGGCTGAAAAACCAGCGGCAGCACCCAAATCAGCAGCTCCTGCTAAAAAAGAAGTAGCAAAAGAAACTCCGAAAGAAAAAGACACACCTAAGCCTGCGGCAAAACCTAAGGCAGCAGAAAAGTCAAAAGCAGCTGATAAACCTAAACCGGCAGCAGCAAAAGATACCAAACAGCCAGTTGAAACATCGGTACGTGTAGACACTGCACGGCTGGATGAAATTATGAACATGGTGGGTGAACTGGTTCTTGTGCGTAATCGACTGACGCGCTTAGGTTCGATGATCGGTGGCGAAGAAATGTCGAAGGCCGTTGCAAATTTGGATTTGGTGACAGCAGATTTACAATTATCGGTCATGAAAACTCGAATGCAACCAATTAAAAAAGTATTTGGACGTTTTCCTCGAGTGGTTAGAGATTTGGCGCGTAGCTTGAAAAAAGAAATTCGTCTGGAAATGATGGGTGAAGATACGGACTTGGATAAAAATTTGGTTGAAGCTTTAGCGGATCCACTAGTGCATCTTGTTCGTAACTCAGTCGATCATGGTATAGAAATGCCGGATGACCGGGTTGCGGCCGGTAAAGAGCGGCAGGGCTCCGTTATTTTATCTGCCTCGCAGGAAGGTGACCATATTTTACTGTCAATCGAAGATGATGGTAAAGGGATGGATGCTGATGTACTACGTAACATTGCGGTTGAGCGGGGCATGTTTGATAAGGATGCGGCAGCAAGAATTGACGACCATGAAGCCTATAATTTGATTTTTGAACCCGGTTTTTCAACAAAGAAAGAAATTTCGGATATTTCCGGTCGTGGTGTGGGAATGGATGTTGTTAAAACCAGTATCACCCAGCTGAATGGTTCAGTCGAAGTGCATTCCCAATGGGGCAAAGGTAGTCGGATTGAAATTAAAGTACCCCTCACTTTGGCCATCATGTCGACCTTGATGGTAAGACTAGGCGACCAGATGTTTGCCTTGCCCTTAGTCAATGTTAATGAAATTTTCCATCTTGACCTTGAAAAAACAAATATTATGGATGGGCAACTTGTCACCATTGTTCGGGAACGAACCTTGCCTTTATTCTATTTGAAACGCTGGTTAGTAAAAGGTGAAATGGGTGCTGATCTTCCGAAAGACGGCCATGTTGTTGTTGTGTCGATTGGTACACAAAAAGTTTGCTTCCTAGTTGATGAATTAATTGGTCAGGAAGAAGTTGTAATCAAACCACTGGGTGCGCTATTGCAAGGGCTCTCTGGCCTTGCGGGTGCGACAATAACCGGTGATGGCGGCATTGCTATTATTCTTGATGTGCCAGGTTTAATGAAACGCTATGTTTAAAGGGCTGTTATCACGCAAGTTGCTTATTTTGCAAGTAACCGAGTCAGGCTTTTCAGTCAGGTTTATGGATATATAAGTGATGAGGATGCTAAATGGCAATTCGTGTTTTAGTTGTTGATGATTCGGGTTTTTTCAGACGTCGTGTAAAAGAAATTCTGGAATCAGACCCAATGCTTGAAGTCGTTGGCCTAGCTGAAAATGGTGAGCAGGCAATTGAAGCGGTCAAAAATTTAAAACCTGATGTCGTCACAATGGACATTGAAATGCCCATTATGGATGGTATTACTGCAACACGTAAAATAATGCAGTCAACGCCTACGTCTATCATTATGTTTTCTTCATTAACAACCGATGGCGCTAAATCAACTTTAGATGCACTGGATGCTGGCGCGGTTGATTTTCTTCCCAAGCGTTTTGAAGATATTTCAAAAGATAAAGAAGAAGCAAAAAAATTGCTTTGCCAGCGAGTTAAAGCTTTAGGTTATGGTAGCCCTTCACTTAGAAATAACTCATCGACATCTAGCACGGTTAACCGAACATCTGCGACGGACATAAAATCAGAAAAAACCGGCACACCGGTAAGAGCCGCTTCTCCGATTTTAAAAGCAAAAGAGAATTTGTCAGCAAAGATCAACTTGGTTGCGATTGGTACATCCACGGGTGGCCCGGTTGCGTTACAAAAAGTATTGGTAGACCTGCCTGCAGACTTTCCTGTGCCTGTGGTTGTTATTCAACATATGCCGGGCAGTTTTACGGGGGCTTTTTCTGAGAGATTGGATCAGCAATGCAAGATACATGTCAAAGAAGCCGAGTCGGGCGATAAATTAAAAGCCGGTTTTGCATATATTGCGCCGGGCGGCAAACAAATGATTGTAGAAAAAGTTGCCGGTCAGTTAACTTTGCGAATTGTCGATGAAATTCCAAATCAAACCTACAAGCCCTCGGTTGATGTAACCTATGCATCGATTAATAAAGTTGTTCCAAAAAATACCTTAGCCGTTATCTTAACGGGAATGGGTGCTGACGGTTGTAAAGGTGCAATGTTATTGCACCAGTCTGGTTCTATTGTATGGGCTCAAGATGAAAACAGTTGTGTTGTTTATGGTATGCCTGCGGCGGTAGTGGATGCAGGTATTACTGAAAAAATTATGGATATTAGTAAAGTAGGTGTAAGTATCGCCAAGCGAGTATAGAGATGGATTTTTTAAGCATAATTGGATTAATTGTTGGTATCAGTGCCATTCTTGTTGGCCAGTACCTCGAAGGTGGCAACATCTCCACCTTGGTTAATGGTCCAGCGATGCTTATTGTTTTAGGTGGTACGTTAGGTGCCGTTATGCTGCAATCGCCTTTTGCAGTTTTTATGCGCTCGGTACGTATGTCGACCTGGATTTTTATTGCGCCGAAGCATCAGGTAGAAAAAACGATCGATAAAATTGTTTCCTGGAGCAATATTGCACGCAAAGAAGGCCTGTTAGGGCTGGAAAATATTGAAGAGCGAGAACAAAATTTATTTGCACGAAAAGGATTGCAGTTACTCATTGATGGCAGTGAGCCCGAGAATATTCGAACTATTCTAGATGTTGAAATTGAAACAAAAGAGCGTTTCGACATGCAGGCAGCTAAAGTTTTTGAAAGCATGGGGGGTTACAGTCCAACCATTGGTATTATTGGCGCGGTATTAGGTTTAATTCAGGTAATGGGAAACTTATCGGACCCCAGCAAACTGGGCAGTGGTATCGCCGTTGCTTTTGTCGCAACAATTTATGGTGTGGCGGCAGCCAATTTATTATTTATACCGGTAGCCAACAAATTAAAAGGTCTGGTTGCCGAACAAGTTCAGTACCGAGACATGATTGTAGAAGGCATGGTTTCAATTGCAGA
>UOFT01000036.1_pt1 | contig 90820 bp, 81 predicted proteins | sample 1990121 | NCBI WGS metagenome assembly UOFT01 (sample SAMEA4728526, study PRJEB27164) | hydrothermal vent metagenome | biome: marine basaltic hydrothermal vent biome; feature: marine hydrothermal vent; material: mineral | place: Pacific Ocean | collected 2011-06-14/2011-07-23 | depth 1741 m
AGTACAGAGCCTGCTATTAGTGGCAATGGCCGCTATGTGGTGTTTGAATCCGACGCCACTAACTTAATTGGCGCCGGCAAGGATACCAATAGCCGCTCCGATATTTTTCTCCATGATACCCAAACAAAAACCACCACCCGAGTGAGCGTGAGTGACAGTGAAGCGCAGGCGGTCACCTCAAGTACGTTTCCGAGTATCAGTGACGATGGCCGCTATATCGCCTTTACCTCCAGTGCCAGCAACTTGATTGGTACCGGTAATGATACCAATGGCAGCACTGATATTTTTGTTCGTGATACCCAGGCGGCAGCAAATGGCAGCACCATTCGGGTTAGTGTGAATAACAGTGGAGTGGAGGCAAATGGAAGGAGCGATGCCCCCCATATTAGCGGCAATGGCCGCTATGTGGCTTTTAAGTCAGTCGCCACAAATCTAATTGCAAGTGATACGAATAGCTCACAAGATATTTTTGTTCGTGATATACAGGCCGGTACGACCGACCGTGTCAGTGTTAGTAATAGTGGCGCACAACCGAGTGGTGGTGGGGTAGACAGTTATGCCCCAAGCATTAGTGCGAATGGCCGCTATGTGACCTTTTCTTCAGAGGCGACGAACTTGATTGGTGCTGGTGGCGATACCAATAATGTCGAAGATATTTTTGTTCGTGATACTCAGGCGGGCACCACCATTCGGGTGAGTGTGAGCAACAGTGGTAACCAGACAGGTGGTATCAGAGGCAGTTATGAACCTCGCATTAGCGCGGATGGCCGTTATATCGCCTTTCAATCGGATGCCACTAACCTGATTGCATCGGATATCAATAACACAGTCGATATTTTTGTGAGAGACACACAAGCGAACACAACGATACGAGTGAATGTTGATAGCAGTGGTAGTGTTGGTACTGCTACAGGTCTTGGTGTAGTCAATATTGGTATCAGCGCCGATGGCCGCTATATCGTCTTTAACTCCAATGCGACTAATCTTGCGCCGGAGGGTGATACTAACATTGCCCATGATGTCTTCAGGGTGCTAAATACAACACCTTAAAGTGCGCTTATCTTAAAACCATGCCCAGCTGAATAGCTGGGCATGGTTTTAAGATAATGCAATGAATCATTTTAATAACGCAACTCCAACGCATCACACAAAAACTGCATATAAATATCGGCCGCCGAAAAAAAACTAAACACATCATCCCGAAAATCGTTATCTAAAACAAACTTGTTGGTGACCGGTGCGATGGCAATAAAATCTTTACGTTTTAAGTCTTCAATTAAAGGGTGTGTTTTATCGTAGCCTTTTGGTGGGCGAATAAGCGTATCGCCACCTAATGAAAAAATTTTATTAAAGGCTTTGTCTTTTTTAATTTCAAGCCATAATGATTGTTTTTCGCAAATCCAGTCACGAATACTGCCAAGCGAATCAGCATCGGGTCGCCAGATACCAGCACCAATAAAATTATTGCCCGGCTCGATATGCACATAAAAACCCGGCGAATGCACATCTTTAGCACGTTCGTGACGAAATTGAATGCCAATATTCAATTTGTACGGTGACTTGTCTTTGCTGAAACGCACGTCCCGATAAATACGCATCAGCGAACCCCCCACTTTTTTCGGCCGTGCCTGAAAATGCGGTGATATCATCATCAGCTCATCGGTAAAATCACTAATAAAATTTAACGCCGGTGTACGCGCGACATCTTCGTAGTCCTGTTTATGAGCATTAAACCAGTCGCGCTGATTATTTTGTGCGAGTTGTTTTAAAAAGCGCATTGTTTTTGTTGTGAAGTAAGGATTAGCCATGTGAATTATTCTTTGGGTGGGATAGTAACAGAGTTCAGAGTAACATTTTGTAGGTGATTTACCATAGTGTGGGATGCATTTTTTAGTACCAATCTAAATTACAATAAAAACCTGTACATTTTGTGCCTTTTAAACCTTAATCGAAGCTGATCTGGATCAAAAATACAAGTTATTTTTTTTGAGTAATTTCTAAATAATTTTTATTTTTTGCCGCTATAACCTGCACACAGTATTATGCAGGATCCCCACATTATGAGTAGTTTGTCTTCAACGTTTTTATCACCCGCTGTTAGCCTATTAAATCGGCTCAAGTTCACCCAAAAGTTTGCCCTTGTTTTTATAATATATTTAATCCCGATGGTTTATTTTGTTTTCATTTTGATAATAGATGAGTCTAAAGGTGTCGAGCATGCGAAGCTTGAAAAAAAGGGAGCAGAATATATGGTAAAAATTCGCCCTCTTTTTGAACATATGGCACAAACACGCGGCATGACGAACGCTTATCTTCATGGCAAAACAGCGTTCAAAGAAAAAATAATAACCAGGCGCTCACTGGTTGATAACGAACTGGTTGCATTAGCTAATATTGATGCGCGATTAGGTAAAGTACTGCATACGGCCGAACGGGTAAAGCTTATTCAGAGTAAGTGGAATAATGTTGTGCAAAATGCCTTTACGATGAAAAGTGATAAGGCATTTGCTGCCCACACCGCAGTTATAGAAGAGGTGCTTGAGCTTAAAGAGCATATATTAGAGTCCTCAAGGCTGCGGATGGATCCTGTATTGGATAGTAATTTTATGGCAAGCGCATTGAGCTTGCGTATTCCTACCCTAGTCGAAAATATGGGTAAGGCGCGAGGGCTTGGTGCAGGCATGGTGGCTGCTGGTAGCTTTACTCCGGAGGCGTATCTGGAGTTAATGGGCTTTATTCAAACCAGTGAAAACGCAAACAAGACGATGATGCACGGTTTTGATGTGGTATTTGAAAGTAACCCTGCTGCACGCCAAAAATTAGCATCATTACGAGAAAGATCAAATGAAGCAACCCGCCAGTTTATTCAGTTAACAAAAAGTGAAGTGCTGGAGGCCGAAAAAATAAATATTGATACCGTTGATTATTTTTCGAAAGGCACCCAGGCAATTGCTGCAAATCTGGCATTGTACGATGCAGTAATGCCAGTATTAAATGACATTCTGGAAAAACGTATCAGTAGCTCCGAGCGAGAAATGGTGCTTCATTTTATTTTAAGTTTAACCTTGCTGTTTGTTACACTATATTTATTCAGCGGCTTCTATCGCAGTTTAATGAGTTCTATTAAAGCAGTAAAAGTGGCAGTACATGCGATGGCCGATGGAGATTTAACGGCGCAAGTAAAGTTGGAAGCAAAAGATGAAATGCAGTTTATTGCCTCTGATATGAATATGATGATCGAAAAAATGAATACGCTGGTGTCTCAGGTTATCAGTTCTGCCAATCAGGTTGTGACATCGGCGGAGCTGAGTGGCGCCGCATCAGAAGATACCCGTGACGGTGTTAACCAGCAAAATCAGGAACTGGAGCTGGTCGCAACGGCAATGAATGAAATGTCAGCAACCGTGCATGAAGTGGCAAATAATGCCGCAAGTACCGCAGAAGCAACACGTAATGCAGATACAGAAGCGAAAGCTGGGCGTACCGTTGTTAATCAAACAATAGAATCCATTAATGCACTATCAACTGAAATGCAGCAAGCAAGCAGCGTGATTAAGCAACTCGAAGAAGACAGTGAAACGATCGGCTCGGTACTGGATGTGATACGCGGCATTGCCGAACAAACAAATTTGCTAGCACTGAATGCAGCGATTGAAGCGGCACGTGCGGGTGAACAAGGCCGAGGGTTTGCGGTGGTGGCCGATGAAGTAAGAACACTGGCCAGCCGCACGCAGGACTCGACTCAGGAAATTCAAACGATGATAGAAAAATTACAGCAAGGGTCGCGCAAAGCAGTCAAGGTAATGGATGAAGGGACACAGCAAACTGAAAAAACCATTGCTCAGGCAGCAGAAGCAGGCACCACATTGGAATCGATTACGACGGCCGTTGACCATATCACTTCAATGAATGAACAAATTGCCAGTGCCGCAGAAGAACAAAGCAGTGTTGCAGAAGAAATTAATCGCAATGTTGTCAATGTGCGGGACATTGCAGAGCAGACCGCAAGCAACGCAAATAAAACAGCAGAAAATAGCATTTCACTTAAAGATGTTGCCTCGCAGCTACAGGTGCTGGTTGCGGAATTTAAAGTGAACTAAAAATAAAATTAGCGAAGTTAATCCATTATATGTCATCAACGATTTTGTGCCCGCCGCAAGCGGGCGGGAAAACTAGATTATATTCCTATATACTCAGCAGTTACTGCCAGTGACTATTTTTTAGGAAGTAGTAATTTTATATGAATATAATTAACCAGCTCTCCATTAAATACAAAACCTATTTACTGGTAGCACTTATTGTTATTGCGGCACTGGTTTTGTCTCTGGTCTCCAATGATGGACTACATACGCTGCGTCATGAGTTGGATGACCTGATTTCATCCACCCAGATTGAACGCTATACCAACAAGTTGATACTGCAGGAACAAAAATACCGCTTAAATGCGAATGGCTCGGTTTATGATATTGAGGCGGCAAACTGGGCCTTTGACAGTGCGCTTAGCTATGTTGATGAAATATATCGTATTCTTAATCGGCGTGGCAATGTTCACGATAGTGATTTATTGGGCACGATCGATAGCACCCGCCAATCAACAGATGAATATAAAAGCCTTTACATTAAGGCCGTATCCTTGCTGACGGAGTTGAATAAACAGGCTATGACACTGGAGCATGAAGGCGAAATAATTACCTTACAAATACAAGGATACGTTGAATCTAAACGTCTGGATATTAAAAAGAAACTAAAGCAGCAAACCATTGAAAAAATAAACAACGGTTCAAATATCTGGCAATTCACTTATGTTACACGGCTGGAAGAGAAAAAATATCGTCTAAGTCCAGACGCTGCGGTTTTCGAAACATTTAATAATAGTTACGCTTTTATGATGAGCGAATGGACGCGGCTAAAAAAAATGTCAGACCAACCCTTTGAGTTCGACAAACTTGAAAAATTTCATATCTCAGCCGTAAAGTACCAAAAAGCAATGGCACTCTGGGTTGATGTTAACAAGCAACTAACAACGGCTATATTGCCAAAAATGCAGTTGTTAGGTCAAAGTATTATTGCCAGCGCAGTTCAGTCTGCGGAACGCTCGGTTGGGCATATGTCGCGCAAACGCAGCAATATTGCACTGACATTAACGATTGTTAGTATTGTTACTATTATATTAGGCGTCTTGTTTGGCGCGCTGATTGCCCGTTCAATTTCATCGGTTGTAACGTCCTTTCAAAATGGCCTACTGAATTTCTTTGAGTACCTCAACCATCAGCAAAAAACAGCACAACCCATTGTGGTTGAAGGCAATGATGAAATTGCGGTGATGGCCAAAGTGGTGAATGAAAATATCATCAAAATCCAGAACATATTCGATAGAAAGAGCGATTATCAACATGCTTTACTGGAGTGGTCAAAAGTGGATTACCTGAATGATCATTTCACTATTCATAAGGCAACAGAATTATCGGCTAAAGCATTGCATGTTGAAAGGGTAAGTGTGTGGCTGTTCAATGATGAGCAAACAGAACTTACTTGTGTTGACATATACTTAAGTGATTTGGATAAACATGAAAGTGGCACTGTATTGTTAAAGAAAGATTACCCTGAATATTTTAAAATCATTTTGAGCGGTGAAACGCTGGTGGCCAATAACGCCAGAGAAGACAAACGTAGTCGCGCTTTTAACAAAGACTACTTTCAACCATTAAATATTTATTCGATGCTCGATTTACCAATTATTCAGGATAACAAACCGGTGGGGGTAATACGCCATGCAAAAACAGACGAGACTAAGGAATGGGCACCGGACGAACAGGATTTTGCCAGTTCGGTTGTTAATGCGCTTTCACTGTCGCTGGAAATTAAAAAACGCCAGCGCGTACAGGAAGAACTGAAAGAACAAAAAGAAATATTGCATTACCATGCGCATCATGACCGGCTCACTGACTTACCGAACCGCTTTTTGTTTGATGACCGGCTTGATCAGGCCATCAAACAAGCGCAGCGCAGTGAAACAAAGATAGCGGTATTATTTCTCGACTTGGATCATTTTAAAGAAGTGAATGATTCGATGGGGCACAAAGCGGGCGATGAGTTGCTGGTTGAAGTGGCTAGACGTTTGAAAAGCAAAATCCGCCAGACAGATACGCTAGCTCGGTTAGGGGGTGATGAATTTGCGATTGTGCTGGATCAAGTTGCAACCAATGATGTGGTGGTCGATGTAACACAAAACTTGTTAACCGCCATGCACGCACCCATCGAAATGCAGGGCAAACCCTTCTATGTCACTTTCAGTGTGGGCATTGCTATTTATCCTGATGATGGCAATAGTGCAGAAGCATTGTTAAAAAATGCTGATGCAGCCATGTACCATGCCAAGGGTGATGGCAGAGATACGTATCAATTTTATACCGAGACAATGACCGAAAAGGCTTTTGAGCGCATTGCCATGGAAGCCAGTTTTAGAAATGCATTAAGTCGTGAAGAATTTGTAGTGTATTATCAGCCGCAGGTCGATGCACAAAGTGGGGAAGTTGTCGGAATGGAAGGGCTGGTTCGCTGGCAACATCCAGATATGGGCTTAATAGCACCGTCTAAATTTTTACCCTTTGCACATGAAACGGGGCTTATTATCCCGTTGGATAACTGGGTGATGAAAACAGCGATGACACAATTTGCTCTTTGGTATCAGGCCGGTTTAAATCCAGGCGTACTGGCTTTAAACCTGACAATGGTGCAATTAAAAAATGAACATTTTGTTAGTACTTTGCAAGGGTTGATGAGCGAAACGGGTTGCCAGCCACAATGGTTGGAACTCGAAGTAACCGAGGGCCAGATTATGCAAGATGCCAATCTGGCGATACAAATATTAAATGAGATTAAAGCTCTGGGCATTAGTTTGGCGATAGATGACTTTGGAACAGGCTATTCGTCTTTATCGCAGCTTAAACATTTGCCGATTAATAAACTAAAAATTGATAAGTCTTTTATACATGATTTGCCAGACGATGAAGATGACGTAATGATATCGAAGTCCATTATTGCGCTGTCAAAAAATATGAGCTTAACGGTTATTGCAGAAGGCGTAGAAACCGAGGCGCAAAAAGACTTTTTGCTGGAGAATGGGTGCCATTATATTCAGGGCTATTTTTACAGTAAGCCACTGCCCGCGGCTGATATTGAACAGAAAATACAAAGTAATGGAAAGGGTTAATTTATTCCCCTTGTTTTGATTTAGACTTTGCTGTTTCTTTCTGTCTCTTTAGCCATTGCTTAAATTCTTCTGGTAATGCAGTCATTTTTTGATTTGTGAGTAAACGATATTGAGCAATCGCATCATTTGTTTTTAAAATACGATTTTTAGTTAATGGATGGGTGGCAAAAAATTCAAATGTACTGTCTTTACCCAATTCTTTTTCAAAAACCTTAAATAAACCCAACGCGCCGCCAGCATGGCCATAAATTTTTATCAGGCTGGCAATGGCCTCTTTGTCGGACTGGTATTCATACTCGCGCGAAAAACGCATCAAACTTGCCATACCGGTTGAACCCATTAAGTCCGTTACGACTGAGTCGCCTGCCGACGAGCTTACAAGCGATAAAACAATGCTAACGACAACGCCGTGGCTTGCACTTAAAATAGGGTGGCGGTATTTAATGTGAGCCACCTCATGGCCAATGACCATTGCAAGTTCATCTTCAGTTTTAAGCTTTTCAATCAAGCCACGATATAAAACAATATGCCCGCCTAATGTTGCAAAAGCATTAACGGTATTATCATTAACATAATGCACCGTAATTTTCATTGCTGGCGGAAGTCTAAAACTTTGAATTACTTTTGTAGTAACACTTTCTAAATAAGGTGGTAGTGGTTCTTCATTTTGAGTTTTAATAAAACCTGAAATGGGTAAATTTTTTTCGAGTTCAAAGGGGATTTTGTCAGCAAAATTATCAACAAGAATAATAAGCGCCGAAATTAAAATAAACACAGCAGCAATTAAACCTAAGGTTAGAACAATAAATTCTTTAAATGAATTGGTTTTACTGGTATTAATATTTTCTGGTAGTTCAGGGTTTGAATATTCCATAATCTACTATGCTAAACCAATATGGATTTATGCCGGAATCAGAGCAGTTCCATAAGCAAGCACTTCGACCGAACCAATAGAATTGCCGTGACCTTTGTGAATGCTTGCGGTTTCCATTTTTATATTAAAAACAAATTCAGCCTTTAAAAATTTGGCTTCTTCTTTCATTCTTAAGATGGCTTCACGTCGTGCGCGATCTAATAAACTTTCATAGGCGCTAATACGACCACCAAAAATATTGCGTAGGCTAGCTAAAAAACGTTTAAAATAATCCACTGAAATAACAACACTGCCCGTTACTAATTGGCTTTGTAAGTCTGGCCGACCGGGTGGTGGTACGCGCGAAGCAATGGCGGGAAGGGAGTTTAAAGCACGCTCTCGTTTGCGTATCGATTTATAATGCTTGGTTTCAGCATAGCGGCCAAAACCATAGCCTAATGCCAGCAAGGTAATAAATAAAATTAAATCATACATTTAATATGCCCCCAGCTTCCCTTATTCTAATGTTACCGCTGTGCCATAGGCAAATAACTCGGCAGCACCGGCAGCGACACTGGATGTGGAAAAACGAACATTAAGCACCGCGTTTGCGCCGGTTGACTTTGCCATCTCAAGCATCCGGTTGTAAGCTTCTTCACGGGATTCCTGCAATAGCTCGGTATAGCCTTTTAGTTCACCACCAAAAATATTTTTAAGACCAGCCATAAAATCCCGGCCAACATGTTTAGCCCGTACCGAACTGCCCTGCACTAGGCCGTAGTGTTTTGTTATACGTTTGCCAGGCACCACTTCAAGATTGCTTACAATCATTCAAATTCTCCATTTGCTCGCTTATTGCCAAAACCCGCTATCTTAACCATACCACAGCTTTTACATTGTTATGTAGCGCTATACATACCAGCTTTGTGGAATTTCGCTGGCAGGCATGGGTGCTACTTTAAAAATAATTGCATCTTGATTTAAAGGTTTTGCGGTTACTTCGACTTCATCCGCATCGCGGCCTTGGCTGTATCGAGCAACAATCTGACCAGCCAGTTTTAATTCATCGCTGCTTATTTCACCTTCGATTAAAGCCAGTGGCCCAGGGTGGCTACTAATATAAAGGTGGGTAAATTGTTTTTTATAACCTTCCATAAATTTATTTTCGCCTTCTTCACGCGAAACAATAAGTTTGTATTTATCATTGGGGCGAATGTGACGGCCAACTTTTAACAACATGATATCGTCGAGTTCGTATTCTCGATTGCCGCGGTGTTTCCAGAGATCCACTAATTTAGCCGAGTAAGACTTGTCGGTTAAAAAACAACAGCCGCCCGCAGGTGTCGCATAATCTTCAAAGCCAAACTCTTCAGCAAGGGCAAATTGAGGTTTGCGGGTGCGACCGGAAAAATCCAGCAACTTATCACGGCTCAACCAGCCTTCTCGTTCAGGTAACGTAGCCGGTAAATGTTGGGCACACAAAGGGCGAACAAGTAAATCACCCGCACCGGACTCACGTTGAATAACGGGCATGGTATCTTTGCGTTGCGACATGGGGCGCTGACCAATGACTTCGCCTGTTATAATAAAATCAAAATCATTCTCTTTGATCCATTCAAGCGCTTTTTTTACCATAAAGCCTTTGCAGTCGAGACAGGGATTCATATTCTGACCGTAACCATGCTTGGGGTTGAGTAAAACATCCTTGTATTCTTCAATCACATCAATAATATGTAATTTAATCCCAAGCTGCTCGGCCACCCACAAGGCATTATTACGTTTTGGTTTAGCTTTGTCTTTTTTGCGAATAGCGTGGGTATGGCCTTCAACACAGAAGCCGGTAAAAAAGTTAATCCCTTCAACGTGGATACCCTGCTCCATAATCAGTTTGGTTGAAAGAAGCGAATCGAGGCCACCGGAAATAAGGGAGACTGCTTTGATTTGTTTTGTCATCTGTTAAAAAGACCCGTACGAGAAAATATACCACTTGAAGAATAAAAGACCGCGTCATTATAACAGATTATTATAGATCCTGTTTTTGCTATTCTCAGTATTTATAGCGCAATGAAACGACACCGTAATTTAGCTTGCTACTAAACTCAGGTCGAACTTCACCACCCTCAAGCTCAAGTTCTATATTTTTGGAAAGATCAAAGCGCAGATTTAAAGCAACAGTTTTACTGTGGCTTTTGTCAATGGCTATAAGGGACTGGGAGTAGGATACCGCGATACGGTTTGGCAACCCGTTATTTCCATCAAGATTAAATGCTACTTCTGCTTGGTCACGTTTTTCAATAAAACTACCACCGAGCAGTAATGAGGTATTGCTAAAAAACAAATCGGCAAGCCGCGTATTGAGGAGGGTTAGATTCTTATTGTAGGTATAATTGCTGTGTGCGTAAAAAAATTCAACCTTATCGAAACCAAAGTATTCAACACTACTGTAAAAACCACTGCCATTAATATCAACTTGGCGCCGAGCGCTTTTAGTATAAAGTACGATTTGTTGTAGTTCGGGGCGCATCGTAAATTTCCAGTCCTCGGTATACAAAGACAAGCTTAAGTGGACGGTTTCCGTGCTGATTTCGTTGCTGTTACCCCAGTAGCTATAGCCAACACCATAATCCAGCTGTTCATCAGCTAGTACGCTCAGGCCAATATTATAGCTGGCTACTGTAATTTCACCGCTGTCATCCTTGATGACCGACTCGCCTGCACCCAGATAAAGTTGTGTTTGCTCAGTGGCATCGACGCTGATATCGAGCGAGCTACTTTGAGTGCTGTTGGAATCACTTGAGTAACTGAGTCCTATTTCACCGGCTCGAATGGCTAATGGACTCAAAAATAACAGATAAAATATTGTTACGCGAACTGCTTGTTGTTTCAAAATAATTTACTCCTATACGTTAATAAGCTTATTAACGTATAGGAGTGGATTTGGTTGACAGTAAAAATCAGTGTTTTGTGTTTTTATTTCGTTGTGCTGAGATAAAATCAACAATATTGTTTGAATGGCTTTGTTGTTGCAGTATTTTTAATGCCTGTTGGCTTTGAGTGTCTTGCCAAATTTGTAGTGCGATTAAAGGTTCTAAGGAGTAATCTGAATTAGGAGATTCGTTAAGACCATGAATAGCCAGCAAAGTATCCATTAAAGTAACAAACTTGTCACTAATCTGAGCAAAAACATCGGCCCAAGAATGTTCGCCATTCGCAAGATCCAGATAAGCACTACGGCCAATATCAACATAATAGCTGACCCGAACATGACGTTGTTTCGCATACTGTGGAAACAAGCCTGCATACAGTAAACACTGATCAGCCAGCTCGCGCAGCTGCGCATTGCGAACTTGGCCTTGTTTATGTTGTGCTAACATATAATCAAGTGCAAAAATACGCGCAGCAATTTCTGGGCGTTGAGTATAGTGGATCAGAGTGTGAACAAGATAGCTTTCGAGCGGTGTGTCGAGTTGAATGCCGCTTGCAGACTGGGCATCGGCAATCAGTTTATGCCACTGCGCGGTAATGCCAGATTGCTGATTTATTGACATACAATACACCTTTGTACAATAACTTATTTATATAAGCGGCCAAAAAACCATAGACTTGAATAAATTATTGTCTAAAATGGATTGAAAAGGAAATTTAGTATGCACTTTGGAAAATTAGTACGTTATAAATTATTTTTGCTTGCTCCCCTTTTATTATCAGCCTGCGGATCTGAGCAGCCAGCTAATCCAGAAAATAATATTGCCACTGGCACTCAGCTAGTGGCTCTGCCAGTGAACAAAAATAAACACGTGTTGTTACCCGATAGCGCTTTATACGAAGGTAATTATTTAAATGCTGCATTTCATGGCAAGGGTAAGCTAGTGTGGCGCAATGGTAATACCTATAGCGGTGGATTTTACAAGGGGCTTATGCATGGCCAAGGAACAATGAAGTTTGGCATGGGCGACGTTTATATTGGAAATTTTAAGGATGGCGAGTGGAATGGCTACGGAGAACTAAAATATCTTGCCGGTGACAGTTATAAAGGCTATTTTCTGAATAATGAATGGAGCGGCCAGGGTGTTTATATATCCACGAGTGGTGATATATATCGTGGCGAATTCAAACGTAATATGTTTCATGGTAAAGGGCGCTATAAAGATATCAACGGTGATGTGTACGAAGGTGAATTCAAAAATAATAAGGCAGAAGGTAAAATAGCGTTAACGTTTAACGATCAAGGCAGCTATAAAGGTGATGTTGAAAACTGGAAAATGCATGGCAAAGGAGTTTACACATCAAACAATGGTACCGTTTATTCAGGGCAATTTGTAAATGATACACAGAGCGGTTTTGGTGAAGTTAAGTTTTCATCAGGGAATCTGTATACAGGCGAGATTAAGAACTGGAGAGGTGATGGCCAGGGAAAATATATTAGCAAAAATGGCAGCTACTATGAAGGCAGTTTTGTTAACGGATTCTATGATGGCAAAGGCATTCTGAAATATAAGAATGGTGATGTTTACAATGGGGACTTTAAAAAGGGACAGCGCGAGGGTAAAGGAACCTTTGTCCGCGCAAAGCCGAATGGAAGAAAAAAACAGGAAAAAGGCTGGTGGAAACATGGCGAGTATGTGGGGTTAACCAAGCCAAAGAAAAAGGTTGCTAGTAAGCAAAACAAAAAGAAACGTTTAAATGCCGAAAAAATTTACTATAGCCAGCCTGCTTTATTAAATAAATCATTGGCAAGCTTAAAGCCGTCTATTCCGAATATCACTGACCTTTATATGATTAGTTTTGCCTCTTACGGCTACCAAAATGTATTTATGAAAGAGGCTCAGTTTTCAAATACATTATTTGATAAACAATTCGGAACAAAAGGGCGGTCATTAAAATTAATCAACAACCCAAAACTTGTTGATACCATTCCTCTGGCTTCGGTGACTAATCTGGAAAGGAGTATTGAATACATTGGAAATATTATGGATAAAAATGAGGATATCCTGTTTTTATTTTTAACCAGCCACGGCTCAAAAGAACATGAATTAAGCGTATCTTTGCGTGGAGTCCCGTTAAATGACTTGCCTGCAAAAAAGCTTGCCGGCATTTTAAAAAATAGCAGAATAAAATGGAAAGTTATTGTGGTATCTTCATGCTATTCTGGCGGCTTTATTAAAGATTTAAAAGATCCGTATACCCTTATCATGACCGCCGCAAAGGACGACCATGTTTCATTTGGCTGTTCGGATAATGCTGAATTTACTTATTTTGGCCGAGCTTTATTTAAAAAGGCCATGCCAAATGCAAAAACTTTCATAGAAGCGTTTACACAGGCAAAAAAATTCATTACTCAATGGGAAAATACCGAACAATACGATCATTCTCAACCGCAGTTATGGACAACCGATAAAATTGAAGCCAAGCTTGCGAGCTGGCGAAAAATCTTAATTTCAAATAAGAAGTAAAAAATATATATTTTTATTTTAGGTGCATCCAGATTGATATTTAAAATTTTAAAAATAATCTGCATAACGTTCGTATTAACGGCGGCTTTTCAGCAAGCTAATGCAAAAATATACAAATGGGTTGATGAGGATGGGCAAACACATTTTAGCCATGAAAAACCCGCGGGAGTAAAGGGGCAACAGCTAGCGGCTACTTCGAAAGTTGCAAAAAGTCTGAAGAATTACTTATACCCTTTTGGCACACATGCAAAATTAAAATCGACTAAAAAAAGAGTTTGCGATAAAAATCGAGCTCTTACATCATTGAGAAAAAGATTTTTGGCCTATAGCCAAAATAGCAAGACTAAAGAGGATGTTTATTTAAGAAAATATAAAAATGTATTTAAGAATACCGTAGACAAACAACGGTATTTATATGATATTAAAAAGGAGTGCCAGCAGTATGAGGCAAAAAAAATAACGGAAGAAGAAGTTTATGTCATTAAAAGTGCCGGTATCAAGCGGCTATTTGGTAAGAACAAAATAATTCCAGTTCGACACCTTCAGATTGGCCTGTCCAGATACGCGTCTGCTGGGTTAGCGAAAATAATATTAAACCAACATATCAATAAAAAATTCAAGAAGTACAGTTATAGTAAAAAAATAAAATTAAAAACCAATGGTTTTAATATTGTTCTTATTAAAGAGCGCGGCCCATCTGTTGCTAAAATATTGATGAAGGACGTTCTGATTGAAATAAAATTATCGGGTGATGATAAATTTAAAAATCTTGAGTACTTTGTTCGTCGCTATACTAAATGGTTGAAATCAAGAAAATATCCATAATGATGGTGTTGAGATGACGATAAAAATATTGGTGGCTTTGGTGTTTTCGTTTTTGAGTCTTGCTGCAGAAGCTAAAATCTATAAATGGGTTGATGAAGATGGCCTGGCACATTTTAGCCAAGAAAAGCCGGCACATTTAAAAGAAAATTTCACTAACAAGGCAACTGCGAATACCGCACGGTTAAAATCATTTTTATATCCTTTTGGTTCTTCCGCGATATTAAAAGGAAGCAAAAAAGTGTACTGTAATAAAGCAGCTGCGCTCAATTTGTTGAGAAGTAAAATTTCACGGAAAAAGCGAGAGCTTGCTCAGTATGAAAATCTGTATGCTACTAAAGCGCTAAATCGTAAACCGGTAGGCGGGGTGTATTCACAAAAACTGCGCGTTGAGCAAGAAATTTACGAGGAGAAATTAAAATTAACGAATAAATCTAGCCGGCAACGGTTTCTTTCCAATATGCAAAAAAAGTGTATTGCTTTAAAGAAAAATAAAATAGTAGATAAAGAAGTTTACAATATCGGAAGCTCCGGATATAAACGTGTTTTCAAGAAAAAAGACAGAGAATATATTGGTTATATTGGTATTGGAATAACAAAATACCCCTCCAGCCATAATGCAAAAAGCAAATGGTATGATTGGAATAGAAAAAGTAACCAGAAAAAATATATCCGTGTGGAAAAGAAAAAATTAAATGGCATGCCTGTTTTATTAATGAGCGACAAGGCTGATTTTGCAGTGGGTTTTATTTTGCTTGATACCGTGTTAATTGAAATTCAATTTGGAAGCAAGCGCTTTGTAGAATTTGAACAGTTTCAATATTTCATACAACGTTATACTCGCTGGTTGGCAAAAAAATTTTAAAAAGGATGTACATAATGGAACATGTTGTGTTTGTTCATGGCTTATGGATGTTGGGCCCTGACATGGCTATATTGCGCAAGCGTGTTCGGCAATGTGGCTTTAAGGTTCACCAGTTTAGTTATCCAACGGTTAGAAAGAGCCCTCAAGAAAGTGCAATTCAACTCCATGCCTATATAAAAAAACTAAATGTTGCGCCGTTACATTTTGTTGCGCACAGCCTAGGCGGCTTGGTTGTGCGACATTTATTTCATCTTTATCCTGAGCAACGTAGTGGCAATGTACTAACGTTAGGTACGCCGCATGCGGGTAGTGAAGTAGCAGCGCAGCTTAGCCATTCTGCATGGGGCCGCCTTATATTGGGTAAAAGTGTGCAGCAGGGGTTGTTAGGCGATGTTCCCGAATGGCGAGCAAGCAACCCATTAGGTGTAATTGCTGGCGCAGGCAGCGTCGGCATTGGCAGATTGCTTGCGCATTTTAGCGAAGAAAATGATGGTACGATTGCGGTATCCGAAACAAAACTAAAGGGTTCGGTTGCACACCTCACTATGCCCTGTTCGCATATAGGATTAATTTATAACAAGGCTGTTGCTGAACAGGTCTGCACATTTCTAAAACAAGGACATTTTACCAATTAGAAAAAACCCGCTTAAAGTTTTTCATCTTTAGCAACCCGCGAAACTTTCCAAGGATTCCATTTGTCATAGTAGGACGCACCATGAATAAATTCCATGATATACGCGTAAGTTCGAACCGTTCTTAAAAATATGCCGGTATAAAGTGGAATTAAAGGCAGAAAGAGGGCCAGAGCATAATCTTTGCGCCGCATGGATGAATGCAATAAAACACAGGCCATTATAAATTCAACAACATTGGCAAGAAAATACAATATAAAGTTGATAAGAAAAATATAGCCCAGTAAGGAGGGATTGATAATAACCATTTGTATAACGTATACCCACCACTTTACATCGAGTACTAAATTAAAAAATATATTCTCAGCTGAAGCTAAAAAATTAGTGAAGCTAAAATTAGCAGACGGCAGTAGAATGTCGCGATGTTTGCGTACCCGAAAACGGATCATGGATCGATCCCAACGAAAACGCTGCTTGGCCAATATACGAAATTTTTCGGGCGCATTGGTATAACAAATAGCCATGGGTTCATGCACAACGCGAAATCCAAGTTTGCGTATTTTTAAAGTAATGTCACCGTCCAGCCCTGGGCCGACATCCCAGCCATGTAGGCGTTCAAGTACATCACGGCGAAAGGCGCCATGCGCGCCCGCAATAATGCGTAAAATACCCATTTCAGATGAGATAGTTCGCCCGGTTGATATCGACTTAAGATATTCAATTGCCTGCAAGCGGGTAACAATGCCTTTTTCAGCATTGGCGACTCGTACATCCCCGCCAACGGCACCAATATTACTGTCCATGTAAAAAGGCAATAATATGGTTTCAATGGAATCAAGTGCTAAATGTGAATCAGCATCAAGATGGACAACATATTTTCCTTTGGAATAACGAAAGGCAGTATTAGCAGCCGATGCTTTACCGCCACGTATTTCATTGCGGATAAAACAATCAATTTTTCCTTGTTTTTTGAGTTCACGACAAATAATGGCCGTGTCATCATCTGAACCATCATCAACAATCACTAGCTCAAAATTTTTGTAAGTTTGCTTGCTAAGCGAATCAGCCAGTTTAGGGATATGTTTACCTTCATTTTTACCAGGAACAATAACGGAAACGAGAGGGCACTCTTTATAAAGTAGATTCCGTGCCTGTTGATATTTATGGTGATGAAAAATGCGGCGCGGTACGTAGAAAATGATAACGATAAAATCGAGAAATACATAGCGGGTAAGATCTAACAGGAAAAAAGGCCAGAAGTAGGCCACCATTTGCCCGGGGCTTAAGTCGCTAATAAACTTAATAAGATCTTCAATTATCATTTTCTAAGAAATCTTCAAGGGTTGCATCAATATCAAGATCTTTATGAAGTTCTTTAATCTTGACGGACATCTCCGGCTTAAAATCCATGTTGTTCTCAAATAATGCGCTGACGCCTTGCTGTAATCTTTCTGCTGCTCTTTGAGCATGAGTTGCTGAAGTTTCTGTCATGATGACAAAAAAGATGGTTTCATTTTTTGCAGTAATCACATCCGACTGGCGTAATACGGTTTTAAAAATAGTGCTTAGCTCATAAAATACTTCACGCGCTTTACCGGCAAGTTTAATGTATAACTTGTCCAGATCATGAAAACGGATCATAACTAGAGAACTTGTTGATTGTTTATATCGTTCGATACGTGACATTTCAATGCGGAAAAAATCACGAAAAGCATGCTCAGAAAATAAATTGAGTTCATGATCTAAAATATTAGTAAACAAGGCATCCAGCCCGTAATCCGCTGCATTTTGCCCAATCGCCGAAACGGTGTACGCTAATATAGTGCGTGCTTCCTGATGTTCCGGCTCTGCTGTGCGGCCACAGTTATAGCAGGCAGTCATTATTTTGGGATCCTGAAAAGTATGGCTGCACTGGTTGCAGTGGTAAACAATCGACGGTTTGTCGTAATCAACACCAATATGCTTTAGTTCGCGTTCACACTTAGGGCAAACCAGTCGGTCGCCTTTTCTAAAATCCGCCATCTCTGCGGTGTAGGCGCACTTAAAGTGGTGCACCAATTCATCAGAACGAATGTCATCAGAGCTGCATTGCGAACAGGACTCTTTAAAATTAAGAAAGGCGCTGCCACAGTGGCTACAAAAATGAGCACTTGAAATAAAACGGCCACTTAAAAGATGCTGGCTCTCAAGGAAGGCCAATGTTTCCAATACACCGGTGTCACGCTTGCCAAATAGAGGTTCAAGTAGCGGGTAAACATAACCGGAGTGGCGACGAATGGTGGTAATGGGCTCCAGTTCGATATTGCGACTGGTAATAATGCGCAATACTTTAAAAGCAATATTGGCATCGCTGCCAATATTGGCATTAGGTAAATGTTCAATCCATTGATTAATAGGTTCTACTCTGGAAACCCATTCTTCGAGCATGCGCTCATCACAACTGCTACGGTGTATGTTGCCATCGGAGGCGGTGACTATTTCCTGTGGGATGGTGTCGGAGTCAATCAGGAACAACACCGGTTTTAAATAAACAGCAGGTGCAAGATTCCGTCGTATTTTGCAAAGTATTTCCCAGCCTTCTGTCCAGATCCGCATATCAATAAGCCAGTAGGCCACATCATTGCTGTTTATATTCTCTAGCTCACCTTGTGCAATGGTTTTTATACCGGCGCAGGTAATTTCTGAATTTTCCGACTGTATGTAATAAGGTTGTCTCATTTTCGCCCTCTAACCGTTACTTCCATACGATCGTATTTTCTCCACAAAGCAGCATCTTGCTTCGTTAAGGGTTCAAGGTGAACCCTTACCTGAGTCTCGGCGGGCCGATCCCATTCACGTTCAGAAACATTATAGGCAGACGAATAAATAGCTATTATTTTTGCTTCACTTTTATTGCCATCGGCAAAACTTACGTCAACCGTATCGCCTTTGTGTAAATATGACAGTTCCTTATTTTTTAGATAGGTTTCGATACGCACTTTTGCATTATCCGCAGAGAGGATAATCAGTGGCACACCACGGGCGGCAAATTCATTTAAGTTACGTTTAATTGAGCGTACCGTACCAGCATAGGGAGAAAAAATACTTTCGTTATAGCATTCAGACGATACGATAGCTGCTGATCGGTAAGGTTTCATTTTATTGATTTGTTGTTGCTGCAGGATAATCTGGCCTTCGAGTAAATCCGCATCATTTTGTTTTTTGATCAGCTCAAGTTTTAGTTTCTGGCCTGTTGATTCACGTGCTTGACCTGTTTCAAGTGCGCGTTGCAAATTGAAATTTGATAGGCGATTTTTAATATCTTTGATAGCGCGTTTTAATAAAGATAATTTGGTACGGTTAAAATCAAGTTCATATTTTAATTTTATAACTTGGCTATTCCCAGCAGACGCGCAGCTTTTTGTGGCAGCAATTACCGCTATTAATTCTTTTGCCTTTACTTTTTGCTCTTCTTTGATGGGAAGCTTTAGTACACGACCACCATGGCTCGCACTAATAATGGTTTTTTCAACTTCGACAAAACCCGGTGCCTTAAAATAAAAAAATCGCGAGCCGAAAACATAAAGAATGTAGCCGACGACAAACACCAAAATAGCATAATAAATAAGCTGGGTAATACGTGGGCGAATATTTCTCGGTGGTGCGCCTTCCGGTAATGAGGTTATATAACTTTTTCGGTTACGTAACTTCATTATTTTCCGGCCTTGGCGATAAACCGTCTAAACATATGCAGACTATACTTTTGAATACCGGTTTGTTGCTGTAAGGAGGCTACCATTTTTTCAATAGCCCATTCATCACTAAAATCAGTGACTCGCAAAACAATAACAATTTTTTCTGCATCCATTGTTTTTAATGCCGCTTGCAATCGGCGTGTAATGATTGCTGGCTTAGTACTTCCGTAAGCCATGATATAAACACGGTCAACCATTTCATTGAGCGCAGAATAAACGTCTGCTGGCCAGTGAAAGGGCACTGCAACTGTTAGAGTAACGTTAGGCGATTGCTTGCGAATAGTGCGCAACATTTCAAGATACTGTTGCAGATAAGCCGCTTTGTTTTGTTTATATCCTGCAAAGGTGTGCGGCTCAATATCTAGGTGAATAGCATCACTGATGGTGCTGGCAGCATCGACAGCGAGTGCCGCCGTCATATGATTTTCGGTAAAAAATAATTTATTCGACCCAACAATACTTTCTATATGGAGCTGTTTGTTACGTGCCTGCTTAATGAAGCGTTGCATTTTTTCACGATTAACAGCACGCCCTGCGGTCAGTAATACGCGGTTAATACCTTTGGCTTCAAGAAAATCGAAAATTTGATCATTGCTAAATTTATTAAACCCTTTCGACCATAAATAAATACTTCGCTCACCCTTTCGAGCACGGTTAGTATTTTTTGATAATGACGTAAGCTGTATAAATGATGGGTTAAACTCAATACTGGCCATTAGAAAAACTTGATTAACGCGGCGGTATAATTCTTCTTTGGCTCGTACAAGTTCAATGCTTGCATCAAGCAGCGAGCGCAAACGGGTGACAGCTGAAGCCAGTTGAATTTGTTGGTCGAGTTTTTTCTCAACCAGCGTACGCCGTACGCGTTCATGCGCACGGCGATAACGGTATTGTTGTTTTATACTGCGCTGCATTTGCTCTTGTAACGATTGATACGCTGCACGTGTGCGCGTGATGCGCTCCCATGTTTGTAGTTTGGTTTGCTGGTCGATATGTGCAAGACGAAACGCTTCAGCCTGATTGCGTTGTTTTTCTAATGGGATTGAAAAACGAAAACCGGCCACTACGCCATTATCATTGCGGTTGCCAACATCAAATTGTTTGCGTACAAACAAACGTAAGCGATCCCCCTCACGTCGATTATTTTTTTCAGCTAAAATTTGTTTTTCGAGCGAATTAATTTTGCTGATATGATCGTCTTCGCGTATTTTTTTTATCACCGCTAGAATGTCAACATCAACCAGTGGAAGATTGCTTATTTTATTGATCGTAGCGTCTCGATAAGGATCACTGTGCAGGTACTTTAATTCCTGTCGCAATAAGAGAATATCCTGTTCTGAAACCAGCAGGTCATCAAGAAAACTCCAGTTTTTAAAATAGGCGCGTTTTTCTATTTGGTAAACAGGTTCCATTAACGATAGTTTTAAAGTTAATAAATGCGAGAGTAGCCCCGAAAAAGTTTGCCCAACCGCATAACGCCGACAACGGAAATCCAGTTTTTGTTGTGCTTGTTGCGCACGCAAACGAGCAATAGCAGACTGGTAAGCCAGCGAGCGGGCACGCTGGCGGTTTTCAGTTAAGCCTTGTCGCCAGAGATCCCAAGACAATTCAAGATAGGCATTAGCGTCCTTTGTTTGGTCAGCGAGGTTATCGCTGGTATAACCGCCACGAAAACTGACACCCTTCCTTGATCCCATTTGTTGCGCTTCTGTCTGTAACGCTTGCGCAAGTTGGTAGCCGGGGTGCTTAATATCACATGCTGCTGATAATAAACGCACCGCAGGTTGCAAGGCATCACCGTTCGTATACTGTGCTGCTTTTTGCGTTCCATGGTATATATGCTGAATTTTTAGCCACAGGCGAGCCGCTTCATTATTGCTATCGGTCAATAATGGTTGGCTCGTTTCCGTTGCTTGTATATTTGCTGTTACTGCTACACCCCATAGCAATAACAGCAGGTTAATCGTTTTTCGACCCTTCACTGCACTGTTTCCAAAATATTGAGTAAATACCTTAAGATCATGATCTTATATCGGCAATTTACAGTTAAATATAAGTATTATTTTACAGTAAAACCGTGCTTATTGGACAAATTTTGAGCATTAAAAAGCTTATTTTTTGAGCAGATTGCAGGCGCTGGCTGGATTGGCCAGAAGCCGACGAGTTGACTAACTGTATTGAGAAGAGGGCTTTTCTAGATTTATTGGAAAAAATATTTGTTTTTCAGTGACTTATGTTTATGTGCGGGATAGAAGCCTTTCATCTTATACAATTTGCAAGGCTATTTATTTGTTTCAGGGCTTTTATAAAATGTTCTCGTATTTGACCAAGCCACACCATAATGGTGCAAAATACCATTATGGTGTGGCTTGGAGCTTGGGTTTTACGGATAAAACTTACGTCATAATACCTGGGTTAAAAAAGTCGGGCACGCTGGGCGCACTTAAATCAAACTTAAGGCTGGCCGGTTGAGAGTCAACATTGAGATACGAGCGCATTGCGGTCATCACATGTTTTGGCTCAATAGTTGTGCCACTTGCGTTGTCTTGTTGCAGGTCATTGAAATTAATTTTGCTGGCAAAGTGCGCCCCATCGGTTGACCCCACCACACGGTTACCCCAGGTTGGATTGTTTGCCATGACAACGCTGCTGGTAATACTCCAGTGATCTTTACCATTACCGTTGTTGTAGCGGTTGGTACGGCCAAAGTCCGAACCGATAACAACGATTAATCGATTTTCAATATTGTATTGCGCCGCCATATACCAAAGTAAATCCACCGTATTGGTTAAATTGGTCATTGCCGATGCATGTCGGGTGTCATGGTTGCCGTGTGTGTCAAAACCGGAAACACTGATATCGGCCGTCAGGCTGATGCCCGCAGAAAATGCGGCCATAGTGCTGGCTGCTTGGCCAAAGAACCGGTTATTAGGATTTAAGCCTTTCGTGTCAGCCGTCTCGAGCAGGTTAATAAAGTTTTCAAAGCTGCCATCTGAATAAGTGGACGCCAGAAAGTTTTGGTATTGCCGGCGCTGCTTGGGCATTTGCTGCTGGTCGTTCATGCGGGCTGTGCCTTGAGTCTGGCGAAACTGTCGAATCAATGCCAGTTCCTCATCTTGCAAATACACATCTGTTCGACCGGTTCGAAAGCGATTGGGTAGTGCCAGCCTTTTGAGACGGTCAAGTTCACTTCGGCTTGCCATGGTTGACGGGGTAAGTAACTTGCCACTGTTCGGTCGCGAAGTGCCAGCCAGCCAGGGCATAAGTTGTTGTGATTTATTGCTTGCAGCAAACAAGGCGGCTAACGAAGGATAGCCGTCTTTCATAATGCCGGTCATGTTGTTCAGTGTACCGGTACTATGGCCATTGGATTTAACATCGATGCCGTTGATCACCAGCATTTTCTGGTAGTGTGCTTTGAAGAAAGCATCATTATCTGCAAACGGGGCATAGTTGATGTTGCCAACAGTTTGGGTGCTATTCGTTGCTGCCCAGTTATTAATAATGCGTTCGCCTGCAACGTTCATTTTAGGGTCACAAAAGCTGGTTGGATCCCAACCGCCGCGGGCAAAAACGGTTACCACTAACATACCTTGGTAGTCGCTATTGGCTTTTAACAGCGTTGGAAAGCTGGCAAACAAGCTGGTTGCTGCCGTCATTTTTAAAAAGTCTCTTCTTTTCATGGCAATTCTCGCTTATTCGTAAAGGTAATCAGGGTCGGTCATCATCGCAATGATCATGCCGCGCCAAGGTGATAAAACAAGACTCGTATCGTTGAGCGACCCCCCATCCAGACGGTTGTCACAGCGAACGCCTTCATTAATGCGCGTGCTGCCACCAAGATTAATGCGTGCTTGACGCAAATCAAGGAACAACTGGTAGGCCTGATTAACTTCCGTTGAATTAATGGTAACGGGTCGATTCAACATTCGTTCGTAAAGCACAACAATTTGGTTACGAATGGCTGTTTCATTTAACGAGTTGTTTTCAACTTCGGTAAATAATCGGCGCTGGCTTTGTGGCACACTAAAGTCCAGTAATACAGCAGCGCAACCCATATTATAAGCATGGCGTTCGGCTACTCGATACATCATGGAAGACATATCCGTTGCCCGTCGTTCAATAGTGACATCGTCTGCGCCACCGTAAAGGAGTTTGTATTCTCTTTCCAGACTGGGTCGTGTTCTGCCCCAGATAAGGCCAGTCAGCGATTCGGTTTTTTGTTTTAATTCGTAACCGGTTAATAAGCGGCGAGCGCCCATATGAACACTTAACAAATTATCATCCAGCCCTGCGTCTATTTTTTTGCTGGCGCGGAAAGTATTCGTCATCATCATGTCAGCTAATAGCTGCTTAAGGTTTAAATTCTGCCGGAAATTATTGGCTAAACTAGTAATAAGCGCGGCTTGTGCGTCAAGTTGTGCTTGTGGCGCACTTTCATCCAGCACATCCTCACCAAACACAGCAAACCACCAGAACTTCACTGCACCGATGGCAAAGCGATTGTCTTCAACCATACGTTGAGCCAACCATTGCAGTGGATCAGCACCCGAAGGTACCTGGTTGCTACCGTATCCAGCAGGGCGCATATTTTGATACCAGTCTACGCCAGGGTTTCGACTTCGGTAACGTCTGTCCAGCGAATCGGTTCCATTGGCTTTATAGCCCACCCGTTCATGAAAAAACTTGAAGGCACCCGCAATGGGATCCATCGTTTGATGGCAAACTGAACAGGCTGGGTTATTCATTGTTGGGTTCACTTCATCCGCCACATCTGAAATGCTGATTGCGCGAGTCGCTGATTTTTCAATGTTAAAGCCTAGGAAATGTTGCATGGTCCAGCGTGCGCGTTCGCGGTTTCGGTTTGTTGCCGTTGTTGGATATTTACTGAGGTAAGCCCATGTTGACAAAACACCCGCATGTGGAAAATCTGTAATGCGGCTTGCACCGGTTGCATCACGGAAGAAGGTCGAACTTGTTTTTATATCCTGCCCTCTGTTTTGAGCCTCACGCCATTCGCCAGAAGCTAGATTTAAGCCTGTATTATAGGACTCATCGGTGTACTGACTTACCATGGTGTAATTGGCTATTAGAATTTCGCTATAAGGCCGGTCATTCATGACCACGTTAGCGATAATTTCTAATGGCTCTTCAGCAAGGTCACGGCGTACAACACTGCGTCTTTCCGTATTACTTGCATTCGCTAAATAATACTTATTATAAAAGGCAGCGCCATTGCCGCTAGTAATTAAGTGACGACTATTCAGCCGTGCATTGGCGCCGTTTTTTAGGAAATTTTTAAACCCTTCACCATTCATCAAGCTCAAGATCTGGTTTCTTAATGTTTCGTCACTGGCATTTTGCAGGCTCAGTACCTGACCACGATTTGGAATAGTGCCGGTAAGGTATAAAGAAGCGCGACGGAAAGTTTGTGAAGGTGATTCGATAGTAAAGGCAAGGTTGCCGGATTGACCGGATTGCTGAGAGGTTTCCAGTAAAATCAGGAGCTGCTCTAAATTAAGATAAGCCTGCGAGGTTCGTGAGCCAAAAACGTTACCGCCAGCATGAAATGGCTGGCCAATGGTTTTTGATAACAGTGTATTTCGACCAAAAGTGCCGGAATAATTTTTTAGCGCATCAAGCGTGAAACTATCATTATTGATATCGAGTATTAAGTTCGTACTACCGGCAATGCCACCGGCCGAATGACAACCAAAACAGGCCGTCATATCTGACTTGACGTTGCTATAGGCCGTTGTGATAGCTTGTGAATTTGTGCTGTTATTCTGGTTTGTATTATTTTGGTTCGTATTGCTCTGGCCTGATGAATTAGCATTAATGCCTTCATCTATACCGCCTGAACCCTCACCACCGCCACAAGCAGTGAGCGTGAGAGCTAACAGGTTAATCGTAAAAAATCGAGTAACGAAGTTCATAATATCCCCCCTTCCCTTTTAGAATTATGATATGTGGTAGTTTTCTACCATCGTATTTTTTATCTGAACTTGACTTGAAGTGTATAGGCTGATTGATGGTTTTTCCGGTAACTGGTTCACCAAAACGATTAGCGCTATTTTTGCTAGCATTAGCCTGTTTTATCTAGGGTTAGAGGAATATTTTTTAATAAAATCAATTGCTTATATTGAAGTGCTGGTGGTGTAAGGCAATTCGTACAAAGAGATAGAGTTCACACTTCAAACAATAAGTGTTGGAACTGCCCATCCTGTAGCCATTTTCGGCCTTGCGTTGCGCCGAGCAGCATGGCAGTAGTGGTGGCCGTTCCCGCGACCAAGCAGGTTGACGCGTGCACACTGACACTGGCTACGCTATTTTCTGGCCAGCCGGTTTTGGGGTTCAAAATATGGCCGTAGCGCTGGCCATCCACAATCATAAAGCGCTCATAGTTGCCACTGCTGGCTACAGCGCCTTCAAATGCATCAATGGTGGCAATTGCGGTCTCCGGGTTTTGTGGATCACGAACACCTATTTTCCATGCTTTACCATTGGGATGAGCCCCAATGATGCTAATGTCCCCCGCCAATTCGACCAGTCCATGTTGAACATCTTGGTTACGCAGCAAAGTGGCAATGGCATCGGCTGCATATTCTTTAACGACACCGCCAAAATCGATTTCCATTCCGAACGGAAGCTGCAACAAAGGAGCTTGCCATAAAAGCTTCTGCCAGCCAATGTTATTGAGTAATTCGGCTATTTGGTTTTTATCAGGCAGATGGTTTGATTTAAAATCCCATGCTCTGCGCAATGTACCGGAAGTAATATCAAACAAACCATTACTTTGCTGCCAGGCAATTTGTGCGTAGTTGAGCAAGGCCGCAGTTTCATCATCAACCTCCATCGCTTCAGGTTGACCGGCGGAATGATTAATGCGGGAAGTTACGCTGTCATCGCGGTAACGGGAATATTTTTTTTCTAGCCGATAGGCTTCATTTTCTGCAAGTTGTACTAGCTGGTTTTTGTCTTGTGTTGTGGCATCAAGATAAAGCTGCAATTCTGCCGGACCACCCATGACAGTAAAGCGGTGTGTTATTTGTTTGAGTGGCATAAGTCATCGCCAAGGTTAACTTGTAAACTCCAAAAAAATATTCTTAATCTAGAATTTAATATTAAAGCCTGCCGTTATGATAGTAAAGCTGACTAGACCGGGGTTTTCTACCGCTACTTTTGAAATAGAATAATCGGCATCGGCTTCATAGCGCTCAATTTTTGCGGTATAAGACCAGCTCTTAAATTTATGCACTAATTGCAAGCCAACCGAAATTGCACCATAAGGCGAGAGCCGATAGTCGCTGGAGTAATACGGGTTGGTGTTTGCTGCTACTTTATAGGGTTCATAAAAACTAGCTTCTGTTTGCGTGTAATAGCGAACGGAGGGTGTCAGCTGCAATCGGTTGGTTACATTTTTATACCAAGCTAAAGAAAACGTATGTGAAGTAACGTCCCAGTCATCCCAGTAGTAACGGTAGTCAAAATGTAAAGCACCATTACTTTTAGGAGAAAAACTACGATAGCGCATAACGGCGGCTGTGCGTAGGCGACTATCAGGGCGTATGTCCCCTGTTTTGTAAGGGGCGGCCAGGTAACCCTTATCCTGTGACATCTCTAGGCCAAATTGAATAAGATTGGTTTTGCTCAGCACCTGTGAAAATCCCAAGCTCATCCCGGTTGTATTTTTGCTCGCACTTTGAATGCGACCAAATAAGATAGCATCCGTTGGTGTAATTTTGTCATCGGAACGGCTAAGTGCGAATTGAAACGCAGAATTTTTTTGATTGAATACCCACTCCCAACCTGCACCGTAATAGGTTGCGGCATAATCATTTTCATTCGATTGTCCGGCGGTGACGCTGGTTGCAACGTTGTTGCCATAATGCGTAACGTTTGCCCTGACATCCTCACGATCTTCACTGATACTGGCACCGCTCATAACAAGTTGAGGCTCACCACCCGAGCCCTCCTGCGTACCCAGCGGCGAAGCACCACTCATCGTTTCAGTCAGTATATCTAGGCTCACACTAAAATTTTTCCCAACAGGCGATAGCAAACGAAATTGCTGCGTATCAATGGAGTACCTTTTTGTATCACCGGTTGCAACGCGTGATGCGGGTGCGTCATCTTCTTCATAAGAACTGTAACGATAGCCCACTTCACTTTCTGTTGGAGCAGTCGCCGCGACAGCCTGAAAAGCCGGAAGTGCCAAAGCGCTTGCAGTTAAAGCGGCTAGTGCGGTTTTATTATTTTTATGATTAGACGAGCCCATATTCTTTGTACTTCTTTAAGTTAATATTTTAATTACAGCCGCAGCCACCGCCCACAACCATCGCACCGCCATTGCTGCCTTCTTTACTAAAGTAAACATGTTTTGATAAGGCAAAACCCTGTGCGTCACTAACCCATTGCATTTCAGGTTTTGCCAGCGTACCGCGCTCCCAAGGTTGAATGGTCGTGCTACAGCCGGATGCTAACAGTACGAATAATAATAAACTGATACGCATTATCATTTTTAGCAACCGCCTTTATTCTAAAAGTAATTTTTTAATGTGCTTCATTAACACTTGGTCATCCCCACTACGAAAACCCTGGTGCACATAACGGACCATCCCAAAGCGATCCAGCAAGTAACCGGTTGGCATAACTTTTACGCCAAACTGTTTTGGCGTGGTGCCCGTTGTGTCATACAGCACCTTATAGCCAACGGGATAGTCTTTAAGAAATTGCTGTGCATCGGCTTTTGATTCATCGAGGTTGATAGCCAGAATCTCAAAACTTGATCGGGGTAGTTTGTTATAGAGCACATTAAATTTTGGCATTGACTGGCGACAAGGGCCACACCATGATGCCCAGAAATCAATGTAAACAACTTTGCCACGCAGCTTGGATAATTCAATTTTTTTACCACCATTTAATTCAGGTAAGCTAAACAAAGGGTAGTCCCCTTTTGCTGCTAGTGTGGCTGTACTATAAAAAGCAATAAATAATAATAAGAGAATACGACTGTTTTTTTGCATTTAACTTCTTCCCAGTAAAAGCAGATTTACTCATTGCGAAGCAACTGAGTAAAGATAGAATAAGTAGAGAAAAATTATTTTTCTTTTACAGTATCGGAGCAACGAACAATAATCAAACAACAGGTCGCCAAAGATGTACTATTTCCAGCATAATTCCGATATGGTCGCTGGTTTCGAGACCTGCTTCACAATTTTAGTGGCATGATTTGTAGGGTTTTACGCTGCAGAGCGAGATTTACTGCGAGCATTTGAGCAATACAAGAAAATTGCGGGGCTTTAATTAAAATTAAGCCACTAATTTGGCGGCGGGTTGATCGGCCAATAATTGTTTCAGGTATAATGCGCCTATAACGATGACTTTGAACACCGTAATAAAGACGGCGGATAAAAATTAATGACTTTTCAACAACTTATAATGTCCTTGCAGCAGTATTGGGCCGATCAGGGCTGTGTGATTTTACAGCCCTATGATATGGAAATGGGTGCCGGTACCTTCCACCCTGCCACTTTTTTGCGTGCGATTGGCCCCGAGCCGTGGAATACAGCTTATGTACAGCCCTGCCGCCGCCCGACCGACGGCCGTTATGGTGAAAACCCGAACCGCCTGCAACATTATTATCAGTTTCAGGTCATGCTGAAGCCTTCACCTAAAAACATTCAGGAATTGTATCTGGGTTCACTCAAAATGCTAGGCATTGACACGCTGGTACATGATGTTCGTTTTGTCGAAGACAACTGGGAGTCACCCACGTTGGGCGCATGGGGGCTGGGTTGGGAAGTTTGGCTCAACGGTATGGAAGTCACCCAGTTTACTTATTTCCAACAAGTTGGCGGCTTGGAATGTAAGCCGGTCACCGGTGAAATTACTTACGGTCTGGAACGCATTGCCATGTACCTGCAAGGTGTAAAAAGTTTATTTGATTTGGTCTGGACTGAGGGTCCACAAGGGGTGGTGACTTACGGTGATGTGTTCCACCAGAACGAAGTGGAGCAGTCGGCTTATAATTTTGAACATGCCAACGTTAAAGAGTTATTTAAACAATTCGACCAGTGCGAAACACAAAGCCAGTCTTTAATCAAAAAAGATTTACCCTTACCGGCGTATGAACAAATGCTAGCCGCATCACACACCTTTAATTTACTCGATGCACGCCATGCGATTTCAGTAACCGAACGGCAGCGCTTTATATTACGCATCCGAAATTTATCCCGTACCGTAGCAGAAGCTTATCATGCACGCCGAGAAGAGCTGGGCTTTCCGCTTTGCAGTAATAGCAGCAATGCTAAAGTGAGCGTGCAATGAAAACCAGTGAATTGTTAATCGAAATTGGTACCGAAGAGTTACCCCCAACAACCTTGCTAACGTTATCCAATGCGTTTGCTAAAAATGTAAGCGCTGCGTTAGCTGAAGCAAGTTTAAAATATGGAAAAGTGCATTCATATGCAACACCACGCCGTTTAGCGATATGGATAGAAGCGTTAGAAGTAAAGCAGGCCGATAAAGAAGTTGAAAGACGAGGCCCCGCATTAAAAGCGGCTTACGATACCGACGGCAATCCAACTAAAGCGATACAGGGTTTTGCAAAATCATGCGGTGTTGACGTTGCTGATTTAGAAAAACAGGAAACGGATAAAGGCACCTGGCTCATGTTCCGCGCACAGCAAGCGGGCAAAGACACACAACAATTGCTAGCCGATATCATTAAAATGGCGCTGGATAAATTACCTATTGCAAAAAGAATGCGCTGGGGTGATTTAGATGCTCAGTTTGTTCGCCCCGTTCAGTGGGTAATGGTACTGTTTAATAATAAGGTAGTGGAATGTGATATTTTATCCGTTTCTTCTGGCAACAAAACCTATGGCCACCGTTTCCATGCACCAGCGGCTATTAGCATTAAAAAACCAGCCGACTATGAAACGTTATTAAAAGACAAAGGCTGGGTGATTGCCGATTTTAATACACGTAAAGAAATAATCCGCGGCCAAATCGAAGCAATAGCAACAGAGTCCAAAGCCACCGCCGTGATTGATGAAAGCCTGTTAAACGAAGTAACAGCAATGGTTGAATGGCCCGTTGCTATCAAAGGTGATTTTGAAGAACGTTTTTTAAATGTACCACAAGAAGCCCTTATTTATACAATGAAGTTAAACCAGAAGTATTTTCACTTAGAAAATGCCAATGGCAAGTTAATGCCGCACTTTATAACCGTTAGCAATATTGAAAGCAAAGATCCCATTCAGGTCAGTGAAGGTAATGAGCGGGTGATAAGGCCACGTTTTGCTGATGCGGAATTTTTCTGGAATCAGGATCGCAAAGTTAAGCTGGAGTCACAACTAGCACGCTTAAAATCGGTCGTCTTTCAAAAACAACTCGGTACACTTTATGATAAAACCCAACGCATTAAAACTTTATCCGCGTGGATTGCAAAACAGTTAGGTGAAAGTGATGTGTTGGCACAACGTGCCGCTGAGTTATGTAAGTGCGATTTACTCACCGACATGGTGGGTGAGCTACCCAGCTTACAAGGTGTAATGGGGCGCTATTATGCACAACATGATGGCGAAGACACTCAAGTTGCCGATGCGCTGGACGATTATTACAAGCCACGTTTTGCTGGCGATACCTTACCCACAACTTATGTAAGCCAATCTGTTGCTTTGGCCGACAGAGTCGATACCTTAATCGGAATTTTTGCTATTGGGCAAATACCAACGGGGGTGAAAGATCCCTTTGCATTACGTCGCGCAGCTTTAGGCGTACTGAGAATACTGATTGAAAAAAACCTGAACATCGACTTAAAAGAACTGCTAACGCAAGCAGCTGTGAATTTTGATAAAAAGTTAGATACAGACAAAGCCATTCCATTGGTATTTGATTATTGTTTAGATCGGCTAAGCGCTTATTACAGTGATCAAAATATTGACGTCGATGTTATTCAGTCTGTTTTAGCCATTAAACCAAGCATTCCGGTCGACCTGAACAAGCGTGTGCATGCCGTCAATGCCTTTATGGCCTTGCCTGCTGCAAAAAGTTTAGCCGCCGCTAACAAGCGCAGCGGTAATATCCTTAAAAAAATAAAAGGTGAACTGCCATCAAGCATTAATGAAAAATTATTATCTGACGATGCAGAAAGAAGGTTCTATAGCACATTAAAAAGTTTAAGCGATAAAGTGCAGCAAAGCATTAAAGCATCAGAGTATGAGCAGGCTTTGAATCAGCTAGCCGAATTACGTGAGCCAGTCGATGCTTTCTTTGATAACGTGATGGTGATGGACGATGATGAAGCCGTACGAAATAACCGGATTGCTTTATTAAATAATTTGCGTGGTTTGTTTATGCAAATCGCGGATTTATCGAAGTTGTAGATGGAAAGATGATAACCAAGTTAAGTAAATTAGGCCGTCATACCCGACAGGCGGGTATAAAGTTTATTCCAGACCATATGCGCCTGCGCGGAAATGACGAGCTGACAAGATGGTAGTAGACGAGGGATATAAAATGAGCAAACTTGATTCTTATGATGCCATGCTTGAAAAAGTACAAGCTTTTCATGACAAACATGATTTTAAAAACAGCGGTGGCGAAGACTTGCCTTACCGAGTTGCCTTAATGGCTGAAGAGTTGGGCGAAATTTCATCTGCCATCACCAAAGGCAAAAGCAGGGAAGATCTTGCCGAAGAAGTGGCCGATTTGTATATTTTGCTACTGGGCACGGCGATAGCCGCCGAGTTTGATTTAAAGGATGCCTTCTGGAAAAAAATGGATAAAATAATGCAGCGTGAATCAAAAATGATCAATGGTAAAATTCGTGTTTCTGAATTTAGAGATTAAACTTTTTAATAAAACTTAAATACAAATATGAAATTTATAATTCTAGACAGAGACGGCGTAATCAATCAGGATTCGGACGATTATATAAAATCCCCCGAAGAATTTATTCCGCTGGAAGGCAGCCTAGCAGCTATCGCAAAATTAAAGCAGGCCGAGTACCGTGTTGTTGTTGCCACTAATCAATCGGGTATTGCGCGTGAATTATATGATCTAGACACCTTGCATCGCATACACGACAAACTGAATCGCCTATTACAAAGTGAAGGCACACATCTCGACGGCATTTTTTACTGCCCACATGGCCCAGACGATAATTGCCATTGCCGCAAACCTAAGCCGGGTATGTATTTGGATATTGCCAAACGTTTTAATATTGATTTAACTGAAACCACTGTTGTCGGTGATTCACTGCGGGACTTGCAGGCCGCAATAACCGTACAGGCAAAACCGATACTGGTTAGAACCGGCAAAGGTGAGCGCACCATTAAAAAACACGCTAAAGAAATAAGTGGTATTCCTGTTTACGAATCTTTAGCCGATTTCGTTAACTCTATTTTAAAATAAAGATAAAAAAATATGCAGGCTTTTCGTTCGTTGTTGTTCAGCATTGGTATGATTGTAAGCACTATTATTGTCACCGTGGGTTCCAGTTTTTTTGTTTTGTTTCCCTTTACACTCCGCTCTAAACTTATACGCACCTACGCGGTTTTTAATGTCTGGTCATTAAGAGTACTTTGTGGCGTTCGCTATGAAGTTAAAGGGCGAGAAAATATACCCACTGAAAATTTTATTATTTTTTCCAGTCATCAATCGACATGGGAAACAATGGCCTTGCAGTTAATGTTTCCACCCTTGTCGTTCGTCATTAAAAAAGAATTGTTATATGTGCCTTTCTTTGGTTGGGCCTTAGCCATGTTAAAGCCAGTGGCCGTAAAAAGAGGAACGGGGCGGTTTGCATTAAAACAATTAATTGAAAAAGGTATTCAGCGCTTAAAAGAAAATATTGTTGTTATTATTTTCCCCGAGGGAACCCGCATCGCACCCGATGTGAAAGTGGAATACAAAAGAGGCGGCGGCATACTGGCTGAAAAAAGCGGTTACCCCGTTGTGCCGGTTGCACATAATGCCGGTTACTACTGGCCAAAGCGTGGTTTTATAAAAAAACCTGGCTTAATTACCATTCACATTGGCAAACCCATTCCCACCAAAGGCCGCAAGGCAAAAGAGATATTGAATGACGCGGAAGCTTTTATTCGCTCACATATTGAACCGGCACATTTCGATGAGTACAAATCCAAAGCAACTTAATTGAGCTCCCGTTTAATTAAGTTCTAGCGTACCCACTAAGTCGGCCACATTGCTAAAGTGATGCTGTTTTAAATACTCACTGATACCGGCGTTTATTTTGTTGCATAGCAGTGGATCATAAAATAAAGCCGTGCCAATACCCACCGCACTGGCACCAGCAATAATAAATTCCAAAGCATCTTGTGTAGTGCTAATGCCACCCTGCCCAATAATCGGAATATTATGTGGCTTACAAACCTGATGTACTTGGTGCACTTTTAACAGCGCAATGGGTTTAATCGCCGGGCCAGACAAACCACCTTGATTATTGCCAATCACTGGCTGGCGCTTTTCAATATCCACGGCCATCCCCATTAAAGTATTAATTGCAGCAAAGGCATCGCTACCGGCTTCAATACAACGGCGTGTATTTTCTGCAATGTCGGTTTGGTTGGGAGAAAGCTTGGTGATCAGCATTTTTTTGGTGACTTTACGACAGGCAGCAACGACACGTGCGGACATATCCGGGTCGTTACCAAAGGCCATGCCGCCTTCTTTCACGTTCGGGCAGGAGATGTTGATTTCCATTGCATCAATCGGTGAGTCGTCAAAAATTGATGCGATTTCAGCATATTCTTCTATCGTATTACCCGATAAATTGGCAATAAAGCGTGTTTCGGTAAAATCCAGTGTCGGTAAAATCTCGTTTACAACATGTTGCGAGCCAGGGTTTTGCAGCCCAATCGCATTGAGCATGCCGGCCGGTGTTTCATAAACACGGTGGGGCTTATTACCGAGCCGCGGTTCCAATGTAGTACCTTTTAAGCAAACTGCGCCTACATCCTGGTTAGAAAAGCCTTTAATTCGAGTATATTCCTCGCCAAAACCAACGCAGCCGGAAAGCAGTACCAACGGCGTATTAAAAGTCATGCCACAGAATTGGCTTTGTAAATTACTGTTTGAGTTGTTCAAGCTGTTTGCATCCAGAATATGATTGTAAGCACCACATTATAAAGGGTATTGTGGCGTTTGTTTAATAATGAAGTAAAAATTATGTTTCATATTGTTTTATTTGAGCCTGAAATCCCACCGAACACCGGTAATATTATTCGCTTGTGTGCCAACACTGGTTGCCAGCTGCATTTAATCGAACCACTGGGTTTTGAGCTGGACGATAAACGCCTACGACGAGCAGGCCTAGACTATGATGAGTATGCCAGCGTCAAAACCTATGCCAATTTAGACGAGTATATGGTGCGTGCAAAACCAGCGCGGGTTTTTGCACTATCGACGCACGGCGTAAAAAGTGTCTATAACACGGCGTTTGCAGAGGGCGATGTCTTCTTATTTGGCCCAGAAACGCGCGGTTTGCCCAAATCGGTGCTATCTGAGCTGGGAGAAGACCATGTTTTGCGTATTCCGATGAAACCGCAGAGCCGCAGCTTGAATTTATCGAATACAGCGTCAATACTTGTGTTTGAGGCGTGGCGGCAGTGTAACTTTACCGGCAGCCGTTAATAAAATGGCGAAGTGAATGAAGTTGGAATTGAAGCAGAAAAAATTATTTGCCGGTGAGCGCCAGTTTCGCTTTAAGGACAAAACAACACTTAATATAATTTCCAAAACATTAAAAACCCACAAAGAATATTTAATTGATATTGTTGCTATTGATCCTAAGTTAAAAAGTCATTTTATTTTTGCAAAAAAACCGCTAGTCAGTTTTATTGTTTTTGTAAATATAAGCTTAATTTTTTATCTAACGCCGGTACTGAACTCTTTTCCCATCGCCTATAAAAACTGGGGCACAGCAGCAGCCATTATTTTAACCTTAATCAGCCTAATTATTTTTATGGTTTATACGCGGCATGACAAGGTGCTTGTATCGCGGCATTCAAAAGTTCCGCTTGTTCGTTTTTATAATGGCCTGCCAAATAAAAAAGCATTTAAAGAGTTTATTAAAGTCGTGCAAACAGAAGGCCAGCGGCGCTTTGAACATTTAAAATTAAATTTGCAGCAACAACGTGCCGGTGAGTTAAAAACAATCCGCAGAGTGTTAGAGCAAGGTGGAATAACGGCCAAGCAATACGATCATGCTAAAAATAAATTACTTAACTTGTCAGATAAGTAAATAACAACGACTTAACTTGAGTCAAATTTCTTTCTTGCGAACTAAGGTAATGCCATCAGCGATTTGCAGCATGCTTATATCAACACGATGATCATTTCTAATTTTTACATTTAAAACTCGCATGGCCTGAATACTGCTTTCAGCTATTCGGTCTTTTAACGGGCTACCTAGAAGGTTAGAGTCAATCACGGCTCCAAAAAGAAGAACATTATCAATGGCGATTAGCCCGCCTTTTCTCAATAGCTTCAGTGACAGTTCATAGTATTCATCATAACTGTCTTTATCGGCATCGATGAACACGAAATCATATGATTCACTTTGACCTTCATCGATTAATGCTTGCAGCGTTTTTGCAGCAGGCGCTATTCTAAGGTCAATTTTTTTATCAATACCCGCCTCCTGCCAATATTTTTTCGCAATTTTTGTCCACTCTTCACTAATATCGCAGGCAATGGTATAGCTATCCTCTGGCATGGCCTGAGACACGCACAGTGTGCTATAGCCAGTGTAGACACCAATCTCAATGGTTCTTTTTGCGCCAATAAGTTTAACCAAAAGGGCCATTAACTGCCCTTGTTCCGGTGGGATTTGCATTATGGATAATGTATCTTTAGCTGTTTCCTGCCGTAACCGATTTAGAATATCAGACTCTCTTAACGAGTTATCAAGAACATATTGACGTATATTTTTTACTTGACTCAGACTTCCCTTTTCCACTTATAACTCCAAAATTTGCATATGATATCAATTATATTTTATACAATATTCACTAGTGCTTTTTCTAATTCATTGTATTTAAATTGATAGCCGGCGTCTAAAACTTTTATAGGCAAGACTTTTTTCCCGGCCAATAATAATTCTTCACCCATCTGCCCCATTAATAGTTTTACAACTAACACAGGCAAAGGCAAAATAGCTGGACGCTTTAAGACTTTACCAAGGGTTTTTGTAAACACTTGGTTTGTTACTGGGTTAGGCGAGGTGCCATTAATGGCACCGCTTAAGCTATCATTATCAATGCAGAGCAAAATAATACCCACTAAATCATCAATATGAATCCAGGGCATCCATTGGGTACCTTGGCCTATTCTTCCACCTAAACCCAATTTAAACGGTATTAGCATTTTATTTAATGCGCCCCCACCTTTGCCCAGCACAATACCCGTGCGCAATAAGCAAGTACGAATTCCAAGCGCCTGTGCCTGTGAAGCCGTAGCTTCCCATTGTTGGCATAATTGACTGGCAAAACTAGAATCCCCTGATACTGTTTCATCAACTGCTTCATTTGTTTCGCTGATACCATAATAACCAATAGCCGAACCACTAATAAATAATTTAGGTTTTTGTTTTACGGTTTTAAAATAGGCAATCAGCTTTTGTGTTGTATCAATACGACTACTCAAAATGCGCTGTTTTTGCAGGGTACTCCAGCGCTTATCAGCAATAGGCTCTCCTGCCAAATTAATCACAATATCAAAGGCAGCCTCTTTCTTTAATTGCTTTAGATCATTGATAGCTGTAACGGGCTCTTTGATTGCATTAGGGTGTCTACTAAGCACAATAATAGTATGCTTTTTTTCTAATAAGCGAGAGCAAAGAGTTGAGCCAATAAATCCTGTACCGCCAGTAATTAATACATTCATTTGGTTTTCCTTAAAGCGCTGATGAATTCAATTATGCCGTATTAAATGAACCATTTCTAAAGCCTGTTTTAGTAGCTTCCATTTAAAATGTATAGATATTAAAGCGAATGAAAAATTATGGCCAACCAATAAGCCAAAGTGACACTAGGTTTAATGCACACCATAAGCTACAATCAAACTGCTTTACAGCAGCACGCTGAAGTACTGTGCATAGAGGCATTAAGCTAAAGAGGCATAGATTACCATTGATAAGCGCGAATAAAATAAAAAGTCGGAGAACAATAAAATGAAAAAACTTTTAATTATCCCTTTATTAGCTCTATTTTCTGGGGCAGCCACCTTGTCGGTATCTGCTTCACCGTCATATGATTCAAACGGGTACAATTCCAATGGCTATAATCGCCATGGGTACAATGCCAATGGCTATAACCATCAGGGGTACAATTCCAACGGCTATAACCATCAGGGGTACAATTCCAACGGCTATAATCGCCACGGGTACAATGCCAACGGCTATAATCGCCATGGATACAATTCCGATGGCTATAACCATCAGGGGTATAATTCCAACGGCTATAATCGCCATGGTAATCGTTACACACACTAAAACGGTATAACTATCCAAAAACCATCACTTAAACGTGGTGGTTTTTGTTGCCTTAACGCTAGCCACTATAAAAGCTTACTTTAAACCCTGTAAGCCTTGTGTGTTTAGTTTAAATTCTGCTCGGCCTTTAATACCACGTCATACATTGGCAAGATCGAGTCAGGGTTAAGCGAAATACTTTCGATACCCTGTTCCACCAACCAAGTGGTTATTTCAGGAAAATCAGAGGGTGCCTGACCACAAATACCAATGTATTTTTTCTGTTTTTTACAAGCTTCAATTGCCAACGACATAAGCTGTTTAACGGCAGGGTTACGCTCATCATAACCTTCCAGCAAACCCGAATCTCGATCAACACCTAAAGTAAGCTGGGTTAAATCGTTGCTACCTATTGAAAAACCATCGAATAAATCTAAAAACTGATCCGCCAACAGCGCATTAACGGGGAGTTCGCACATTAAATATATGCTCAAACTATCAATACCACGCTTAAGCCCATTTTGTGACATCAGTTCCAGCGTACGCTTTGCTTCATCAATGCTGCGTACAAACGGTATCATCACCGACACATTGCTTAGGCCCATCACATTACGTACTTGTTTTATGGCATCGCATTCCATTGCAAAGCATTCACGAAAGTTTTTTTCTGGGTAACGTGATGCCCCCCGAAAACCTAGCATGGGGTTTTCTTCTTGTGGTTCGAACGCTTGACCACCAATTAAAGAGGCATATTCATTCGATTTAAAATCGCTTAAACGAATAATAACCGGCCGCGGATAAAAAGCTGCTGCAATCGTACCCATGCCTTCTGCCAGTTTATCCACATAAAAAGCACGCGGACTCGGGTAGCCATGGCTCAGGTATTTTATTTTTGCACGCACGGTTGGATCCAGCGTATTTTCCTTATCATAAGAAAGAATGGCTCGAGGATGTACCCTGATTATGCTATTTATTATAAATTCCAGCCGCGCTAGGCCTACCCCTTCTGCCGGTAAAAAAGAAGCTTCAAAGGCTTTTTCCGGATTGGCTAAATTGATCATCAACTTTGTACGCGGCTTTTTGCTGGTATCGACTCGATACTGATTATGCGTAAAAGCGAGCTTACCCTTATAAACATACCCGCTATCTCCCTCAGCACATGAAACAGTCACACTTTCACCGCTTTCGATTCGATGAGTGGCATCATTACAACCCACAATGGCGGGGATACCCAATTCACGCGCAATAATGGCCGCATGGCAGGTTCGGCCACCGCGATTAGTGACGATTGCCGCAGCAATCTTCATTATTGGCTCCCAATCGGGATCAGTAATATCGGTCACCAGCACTTCACCCGATTTTAGTTCATGCATAAAGCTAGCTTCTAGGATAACCCGCGCTTTCCCCTGCGCAATTTTACTACCAATGCTTTTGCCGCTCGTTAATATTTCACCCTGCTGTTCCAATTTATAGCTGTCGATAAGTGAGCCAGTTTGCTGCGACTGCACGGTTTCTGGCCGCGCTTGCAAAATATACAATTTGCCATCTTCACCATCTTTACCCCACTCAATATCCATTGGTTTGTGCACACCGGCTTGCGAAGTATAGTGCTCCTCGATTTTTATTGCATAATCGGCGAGCTCTAAAATTTCGTCATCAGTTAAACAAAACTTATTTCGCTCTGGTTGCTGCACATGAATATTACGAGTCGAAAGACCGGCGGCATTATCGCTGGCATAAATCATCTTCAGTGCTTTGTCGCCCAACTGGCGTTTTATAATAGGGCGGTTGCCATTGTGTAGGGTATTTTTATACACATAAAACTCGTCTGGGTTGACGGCACCTTGCACTACATTTTCACCCAACCCGTAGGCGGCATTAATAAAAACCACATCCCGAAAACCGGTTTCGGTATCGAGAGTAAACATGACGCCGGCACTGCCTAAGTCAGAGCGCACCATTTTTTGAATGCCAATGGATAAGGCCACATCCATATGCGAAAAACCCTGATCGACCCGATATGAAATAGCCCGATCGGTAAACAGAGAAGCATAGACTCGCTTGCAAGTGACAATCAGATTTTCAAAACCTTTGATATTTAAATAACTTTCCTGTTGGCCTGCAAAAGATGCGTTAGGCAAATCTTCGGCGGTTGCGGAGCTTCGCACGGCAACCGAACAACCACCTAAATTTTTATAGCCATTACGAATATCTTGGACTAGATCATCTGGCATTTTTGCGTGCATGACCCAGTTCCGAATAATTTTACCGGTACGGGTGAGAGAAGTAATATCGTGAGTGTTTAAATCTTTTAGTTGATTGCTAATACGTGCTTTAAGATTGTTGCAATTTAAGAAGTGCCAGTAAGCTTCAGCGGTTGTCGCAAACCCCTCGGGAACACGGATACCTGTTTGGGTAAGATTTACAATCATTTCACCGAGCGATGCATTTTTACCGCCCACTCGATTAAGATCATTCAAACCTATATCAGCGAAATTAATAATATACCGCATTTTTAAGGCTGGCTTTAATGGCTGTTAATAAATTAAGTATAGCTGTTTTACTTAAGTTAACACCTCAAAGACTTGTTACGCTGTGCGTATTTTTTTGAAAAACGTCAACCTTAAAATAAATTAGATATCTATATTGCTCGCATTAAGCGCGTTGGTTTCAATAAAGATTCTGCGTGGCTCAACTTGGTCACCCATTAAAGTGGTAAATATTTCATCGGTTGCAATGGCATCTTCAATTCGCACTTGCAGTAAACGCCGGTTGTTTGCATCTAGGGTTGTTTCCCAAAGTTGATCCGGATTCATTTCACCTAGGCCTTTGTAGCGTTGAATGTTTAAACCACGTTTTGATTCTTCCATTAACCAACCCATAACGTCTGCAAAATTATCAAAGGCTTCCTGTTTGTCGCCACGCTTCACGTAAGCATCCTCACTAAGCAAACCATTGAGTTGTTCAGTTAATGTTTTCATTGCCGCGTATTCGCCGGACTCGAAAAAATCAGGCTTCATTACTTTTTCGTAATTAATCCCGTGTCGAGTTTGAATAATGTTGGCTCGCCACTCACCTGCCTCTGTTTGTGCTTCAAATTCAATATTAATTTGTAAGTTGTCATCAAGTTTTATTTTTGCATTTAATTGCTCAAACCAGGATTGCATTTGCTGGTTATTTTTTAAATCATCCTGATTAACAACCGGCAAGGTTAGTATTGTTTTTAAAACATCCGCTGAATAGCGACGTGCTAATCGGTTAATGCTTTGCATGACCATTACGTGTTGTTTTGCTAATTCCTCCAGAGCGAGCGCCGACATCGCCGGAGCAGAAGCACTCACAAATAGTTCGGTATTATCTAATGCGATTTGTAGCAGGTATTCATTAAGCTCACCATCATCTTTTACATAGCGTTCCTGTTTGCCTTTTTTAACTTTATATAAAGGGGGTTGCGCAATGTAGATATAACCATTTTCAATCAACTCCGGCATTTGACGATAGAAAAAAGTGAGTAACAAGGTGCGGATATGTGAGCCATCGACATCCGCATCGGTCATAATAATAATTCGGTGATAACGTAGTTTAGCTAAATTAAATTCGTCTCGGCCAATCCCGCAACCAAGCGCCGTAATTAACGTGCCCACTTCAACTGACGATAGCATTTTATCGAAGCGTGCTTTTTCAACATTTAGAATTTTACCTTTGAGCGGCAAAATAGCCTGATATTTTCTGTCTCGACCTTGCTTGGCAGAACCACCCGCAGAGTCCCCTTCCACTAAAAATAATTCAGACAGGGCCGGATCTTTTTCCTGACAGTCGGCAAGCTTGCCCGGTAAACCGGCTACATCCAGCGCCCCTTTTCGTCGGGTCATTTCTCTTGCTTTGCGTGCTGCTTCACGCGCGCGGGCTGCATCAACAATTTTACTGGCAATACCCTTTGCATCTGTAGGGCTTTCAAGCAAGAATTCCTGCAATTTTTCACCTACCGTAGATTCAACTATCCCTTTTACTTCGGAGGACACTAGTTTATCTTTTGTTTGCGATGAAAACTTCGGATCGGGCACTTTTACGGATAGAACCGCGGTTAAACCTTCACGCGCATCGTCTCCACTTACATTTACTTTTGCTTTTTTCGCAATACCGCTTTGTTCAATGTAGTTATTCAAACTACGGGTTAACGCACCCCGAAAACCAGCCAAGTGTGTACCACCATCGCGTTGCGGAATATTATTGGTAAAACAGAAGATATTCTCCTGATAAGAGTCGTTCCACTGCATTGCGACTTCAACCATTACCCCATCTTTAAGGGTGTCGGTATAAAAAACAGTTTCATGTAGCGGTGTTTTATTCTTGTTTAAGTGCTTAACAAAGGCTTTAATACCCCCAATGTATTCAAATTTATCTTTTTTAGTGTCATCACGCTCATCCGTTAAGGTAATACACACGCCTGAATTTAAAAAAGAGAGCTCACGTAAACGTTTCGCCAATATATCGTAATGGTATTCGGTCGTTGAAAAGATTTCGTGACTGGGATAAAAACGGATTTCTGTACCAGTACGATCCGTGTCCGACACGGCGGCCAATGCATTAACAGGATCACCATTAGAGTATTCTTGCTCGTGCTTTTTGCCTTCACGCCAAATGGTCAGTTTTAGTGTTTCTGATAACGCATTAACAACAGAAATACCCACACCGTGTAAACCGCCGGATACTTTATACGAATTATCATCAAATTTACCACCCGCATGGAGAACTGTTAAAATAACTTCGGCTGCCGACCGGCCTTCTTCTTCGTGAATATCAGTTGGAATACCGCGACCATCATCTTTAACTGAAACTGAGCCATCCGCATGAATAATGACATCCACCGAGCTACAATGTCCCGCCAGTGCTTCATCAATTGAATTATCCACTACCTCAAAAACAAGGTGATGTAAACCGGTGCCATCATCGGTGTCACCAATATACATGCCGGGACGTTTTCGAACTGCATCAAGGCCTTTTAAAACCTTAATGTTTTTTGAGTCATAAGTCGGATCAGCCATTATTTTTGTGCCTTTTAGTAAGTTATTTTTACCGATGCGTTCAAATTAAACCATCCAGTAAGAATTGCGCTTAGTATACCACTTCTTTTATTTCCCCGTGTTTCACGTGGAACACCTTTTTCGATGTTTGCGGGTTGACGTTCAGCAAGCTTGCGTCCGTTGTTGTCACAAATACTTGTGCATCTGTGTCATCCAGCAACGTCATTAAACGATCCCGATGAGCTTTATCCAGCTCTGCCGGTAAATCATCAACCAAAATAATGCAGGACTGTTGTGACAAGTGTTGCAAATATTGAATTTGTGCCAGCCGCAACGCGCAAACAAGTAATTTCTGTTGACCGCGCGAAAGACCCGTTTGAACAGCAATACCATGCGACTTCATACAGAGATCGGCACGATGCGGACCTACCCGGGTATGCCGAAACTGGCAATCCTGTTGATAACTCTTTTCAAGTGCATCGGTAAAAAGCTGATCTTTTTGCCACCCCGGCAGATATTCTAACGAAACCACCTTCCCGATCAGTTGCTCTGTATAGGATTCAACAATGGGAGTCAAGGCTTGAATATATCTAACCCTTGCCTGATGAAATTTTTTCGTGATTTCAATAAGTGGCTGATTCCAGCTTTGTATTTGCTGCTTCGATTGTTTTTGCCGAAGCGCAGCATTCCGCTGGCGTAGTATTCGGTGATAGTCTTTCCATGTTTGCAAAAAACCATGTTCCACGTGAAACACACCCCAATCTATAAACTGGCGGCGAAACTTTGGCCCGTCCTCTAATAAACGATGTGACTCTGGTGTAATGACCTGTATCGGTACCAATGCGGCCAACTTAGAGCTTAAATTAATGGTTTCTTTGTTTAAATGAATTTTAGTGGCGCTGCGATTACGGCTTAAGCCAATCACATGGGTATATTGGGTATGATCTTGGTATTTTGCGACAACCTGTAATTCTGGTTTGTTGTATTGAATAATATGGTTAATGCGGTGTGTGCGGAACGATTTAACTTGGCTAATTAAGTAAATAGCTTCTAAAAAACTGGTTTTACCGCTGGCATTCGCCCCTTCAATTACATTAAAACGCGCATCTGGCGTGATATTGCATTCAGCCAGATTCCGAACAGATTGCAAAGATAACTGGGTAATACTCACAAGAGTAATTAAATAAACGGCTTATAAACGCATTGGCATAATAACGTAGTTAGCGCTGTCATCACTTTTTGCCTGTATAACACAGCTTGAGTTCGCGTCTTTAAATTTAACCACAACATTGTCATCTTTAATGGTGTTTAGCACATCGAGAAAATACGCAACATTAAAACCAATCTCAAATTCATCACCGGAATAAAGCACTTCAATCTCTTCTTCTGCTTCTTCCTGGTCAGGGTTATTGATAGTCGCATTTAACATATTTGCACTGAGCGCCAAACGCATCCCTCGATATTTTTCGTTCGATAAAACAGATGTGCGACTAAACGCTTGTTTTAAAACATCGCGAGAACACTCTAAAATAGCATTATTATCGCTCGGTAAAACCTGATTATAATCTGGGAATTTGCCATCAATCAGTTTTGAGCTAAAGGTAATATTGCCCAAGGTGACTTTAATGAGGTTATCCCCAAGCTGTAGCGTCACCATTTCATCGGAATCTTCTAATAATTTTGAAAGCTCACTCACCCCTTTACGCGGGATGATAATCTGGCGCTTCTCAGCTATTCCCGTAGCGATTATTTCTTTAGATATAGCCAGCCGATGGCCATCAGTTGCAACGGTTACAATGTGTTGCGGATCAATTTCCAGCATCAGACCATTTAAATAATAACGCACATCTTGTTGCGCCATTGAAAACTGTACTTGATCGATTAGTTTTTTAAGAGTGGCTTGCTTTAAACTAACTTCCTGGGAAACATTAAGCGCATCGCTTTGCGGAAATTCATTGGCAGGCAGTGTCGATAAAGTAAAGCGGCTTTTACCTGAACGAATAACTGCTTTATTCGCATCAATATTAATATTGATTTTGGCTCCATCCGGTAACGTGCGACAAATATCTAAAAACTTTTTAGCTGGAATAGTGGTTTCGCCTGTTTCATCGGATTCAACCTCTGTATTAATAATCATTTCAACTTCTGAATCTGTACCAATAAGTGACAGATGATTATTTTCAACTTTAAGCAACAAGTTAGAAAGTATGGGTGAGTTTTGTTTTCTTTCTACAACACCAGCAACATGTTGAAGTGGTTTTAAAATATTGTCACGTGATAAATTAATTTTCATTTTAATTTACTTGTCCTTTTTCTTGGCTTTATCTTATTTACTAATATTTTGGGTAAAGGGCTTATTAATTAATAGATCTATATATATCATTATTATTACTATTATTAAGGCAAAAAATTCTGTTAATAACTCTATATTTTATATTAAAATCATAGTCTTGCAATGAATTTATGTCTGTTGATAACTAGCATTTAGGCATCTTGTATTCTGTGGATAAAATGTGGGTAAACTTACTTTTATAACTTTAAAATAGTTATCCACAACTTATTCAAATTAAATTCAGCTTTTTTCCCCAAGTTATTTTTTTACTTTTATGTACTTAAAGTGCGTAATAAATTTCGATAATCTTCATTAATTCTTGGATCTTCTTCTTTTAGCTCTTCAATTTTACGACAAGCATGTAAAATTGTCGTGTGATCGCGTCCACCAAATGCATCACCAATTTCTGGGTAACTGTGGTTTGTAAGTTCTTTACAAAGTGCCATTGCCAGTTGGCGAGGTCGGGTGACCGAGCGAGTTCGACGTTTGGAATGCATATCTGAAACACGAATTTTATAATAGCTGGCGACGGTTTTCTGAATGTTTTCTATCGACACCATTTTATCGTGCGATGATAATAGGTCACGTAATGCGTCTTTAGCAAAATCGAGAGTGATGGCTTTGTTACTGAAGTGAGCGTTTGCTACTACTCTACGCAAGGCACCTTCAAGTTCTCGAATATTAGAGCGGATACGTTCCCCAATAAAAAAAGCCACCTCTTCAGGTAAATCAATATTCGACTGCTGGGCTTTACTCATTAAAATAGCAACGCGGGTTTCGAGTTCGGGTGGCTCAATGGTTACGGTTAAGCCCCAACCAAATCGGGATTTTAACCGTTCTTCTAAGCCGTCGATTTCTTTTGGATAGCGATCGCAAGTCATAATGATTTGCTGGTTGCCTTCAAGCAGGGAATTGAATGTGTGAAATAATTCTTCTTGGGAACGCCCTTTTCCTGCAAAAAACTGAATGTCATCAATAAGCAGTGCATCAACCGAGCGATAGTAACGCTTAAATTCGTTAATGGTGTTGTGCTGAAAGGATTTCACCATATCCGATACAAAGCGTTCAGAATGCAAATAAACCACATTAGAATTAGGGTTGTGATCTTTAATTAAATTACCCACCGCGTGCATTAAATGTGTTTTTCCAAGACCCACGCCACCATAAATAAAGAGCGGGTTATAGGCGGTGCCCGGGTTTTGAGAAACTTGGGTTGCTGCGGCGCGCCCCATTTGATTGGACTTTCCTTCAACAAAAGAGTCAAAGGTAAAATTGGGGTTTAAGCCGTTTTTGCGTTGAAAAGAACTGGGCGGATTTTTTACTGGCGTATAGGTCTGGTTTTGGCCCTCGAGTTTTTCTGCTTCATGGCTGCCCACTTCAATTTTTATCGGTGCGGGAAAAGTCGAGTCGAGCTGGCTGATAATTTCATTAATTCGGGAAATAAATTGCTCATTTACTGAATCGAGCACAAAACTATTTGGGGCGAGCAGGCGAGCAGCGTCATTATCCAGTACAAAGTGTAATGGGCGGATCCAAGTATTAAATTGTTGAGGCGAAAGTTCGCCTTCCAAGCGATCGAGACATTGATCCCAGAGTGATTGCACGTGTTGCCCCAAAAAGAAAAAGTACAGTAATTTTAGTATATTAGGTAATAAATACGGCGGTATCGTTAGTTTTTCAGCCGTTTTATCGAGGCTTTAATTTAACATTGGAGAAAAAAGTTATCCACAGTTATCGTATGATAAATGTTTAAAATTGTGCACTAAATGACTATAAAATTAAAAACATGGATGACGTCAGTTTTTTAGTGATTTATACGTCCATCCTGTTGACAGCAGAGAGGATAAATATTACTCTTGCGTGCCTTTTCTGGCGAAAACTTAATCGAAACGGGTCGCTAGTAACTTATTGATTTTTAACGGATGACATTAAAATGAAACGTACATTTCAACCTAGTACATTAAAACGTGCTCGCACACATGGTTTTCGTGCGCGTATGGCAACACGCAGTGGCCGTGCAATCATCAATGCACGTCGTGCAAAAGGTCGCAAACGCTTAAGCGCATAATTATTGAGCTAAAGACCCATGTCCGTGAAGGATAATCTCGTGGGTATGCCCTGTTCCAATCAACAACATGTTGATTTGTCTACAAAAAGAAAAACAGGGTCTTTTACTCGAGCCAGCCGGCTTCTCACCGCAAAACAATTTAGCAACGTTTTTGAAAACCCCTATAAGTGCCATCATGCTTATTTGCTTATTCTTGCACGAAAAAACTCGGAATCGAAAAACCTTCAGGTTGCCCGGTTGGGCTTGGCAGTTGCCAAAAAGAATATTAAACTCGCCGTTCGCCGAAATCGATTTAAACGTATTGTTCGAGAAAATTTTCGTCAACATAAGGTACAATTAGCGGGTTTAGATATCGTTGTACTTGCAAAGCACGCTGCCAATGGCGCAACGTCGCAGCAACTTCGGACTGTACTTGAACAACAATGGCAACATTTAGCAAAGCAATTCAATACCCGTTCTTATTAATTATAAGAGGTTATCGCTATTTGATCAGCCCGTTACTTGGGCCGCGTTGTCGGTTTTATCCAAGTTGTTCAAGCTATGCAGAAGAAGCGATTAAAGTACATGGGGTAGTAAGAGGCGGTTGGTTGGCAATAAAACGAATAGGTCGTTGTCATCCTTTTAATGAAGGTGGTGTTGATCCTGTTCCTGAAAAGAAACAGAAATAAATACCTGGAAAAGATAAACCTAAATAATTAAAATTATTTGAGTTGTAAATTTAAAAAATAAAGGTTGTAAAAGAGTATGGAACAACAACGGTTGCTGTTATTTGTTGCCTTGGCATTTATAATGTTTTTAATGTTTGATGCATGGCAACAGGATCATGCTGTTAAAGAAGTTGCTACAACACGCGCGGTACAAACGCAATCTTCACCTGCTACTTTGCCAGCAAATACAAACGGGGAAGTTCCGATTGCGTCCGAGCAATCAACAGTAACATCAACGGCTAGTGCCATTCCTTCTTCGTCGACAGTGCCAATGGAACAATCCAGAGATATCTTTAAAAGCGGACAGGCCATTCATGTTGTCACTGATGTTATGGATATAACCATTAATACAGTGGGTGGCGATATTCGTCAGATTAAGCTTCTAGATTTCCCAACAAAATTAAATGAACCTGAAAATCCTTTTTTATTAATGGATGAAAAACTACCACGCATTTTTGTTGCGCAAAGTGGTTTTACCGGCAAGAGAGCCGATGCAAACTCCATTGTGGCGGCCCCTAATCATTTAGATACTTATAAAACAGAACGTACAAACTATGTATTGGATGAGTCAAAAGATTCAATGGATGTGAATTTGTATTGGATGAGCAAAGATGGTGTGCAGTTTACTAAAACCTATACCTTCTACCGTGGTAGCCACAAAGTTGACGTAAAACAAAAAGTAGAAAATAAAACCAGTAAAATTTGGCGCGGTAATGCGTATTATCAATTGCAGCGTACGCAAGTATCGGAAGTTGATCAGTCACAGTTTATTTATACCTACATGGGCGGTGTTATATTTTCTCCAGATGAGCGCTATGAAAAAATTGATTTTGGAGACATGCAGGAAAGTAATTTAAAAAGAGACATTGCCGGTGGCTGGGCTGCAATGATCCAGCATTATTTTTTAAGTGCCTGGGTGCCAGAAAAGGATAAAACAGAAACATATTACACGAACTATAAACCGCGAAATGTTATTTATACGATTGGTTTTAGAGATAAAAATGAAACGGTGGTGAACCCCGGAACGAACTACACATTTAATACTGTATTTTATGCTGGCCCGAAAGATCAGGCTGCATTAGAAGAAATTGCAGAAGGGCTTGAGTTAACTGTTGATTATGGCGTGTTAACGATTATTGCAAAACCTATTTTCTGGCTGCTTACTAAAATTCATAGCGTGGTAGGTAACTGGGGTTGGGCGATTATCTTTCTAACCCTTTTAATTAAGGCGATGTTCTATAAATTGTCTGAAGCCAGTTATAAATCAATGGCAAAAATGCGGGCAGTACAGCCACGTATGGTGGCAATGAAAGAACGCTTTGCAGATGATCGCGCAGGCATGAATAAAGCCATGATGGAAATGTACAAGAAAGAAAAAATAAATCCGCTCGGGGGTTGTTTGCCTATTCTTGTACAAATTCCAGTTTTTATCGCTTTGTACTGGGTATTACTGGAAAGTGTCGAGCTCCGTCAGGCGCCGTGGATTTTATGGATTAAAGATATGTCGACGGAAGATCCATATTACATACTGCCGTTATTAATGGGTATTAGTATGTTTATCCAGCAGAAGCTAAATCCAACGCCGATTGATCCGATACAGGCAAAAGTTATGATGATGTTGCCAATCGTGTTTACCATTTTCTTTATGTTCTTCCCAGCAGGCTTAGTGCTCTATTGGGTGGTGAATAATATCTTATCCATTGCGCAGCAATGGTATATCACCAACAAAGTGATGAAAGAGAAAAAGTAAACTTAACGGTTGCTTGAAACTGACACTCGGCATAATATTTTATGTCGGGTGTTTTTTTTAGGGGTAAGCAGCGCTCGGCCGTATAGGTTCTAACCTGTTGTGAGAGCCGTCCTATTGTTAATCAGTTCTTCAATATAAGAAAATGATCGTGTAAATTGATAGCTAAAAGACCGCTCGCGCACAATCACCCGTTTGAGAATATAAACACCATGCCAAGCCAGCCCGATTCTCGTGCAGAACAAGATACCATTGCCGCTATTGCAACGGCAGCGGGGTTAGGAGGCGTTGGCATTGTGCGCATCTCCGGCAAAAATGCCACTAAAATAGGCGAAAAACTACTAAAATCCATCCCGCAGCCAAGAGTTGCGAATTATGGGGCTTTTATGGATGCCAACGGTGAAACCATTGATATGGGTTTAGCGCTTTATTTTGCCGCACCCAACTCGTTTACGGGTGAAGATGTATTGGAATTGCAGGGGCATGGCGGCAAAGTGGTGCTGGACAGGCTGTTAAAACGGACACTCGCATTAGGTGCGCGGCTGGCTAATCCAGGTGAGTTTGCCGAGCGTGCTTTTCTAAATGACAAAATGGACCTAACCCAAGCTGAAGCCATTGCCGATTTGATTGAAGCCAGCTCTGAGCAAGCGGCACGGTCGGCAATTCAGTCCCTGCAAGGTGTATTTTCAGACAAAATTCATTTGCTTGTTGAAGCGGTTATTCAGGTGCGCATGCACGTAGAATCGGCAATAGACTTTCCCGAAGAAGAAATCGATTTTTTATCTGATGGAAAGATATTGCAGCAAATAGACGCTATTTTGCAGAGCTTTGCAGACATTGTGCAAGAAGCACGGCAAGGCGTGTTATTACGTGAGGGCATGCGGGTGGTGTTAGTCGGCCAGCCTAATACGGGCAAATCGAGCTTATTAAATGCACTTGCTGGTCGCGACTCAGCCATTGTTACCGAAATAGCCGGCACCACGCGTGATGTGTTAAAAGAAGAAATTAATATAGATGGTCTGCCGCTGCATATTATCGATACGGCCGGTTTGCGTGAATCAGCAGACACGGTGGAAAAGGAAGGGATCCGCCGCGCTTGGTTGGAAATTGAACAGGCGGACAGGATTTTAGTGCTGGTTGACGATCGTGATGGCATTACTGAGGCGGATAAAACCATATTACAGCAACTTCCCGAGCGGCTGCCGATAACGGTTATCCACAACAAGATTGACTTGTCTGCACAATTGCCAGAAATAGTAAATAGAGATAACAAGCAACACATTAAGTTGTCGGCAAAAACTAATCAGGGGCTCGATCTTTTACGCGATCACTTGCAGCAAAGTATGGGCTTTGAAAAAATCGGCGAGAGTCCTTTTTTAGCTAGGCGGCGGCATTTAGATGCTTTAGAGCGGGCAGATAACTATGTGCAACAAAGTAAAGCACAGCTTGTCGGTGTTAAGGCCGGTGAGCTAGTGGCGGAAGATCTCAGATTGGCGCAACAGGCCTTATCTGAAATTACCGGCAAATACAGCAGTGATGATTTGCTGGGTGAGATATTTTCGAGTTTTTGTATTGGAAAATAAACGGCGTGTGATAAAGCTACTCCTTATTATAGGAAGCAGCCTTTTTATTCAGGCCTGCTCAAGTGTGGGTTATTATTGGGAAAAAATACAAGGCCATACTGAACTGCTCAATAAGCAGCAGCCGATTCAGGTGGTTATTGATAACCCCCTGACTAATCCTGATGTAAAAACATTATTAATTAACGCTCAGCAAGCCCGCAACTTTGCTAGCAAGGTTTTATTATTGCCTGATAATGGCAGTTATCGAAATTACGTGGATGTTGGCCGTGATTATGTTGTTTGGACGGTTGTTGCGACACCGCCCTATTCTATTCAGCCGGAAGAGTGGTGCTTTTTAATTGTTGGCTGCTTAAGTTATCGTGGGTATTTTTCGGAACAAGCCGCCAAAGAATTTGCTGTAACATTAAAAGATAAGAACATGGACGTTTATGTATCTGGTGCCAAAGCCTATTCAACACTGGGTTGGTTTGACGATCCATTGTTAAGCACCATGCTGTATAAATCCGAAGCGTATCGGGTGGGTATTATTTTTCATGAGCTGGCGCATCAAAAAATATACGTTGAAAATGACACCGCTTTTAATGAAGCCTTTGCAACAAGTGTAGAGTTAGAAGGTGTTAAAGCTTGGTTTAATAAAACGGAAAACAAACAAAAATTCAAACAATATTTAGTGGTTAAAAAAAGAGATAAAGACTTTAAGAGCTTATTAAATGTTGCCCGCAAAGAATTAAAAATATTATACGAAAGTAATAAACCGCCGCAGCAATTACAAATAGGGAAAGAGAAAATTTTTGTAAACTTACAGGCATCCTATAAGCATTATAAAAAGAAATGGAATAATTACACAGGCTATGACAAGTGGATGGCGCAAGGTTTAAATAATGCACACTTGGCATTGGTTGCCACTTACAATAACTGGTTACCCGCTTTTAGTCGGTTATTTGAAAACGCCAATGGGGATTACAAAATATTCTATAATGAGGTTAAACGCTTAACTGAACTGGATAAAATGCAGCGTGAAAAAAAACTTGAAGAGTTAATGAATACTGATGATTAAATTTTCTTTAACTAAATTAGGGCTAATAATTTTATTAAGCATTGCCATGCACTCTACAGGCTTGGCTGTGGTTAAGTATGACGAATTAGAGGTGCAAATAGATAGCCAGAGTTTATCAATAAAAAAAATAGAGCCTAAAAGTACAGCTTCAGACAACAAAGATTTAATTATTTGGGTTGCCCCAGGTTATGGAACCAGCCAGCGTGCAATGGATATGTCGGCCGATCTGAGTAAACTAGGATTGGAGATATGGTATGTTGATTTAGCCGAAAGTTTGTTTTTGCCAAAAAGCACGTCAACAATGCGCAACCTTGATGGTAAGTACTTGGCTGGACTAATTGAATATGCACATAAAAAAACAAACAAAAGAATTACACTTTTAACACGTTCGTATGGTGCCATTCCTGTCTTAAGGGCAGCAAGACAATGGCAGTTGAAGCATGCGGGAACCGAAAATTTTTACTTAAATGGTGCAATACTTTATTCACCAGAGCTTTATTCGAAAGTGCCGTCACTGGGTTTAGAACCAGAGTTTGTTAGCATTACCGAAGCAACGAATATACCTTTAATGATTTTTCAGAGCGGTAAACGCGGCAATCGTTGGCAAATAAAAAAACTACTGAGTAAATTACAGTCGAGTGGTGCCGCCGTTTATTTTAAAATATTAAAAGGTGTGACAGGTGTTTTTTATAGCGGAGACAAAAAAGCAGCAACATTAAAACAAATAGAGTTAATGCCAAAAAAAATTCAGGCTGTGATTAAATTATTTTCTAAAACAGAAAAGCCAGAACAAGTGGCTATGTTAAAGCATAAGGTTGATGTGCAGGCTAAATCACTGGATATAAAACTAAAATCTTATAAAGCGAATCCAACGCCACATGTTTTAGACTTGGTTGATGTTTTTGGTAAGCGACATACAACAAACAATTATAAAGGCAAAGTAACCGTTATTAATTTCTGGGCTACATGGTGTCCGCCCTGTGTACAAGAAATCCCATCCCTGAATAATTTACGGCAATTAATGGCCAATGAAAAATTTGAATTAATATCGGTTAATTACGGGGAAGACAAAGAAGCCATTTTAAGCTTTATGAAAAAAGTAAATGTTGATTTTCCTGTATTACTTGACCCCAGCGGCAAAGAAGCAAAGAAATGGAATGTACTGGTTTTCCCCTCAACGTTTGTTATTGCGCCAAATGGCCTGATTAAATACGGTGTAAACGCGGCAATACACTGGGATGATCCTAGTGTGGTTAAAGCGTTAAAAGCACTATTAAAATAGGTTTGTTAAAGATGAGTTCTGTAAAACAAGTTAGCCCTAACACTGTTGTTTCACAAACAAAGCAGTGGGTGTTGGATGTCATTATTGGCTTAAATTTTTGTCCGTTTGCAAAAAAGGTGTTTGACCAGCAAAGCCTTTTTTATAAAGTGGTTGAGCCTGAAAATATAGAAGAGAGTTTGTTGGCTTTAATCGATGAGTGCATGCGTTTAGACAAGGGTAAAGAAGTAGAAACAACACTTATTATTTATCCGACTATGTTTAAAGAGTTTACTGACTATCTGGATTTTCTGGAGCTGGCAAATCAACTATTAGAAAAGCAAAACTACAATGGCATTTATCAACTTGCCAGCTTTCATCCAGATTATTGTTTTACCGGGGTAGCAGAAGATGCCGCTGAAAATTATACTAACCGCTCACCCTACCCAATGTTGCATCTAATAAGAGAAAGCAGTTTGGAAAAAGCATTAGAATCTTACACTGAACCTGAGCAAATACCGTTGCGGAATATCGAACGGGCAACGCAAAAAGGCTCAACCTTTTTTAAGCAACTATTAAACACGATTAAGCACACAAAATAATGTCGAACAAAATAACCTCGCAGATAGAAATAAGCGAATTGGCAATTTATCCCGTTAAATCTTGCGCACAGTTGCCGGTAACAGCAGCAAAAGTAGATTACTTTGGCTTACACATGGACCGGCGCTGGATGGTTGTGGACGAAAAGGGCAAATTCTTAACCCAACGGCAATTAGCAAAAATGTGCTTAATTTCGGTGGCGTTAATTGAAAATGAGGTAATACTAAGCGCGCCAGATAGTTTATCGTGCACGGTAAAGGTGTCAAATTTAAAGCAAATACAGCAAGTAACGGTCTGGGACGATCAGTGTAATGGCCTAGACTGTGGTGATGTGGCCGCGAACTGGTTGTCCGAATTCTTACAGCAAGCGTGCCGATTAGTGTATTTTCCGGAAGAGGAGTTTCGTCAGGTTGATTTGGATTTTGCGCAACAAGGTGATCGTACGGCCTTTAGTGATGGGTTTCCTTTTTTATTAATATCAGAAGCATCGCTGCAAGATTTAAATATCCGTATTTTACAATCAGGGGCACAAGCCACCCTTGAAATGCGCCGTTTTAGACCTAATATAGTGGTAAAGGGCTGCGAAGCCTTTGCTGAAGATGAGTGGAAAAAAATCCGGATTGGCGATATTATTTTACGGGTCGTAAAACCCTGTAAACGTTGCGTTATTCCGACGATTGACCCCGACACAGGTATTAAAGGTGACGAACCGCTTAAAACATTACGTACTTATCGTAAAAAGGATAAGAAAATACTGTTTGGTCAGAACGTAATTGCTGAAAGCACCGGTGAATTGAGAGTGGGTATGTCGGTAGAAATTCTTGAGTAGTAAACATCTTAAGCTCGACAAACGCCTTGCTAAGGACTGTATTCAGCTGGGTTATTTACATTGGATAAATGAAGAAAATGAGCCGCCTTCACCGGCCAGCATTTTATTATTAATGAACAATGCAGATATCCCTTGGTTTGTGATTGTTCCGATGGGTGTGACGGCCATTGATATTGATGAGCTGGATGAAAAGTATCAACAAGAAATACTAAAAGAGGTGAATGCACTTTCATCTTTTTTTAAAAAGCATTACAGCGTCGATAAAATTAACTTTGCATCGATTGGCAATATAGTAAAACAAATGCATTTCCACTTGGTGGTGCGCACTGAACAGGACAGCTGCTGGCCAAGTGTGGTTTGGGGAGTAACTGCAAAGACAAAGTACACTCAACAACAAGTTGAAGACTTAACAAAATTGTTAGCGGAAGAAATCAAATTTTTTGAAGAAAAGTAATTTAAGCTAAATTTAATAACAGGAGAATAAAATGGCAACAGCAAGCGCAAGACACATATTGGTTGATACTGAAGAAAAATGTAATGAATTAAAAATCCAAATTGAAGGTGGTGCCGATTTTGCAGATGTAGCAAAAGAACATTCAAGCTGCCCGTCCGGCAAAAGCGGCGGTGACTTAGGTGAATTTTCGCCGGGGCAAATGGTAAAAGAATTTAACGATGTTGTTTTTGGGGGCGAAGTGGGTGTTATACACGGGCCGGTTAAAACGCAGTTTGGTTATCATTTAATTGATATTACTAATCGTACAGATTAGTTAAAAGAATAAAAAGAAGGGGGTTTAGCTGCAAGTTAAGCCACCTTCTTTATTTCAGGTAAAAACAATGACCGATAAGCGTATAACAGAACTTGAAACTAAATTGGCGTATCAGGAACATACCCTTCAGGAATTAAACGATGAAATTTATCGGCAGCAACAGCAAATAGATAAAGTTGAAGTAATGTGCAAGCATTTAATGGATAGAATTCAGACTTTATCTGATCCGGGTGGTGGCGAACAACCAGCCAATGAGCGCCCTCCCCACTATTAAATACCACTATTTAGCATTAAAAGAGGCGGTTTGGCCTAATATTATTGGCTGATGGCTGGTGATTTTGCCTATAGCAGGTAAAATATGCCTTACACTCATTTTACTGATTCAGTTAGCAGTTCATTCTATATATGTTTTATCAAGATAAATTCGATGTCATTGTCGTCGGCGGCGGCCATGCCGGTACCGAAGCCGCGCTGGCGGCTGCGCGTATGGGCAGTAAAACCTTGCTGCTGTCGCATAATATTGAAACGTTAGGCCAAATGAGCTGTAATCCGGCGATTGGCGGCATTGGCAAAGGCCATTTAGTTAAAGAAGTGGATGCGCTCGGTGGCTTAATGGCCAAAGCGGCCGATGCCGCGGGCATTCAATTCCGAATTTTAAATGCCAGCAAAGGTCCAGCAGTGCGTGCAACGCGTGCGCAAGCAGATCGCGTTTTATATAAGAACGCGGTGCGTCATGTTTTAGAAAATACCCCGAACTTAAGTTTGTTTCAGCAAGCGGTGGATGACTTGATCGTTGAACATGGCAGGGTTGTCGGCGTGGTTACTCAAATGGGCTTAAAGTTTAAAGCCGAGTCAGTGGTTTTGACAGTGGGTACTTTTTTAGGTGGCTTAATTCATATCGGCATGGAAAACTATCAGGGTGGTCGCGCAGGCGACCCGCCTTCCAATGCTTTATCGCAACGTTTCCGCGCTTTGCCGTTTAAAGTGGATCGATTAAAAACCGGCACCCCGCCACGTATCGACGGCAAAACACTGGATTACTCTGTTATGGAAAAACAACCGGGCGACGATCCCTTGCCAGTGTTTTCTTATATGGGCAATGTAAACGATCATCCCCAACAAGTGCCTTGCTATATTACTTATACCAACAGCCAAACGCATGATATTATCCGTGGCGGGCTGGACAGGTCGCCCATGTATAGCGGTGTGATAGAAGGTGTTGGCCCGCGCTATTGCCCGTCGATAGAAGATAAAGTGATGCGTTTTGCTGACCGCGATGCACACCAGATTTTTGTTGAACCGGAAGGTTTAACCGTTAATGAAATTTACCCCAACGGGATTTCAACCAGCCTGCCCTTTGATGTGCAATTTGATTTTGTGCGTTCGATAAAAGGTTTTGAAAATGCGCATATTACCCGACCCGGTTATGCGATTGAGTATGACTATTTTGATCCGCGCGATTTAAAAGCATCACTGGAAACCAAACATATGCACGGTCTATTTTTTGCCGGGCAAATCAATGGCACCACCGGTTATGAAGAAGCCGCCGCACAAGGTTTAATTGCTGGCATGAATGCCAGCTTACTTGTTCAAGATAAGGCGGCATGGACACCAAGGCGAGATGAAGCTTATATAGGTGTGTTAATCGACGACTTAATTACCCAGGGAACCATCGAGCCCTATCGCATGTTTACTTCGCGTGCGGAATATCGTCTGTTATTGCGTGAAGACAATGCCGATTTACGTTTAACAACAAAAGGTCGGGAGTTAGGTTTAGTGGATGATGAACGCTGGCAATTTTTTGAAGCCAAGCGCGAAGCGATTGAAACCGAACAGCAACGACTGGCATCAACCTGGGTGCACCCCAGTAAGCTTAATAAAGCCAGCGCAGAAAAAGCACTGGGGCAACACATTACAAAAGAAGCCACCCTGCTGGATTTATTACGCCGCCCGGAAGTTTCTTATAATGGCTTAATGACGTTAGCCGAAGCGAACGAAAATAAGCCGCTGAATTTGTCGGCCAGTGTGATTGAGCAAATAGAAGTACAGGCAAAATACGCCGGTTATATCGATCGCCAGCAAGATGAAATTGAAAAACAAAAGCGTCATGAATTAACCCACATTCCGGAACAACTCAATTATTCACAGGTCAAAGGCTTGTCGGCTGAAGTTTGCGAAAAACTAATACGGATTAAACCACAAACCGTTGGGCAGGCGGCACGCATATCCGGTGTTACACCGGCCGCGATATCAATTATTCTGGTTTATTTAAAAAAGCAGAGCCACCAAAAAAGTAGGGCAAGTTAATATTTGCTGTACGCAAGGGCAGATTTTATCTTTATATATTGATATGGTATGTTGCGCGGCATAAAAACAACAAGGGAGAATAAAATGAAGAGTCAAATTAAAACGTTTTTAGTATTAGCAGCGGCACTTCCTTTTTTTATTGTAAACTCAGTAGTGGCAGATAATGATGGCCATGAAGATGGTCTGATTTCAAAAAAGAGCAACTACAGTGTTAAAGAAACGTTAGATAAATTAGAGGCAGTCTTAAAGAAAAAAGGCATTAGCATTGTATTAAGATGGAACCATGCAGAAAAAGCAAAAGGCGTGGGCATTCCATTGCGCCCAACCGAGTTGTTAATGTTTGGCAATCCTAAATTAGGCAGCCATATGTTCACTGCCAATCAAACTGCGGGCATCGACTTGCCCTTAAAAGCACTGGCATGGAAAGATGAAAAAGGTCAGGTCTGGTTGACCTATAATGATCCGGCTTATATTGTTAAGCGCCACCATATTAAAAACCGTTCAAAGATTCAGGTCAAGATGACCGGCGCATTGAATAAGTTAACGAATATTGCAACGGGTAATAAATAAAGGGTAATTAATAAATTTTTAACCATTGCGTGGGGCAAGCTCCCCGTCGTGGTAAAAAATTTAAAAAAATAGTCGCTAAGTTTATTATTACGTATGATTAGCCCATGAATAGCAAGCTTATTGGCCAACACCTTTCACAGTTAAATTTCGATCTTCCTGCTTCTGCCGAGCAAAAGTTCAGCCTGTTATTAATGTTGCTTGTCAAATGGAACAAAGCATACAATTTAACGGCCGTGCGTGATATCAATGAAATGGTGGTATTGCATCTTATGGATAGCCTTGCACACTTGCCGTTTGTTGAAGGCGAGCAGGTTCTGGATGTGGGCACCGGTGCGGGCTTTCCCGGTTTGCCGATGGCCATCGCCCGCCCCGACTGGCAATTTACCCTGCTAGACAGCAACACCAAAAAAACCCGCTTTGTTACTCAGGCCGTGATTGAGCTGGATTTAAAAAATGTAACGGTTATTACGGGGCGTGCTGAAAAAGTAGATATAAATCAGCTATTTAATACAGTTATGTGTAGAGCTACGTTTTCGCTAGCAGATTTTTTGAGCAAAACTTATGGCCTTTGTGTGAATAAAGGACTGTTCCTTGCCCTTAAAGGGGGTTATCCTAAACAGGAAATCGACGAACTTTGCCAGTCAGCTAAATACCAGAATTTAGTGACAAAGATAAAGATTGAAGCAACCGAAAGTGTCGATGTTCTAGGCCTAGATGCTGAACGGCATTTAGTGCGGATTCGAAAAAATTAAAATTCATCAAAGGTTTTAAGGGGACGGAGCATGGCGCGCATTATTGCCATTACCAATCAAAAAGGCGGCGTGGGTAAAACCACCACTTGTATTAATCTGGCGGCATCATTAGCGGCAACCAAACGGAATGTTTTGCTTGTCGATATGGATCCGCAAGGCAATGCCACCATGGGTAGTGGTGTTGATAAGCACGAAATTCAGGCAACCACCGGCGACATGCTAACGGGCAGCATCCGTCCTGAAGATTTAATTATTGATATGCGTGAAGACGCGGGTTATGACGTGATGCCAGCCAATGGTGATTTAACCGTTGCCGAAGTTAATTTAAAAGGTAAAGCGAGCGCCGAGCTTGCGTTGCGCGCGGCGTTAACTAACTTAAAGCCTTTATACGACTATATTCTTATTGACTGCCCGCCATCACTTAATATGTTAACTCTGAATGCGCTGGTTGCTGCCGACTCAGTAATGATTCCAATGCAGTGTGAATATTATGCGCTGGAAGGTTTATCGGCGTTACTTGAAACGGTTGAAGGGATCCGTGAAACGGTTAACCCTGAGTTAAAAATTGAAGGTATGTTACGTACTATGTTTGATCCACGTAATAATCTGGCCAACGATGTATCGGGTCAGTTGTTAGTACACTTTCCTGATCAGGTTTATCGCACCATTATTCCTCGAAATGTTCGCCTTGCTGAGGCACCGAGCCATGGTGTACCGATTATTAATTACGACAAATCTTCGCGTGGTGCGCTTGCCTATTTAGCGTTAGCCGGTGAAATTATTCGCAAAGACGAAGGCTTGCTTGCGGCGGCACATTAGGAGAAAGAAGCACTGGGTGATGTGGCCATCGTTTCTTTGTTCGTCATTCCCGCGTAGGTGGGAATCCTGCTGCCCTAAAATAGAATTTAGCAAAGCATAAGCTAGTAATGTTATAAAATAACAATAAGGTTTACGCCAAGCTCTTTTATTGTTTCTGGATTCCTGCCTGCGCGGGAATGACATGTAGAAAATTTAAAGTTAAGAAAAATCAAAATGAAAAAACGCGGACTAGGTAGAGATCTCAGTGCCTTATTGGGATCAAGCGCCAAAAAACAAACAGCCGTTTCAGGCGAGCAAACTCAAGTTAGTCAAACAACCGAAGGTTTAAAAAAACTACCGGTTGAGCAGATGGTGCGAGGCCGCTATCAACCGCGTACCGAGTTTCATGAAGAACAGCTTCAGGAGCTGGCCGACTCCATTGGCAAACAAGGCATTATTCAGCCTATTATAGTGCGCTCAATTAGCGTCGACCCTGCAAAACCAAAATATGAAATTATTGCCGGTGAACGTCGCTGGCGTGCTGCACAACTTGCGAGTTTGCATGAAGTGCCGGTCGTCATAAAAAAATATACCGATGAAGAAGCCATTGCGGTCTCACTCATCGAAAATATTCAGCGTGAAGATTTAAATCCGATTGAAGAAGCCAGCTCATTAGACCGGTTAATTCAGGAATTTGGCTTAACTCATCAGGAAGCGGCCGATGCCGTTGGTCGATCACGCGCAGCCGTATCAAATCTGTTGCGTTTATTAAGTTTGGACGTGGGCGTAAAAGAAATGCTTGCGCACGGTGATATTGAAATGGGTCATGCGCGTGCCCTGCTCTCGTTAGAAACCACTTTACAGCCCAGTGTTGCCAACCTTGTTATTAGTAAAGGTTTATCGGTTCGGGAAATTGAAGCGCATGTTCGGAAGATATTAAATCCCACATCTAAAAAAGAAAATACCAGTGTCAATACCAGCGAAGATTTACACATTAGCGATTTACAAAATCGGTTGTCTGAAACGTTAGGTGCAAAAGTAACTTGCCAGCACAGTGCTAAAGGAAAAGGCAAGTTGGTTATTCAGTACAATAGCTTAGACGAGTTAGATGGTATTTTAGAGCATATTAAGTAGATACTTTTTACCTACATAAAGGGCAATGTCATTAGCCGATCCGTATATCAATCGTATTCAGGTTGTCTAGAGCCATGCTACAGATGGCGCTAAAATCACCGTAACCTCTAGCCATGAATTGAGCGAATTAGGCAAGAAACTCAGTGCTTTGGTTGGCCAGTTTAAAGTGAAGTGGTCCTGCTTCAATCTTTAAGTTTAAAATGGCCGAGCAAATATTTATAAAGGCCTAAAAGAGTTTATTCTTAGCTGCTAGTGGGTTCACCGAGTTTTATGCCTGCAATACCCTTTGTTGTCCCCTGCTTATAAAGAACTAAACACGGCACCATATGCTATGTAAGTATTTGTATTATTAGGCATATTCCTATTTTCCTTCTGCGTAACCAAAGTACCTTAATGATAATGGTAGGTTCAAATACTTGAATATTTATGCTGTTATTAGTTTTGGTTATTGACCCAGAAAGGGGCAACGATTATACTTCGCGCGCTTAGAGCTTGAGTGTGATTTTTCATAGGGTTTCACCCTTATTTCCCACTCGATATTTGAGGTAGCAATGTCAGCAAATAATGCACTTTCCCACACTGTACGTAAGGTAGTGCTGACCCAGGTTAGCTTAATTTTAATTGCCACGGCTATCACAACAATACTCAAAGGCAATGAATTTTTATGGTCGACGCTGTATGGCGGCGCCACTGTAGTGACCAGCACTCTTTTTTTTGGCTGGAAGCTAATGCTAGCGACCCAATCTGCCGATAAAGCCCACGTGGTGAATACGGTGGCGTTATTTAAGGGCATCTTTTTGCGCTTTATACTGGTTGTCGCTTTGCTTGCACTGGGCATGGGCTGGTTAAAATTGTCACCCGCCGGCATTTTGGCTGGGTTTATTGCTGCCCAGCTTGCGTATTGGGTTAGTAAGACCAGCTATGGCGTAACCCGACGTAAGTAACTGGGCTAAGCGCATGAAAATAAACGAATTTTAAAATTTTAGGTTAAGAAAACAAATGTCGAGCGAAACAATAACCTCTTCACAATATATAAAGCATCATTTAACAAATTGGACTTACGGTGACATGCCCGAATCTGAAGTCGGGAAGCAACTTTGTGAAAGTGCCGATGCTGTTAAGGACGCTGGCTGGCAATTTGCACATTGTGGTGCCGAAGCATCTGCAATGGGCTTCAATGCTATCCATGTTGATACCATGTTTTGGTCTATTTCCCTTGGTTTTCTCTTTTTGTGGTTATTCCGCAAAGCGGCTAAACAGGCAACCACTGGTGTACCTTCTGGTGTAGTGAATTTTTGCGAGTGGATAGTCGAGTTTATTGATACCAGTGTTCGCGGTTCGTTTACGGCTAAAAATAATTTGGTTGCACCGATGGCCTTGACGATTTTTGTCTGGGTCTTTTTGATGAACTTTATGGATTTAATTCCAGTTGATGTATTGCCAAGTATTGCGGGGCTCATTGGCGAGAGTGTCTTCGGGGTGGATCCACATCATGTTTACTTTAAGGTTGTCCCATCAACCGATCCCAATGCGACTTTTGGTATGGCATTAGCCGTATATGCGATTGTTTTATTTTATAGCGTTAAGATTAAAGGCTTTGGTGGTTTTGCTGCCGAGCTGACCATGCAGCCTTTCCAGTCTAAAAATACAATTATCCAGATCATTTTTATACCGATTAACTTCTTGCTTGAGTTTGTTTCTTTAGTCGCCAAGCCGGTGTCACTGGCGCTGCGATTATTTGGCAATATGTATGCAGGCGAAATGATCTTTATTCTTATAGCGATTATGTTCAATGCCGGTTTGGTAATGGGCATATTCGGTGGTTTCTTACAGCTCGGTTGGGCAATTTTTCATATCTTAATTATTACCTTGCAAGCGTTTATCTTTATGACGTTGACCATTGTATATATGGAAATGGCACATCACGATCATTAAGAAACGCATTTAAACAGAATTTTTTATTAACGAATTTTAATTATTTTAAGTATTAGTACAATAGGAGACTAAAATGGAATCAGCATTATTATATATCGCAGGGGCTTTAATGATGGGTTTAGGCGCACTAGGTGCAGCCGTTGGTATTGGCATCTTAGGTGGCCGCTTTCTTGAAGGTGCAGCACGCCAGCCAGAACTCATTCCAATGTTACGTACACAATTCTTCATCGTGATGGGTCTTGTGGATGCGGTACCAATGATTGCGGTTGGTATAGCGTTCTACATTATTTTTGCGGTTGCGGCGTAAGCCGTTATTGCAATCGATGCAAGTACGAATTTTTAAAAATAAATTATCTTAGAGTTTAAGGTTCAAATATGAACATTAATTTAACGCTTATTGCGCAAATGGTTACCTTCGCGTTTTTCATTTGGTTCTGCATGAAATTTGTTTGGCCGCCAATCATAAATGCATTGGAAGAGCGTAAAGCAAAAATTGCTGACGGTCTTGCTGCGGCAGAAAAAGGTCAGCATGAAGAAGAGCTCGCTAGGAATCGTGCAGTAGAAATTTTGAAAGAAGCTAAAGACAAAGCGCAAGACATCATTACGCAAGCCGATAAACGTGCCAGTGAAATTGTTGAAGAGTCTAAAGATACCGCGCGAATTGAAGCTGAACGTATTGTAACGGCCGCGAATGCTGAAATTGAGCAGGAAGCCACTCGTGCACGTGAAGCATTGCGTGGTCAGGTAGTGACACTCGCCGTGCAAGGTGCAAGCAAGGTCTTAAAGAAAGAAATCGATGCGAAAGCAAACGAAGGCTTGCTTAACGACTTGGTTGCTCAACTTTAAGGAACGCGACAATGGCAGAAAACAGCACAATTGCTCGGCCTTATGCGCAAGCCGCGTTTGACATTGCCAAGGGTGCGTCGGCACTGCAGGCATGGTCAGATATGATCGAGCTTGCGGCAATGGTTGCCGCAGACAGCAATATGGCAAAGGCCATTGATAGCCCACATGTAAAAGATGAAGATGTTGTGACTTTGTTCTTAGACGTGTGCGGCGATAAGCTTGACGCAGCGGGGCAAAATTTTATTCGTGTATTAGCTGAAAATAAGCGCTTGAATATCCTGAAAGATATTGCAGTGGCTTATGAGCAGTTCCGTGCCGACTCAGAAGGAACATTGGATGCTGAAGTTATTTCGGCATTCCCTCTTACTGATGCACAGCAAAAAAATATAGTAGCAGGCTTAAAGAAACGCCTCGGTCGTGATATTTCATTGACCACGCGCGTTGACGAGACATTAATTGGTGGTGCGATTATTCGCGCAGGTGACATGGTGATAGACGGAACAGTAACGCGTCACCTTGATGACTTAACACACGCGTTAATGCGCTAACAGATTTAAAATTTGAGGAAACATCATGCAACTTAATCCATCTGAAATCAGTGAACTGATTAAGCAACGAATCGAGAGCTTCGAAAAAGTAAGCGAAGCTCAAAACGAAGGTACTGTTGTCGCATTGGCCGATGGCGTAGTACGAATTCATGGTCTTGCCGACGTAATGTACGGTGAAATGATTGAATTCCCCGGCAATGTATACGGTATGGCACTTAACTTAGAGCAAGACTCAGTGGGCGCGGTTATCTTAGGTGACTACGGCAACATTACTGAAGGCGACAAAGTTAAATGTACTGGGCGTATTTTAGAAGTGCCAACAGGCGAAGAAATGTTAGGCCGCGTTGTTAACGCACTGGGCGAGCCGATTGATGGCAAAGGCCCTATCAATGCAAAACAAACCGCACCCATTGAAAAAATTGCACCAGGCGTTATTGAACGCAAATCAGTTGATGAACCTGTTCAAACAGGTTTAAAAGCGATTGATGCGATGGTTCCCATTGGCCGTGGTCAACGTGAATTAATTATCGGTGATAGACAAACGGGTAAAACAGCGGTTGCAATTGATTCCATTATTAATCAGAAAGACACGGGCGTTAAATGTATCTATGTTGCGATTGGCCAAAAGGCATCTTCTGTTGCAGCAGTTGTTCGTAAGTTAGAAGAACACGATGCGCTCGCACACACTATTATTGTTGCAGCCTCTGCCGCTGAATCAGCCGCCATGCAATACATTGCACCGTATGCAGGGTGCTCAATGGGTGAATTCTTTCGTGATAAAGGTGAAGATGCGCTGATTGTTTATGATGATTTAACCAAACAAGCTTGGGCTTATCGTCAAGTATCGTTATTACTTCGCCGTCCACCTGGTCGTGAAGCGTATCCAGGTGACGTATTCTATTTGCATTCACGTTTACTTGAACGTTCTTCACGTATCAATGCAAAGCAAGTAGAAAAAATGACTAACGGCGCAGTAAAAGGTCAAACGGGGTCTTTAACGGCTCTGCCGATTATCGAAACGCAAGCGGGTGACGTATCCGCTTTCGTACCAACTAACGTAATTTCAATTACCGATGGTCAAATCTTCTTAGAGTCTGATTTGTTTAACTCTGGTATTCGTCCAGCAATTAATGCGGGTTTATCCGTATCACGTGTAGGTGGTGCAGCACAAACAAAAATTATTAAGAAGCTCGGTGGTGGTACACGTTTAGCTCTTGCTCAATATCGTGAATTAGCCGCATTTGCACAATTTGCTTCAGACTTAGATGAAGCAACACGAAACCAAATTGAATTAGGTCAACGTGTTACAGAGTTAATGAAACAGTTCCAATACTCTCCAATGAGTGTTGCAGAGCAAGCGTTCTCATTATTCGCGGCAAACGAAGGTTTTCTGAAAGATGTTGATGTTAAAAAAGTTGTTGCCTTTGAAGCTGCAATGCAAGCGTATTTGAAAGCAAATAATGCCGACTTAATTGCAAAAATTAATGATACTGGTGATTATAACGATGACATTGCAGCTGAAATGAAAGCAGCTATTGAAGCGTTTAAATCAAGCAGCACGTACTAGTAACGTAGGTAAAAGTTTATGGCAAGCGGTAAAGAGATACGTACTCAAATTAAGAGCGTGCAAAACACGCAAAAGATTACCAGTGCAATGGAAATGGTTGCAGCGAGTAAAATGCGTAAAGCACAAGATCGTATGACAGCTTCTCGCCCCTACTCGAAAAAAATGCGACAAGTCATCGCACATTTAGCTTTTGCGCATACCGAGTATAAGCACTCTTACTTAAATGAGCGTGACGTGAAGCGTGTTGGTTATATTGTGGTTTCGTCTGACCGTGGCCTGTGTGGCGGCTTAAATAATAATTTATTTAAGGCAACCTTGCTGCATATGAAAGCTTGGGGCGATAAAAATATTGACGTTGAGTTTTGCACGATAGGTTCAAAAGCACTTGGCTTTTTCAAGCGTTTAGGCAATTTACGGGCACAAGCAACTCAACTTGGCGATGCCCCTGCTCTGACCGATTTAATCGGTACAGTTAAGACAATGTTAGATGCTTATAACGATGGTGAGCTAGATCGTTTATTTATAGTGTCTAACGAGTTTGTTAATACTATGACTCAGGAGCCACGTGTCGATCAATTGTTGCCCATTGCGTCAATGGAAGAAGATAAAGAATTAAAACATCATTGGGATTATATTTACGAACCAAATGCAAAAGATGTATTAGATAGTTTAATGATTCGTTATATCGAGTCATTAGTGTATCAAGGTGTTGTAGAAAATATAGCCTGCGAAATGGCATCACGAATGGTTGCTATGAAATCTGCAACCGATAATGCCAGTGATTTAATTGATGATTTGCAACTTGTCTACAACAAGGCACGACAAGCAGCCATCACGCAAGAAATTTCTGAAATTGTAAGTGGTGCAGCGGCTGTATAAGAGCCCAGAGAATATATTTAAGATGCTCATTTAAGATGGGCTAAATTACGAATTTTAAACTTTAAAGATGCTTTATTTAAGATAGAGCAATATTAAAAAATGAGGAACGACAAATGAGTTCTGGAAAAATTGTCCAAATTATCGGTGCGGTCGTTGACGTGGAATTCCCACGCGATGCACTTCCTAAAATTTATGATGCATTAAAAGTAGAATCAGAAGGCTTAACTTTAGAAGTGCAGCAACAACTGGGTGACGGTGTTGTTCGCGCTATCGCGATGGGAACAACGGATGGTGTTAAGCGTTCACTGGAAGTTATTAACACGGGTGAACCCATTCAAGTACCGGTTGGACAAAAGACTCTTGGCCGTATCATGGATGTTTTAGGTAATCCAATTGATAACGCAGGTCCTATTGGACACGAAAAAGAAATGTCTATTCACCGTAAGCCACCGGCTTATGATGAGCAAGCGTCAAGCTTAGAGATTTTAGAAACAGGCGTAAAAGTAATTGATTTGATTATGCCCATTGCCAAGGGTGGTAAAATTGGTTTATTCGGTGGTGCGGGTGTTGGTAAAACCGTAACATTGATGGAGCTTATTCGTAACATCGCGGTAGAGCACAGTGGTTTCTCTGTATTCGCCGGTGTGGGTGAACGTACTCGTGAAGGTAACGACTTCTACTACGAAATGGAAGAGGGCGGCGTACTGGATAAAGTAGCATTGGTTTACGGGCAAATGAATGAGCCTCCAGGAAACAGACTTCGTGTTGCGTTAACAGGCTTAACCATCGCAGAAAATTTCCGTGATGAAGGTCGTGACGTATTGATGTTTGTTGATAATATTTACCGTTACACATTAGCGGGAACCGAAGTGTCGGCACTACTTGGTCGTATGCCATCCGCGGTAGGCTATCAGCCAACACTGGCAGAAGAAATGGGCGTACTGCAAGAACGTATTACATCAACAAAAACCGGTTCAATCACCTCATTCCAAGCGGTATATGTACCGGCGGATGATTTAACCGATCCATCACCAGCAACAACCTTCTCTCACTTAGATGCGACATTAGTATTATCGCGTCAAATTGCAGAGCTTGGTATTTACCCTGCGGTAGACCCTCTTGATTCAACATCACGTGTACTTGATCCCTTAGTCATCGGTGAGGAGCACTATAATGTTGCTCGTGCGGTTCAAGGGACTTTGCAGAAATATAAAGAATTAAAAGATATTATTGCAATTTTAGGTATGGACGAATTATCTGAAGAAGATAAATTGGTTGTAACCCGTGCTCGTAAAATGCAACGTTTCTTATCACAACCGTTCTTCGTAGCAGAAGTTTTCACTGGTGCACCCGGTAAATACGTTACGGTTAAAGACACTATCAAAGCCTTTAAAGAAATCAACGAAGGCAAATATGATGATTTGCCAGAGCAAGCTTTCTATATGGTTGGCGGCATCGAAGAAGTAGTTGAAAAAGCGAAAACATTGTAATTTATCGTCAACTGTAAGTTGATGAGCTAAGGGGAGATCTTCTCCCCTTAGCAAACCCCATCAACATGTAATAGAGTATGGGGTCTTTTGAAAGGTTAAATAAAGGTATAAAGCCATGGCTATGACAATGCATTTAGACATCGTAAGCGCAGAGCATGAGATTTTTTCAGGCGTTTGCGAAATCGTTGTTGCCCCTGCAATCATGGGTGAAGTGGGTATTTACCCTCGTCACACACAAATGCTTACACCATTAAAACCCGGTGAAGTACGCATAACCAAGCAAGGCGGTGAAGAAGAGTCTATTTATGTTTCAGGTGGCTTGTTAGAAGTACAACCACATGTGGTGACCATTCTTTCTGATACAGCCGTTCGTGCAGCTGATTTAGATGAAGCTGCTGCAATGGAAGCAAAAGAAAAAGCCGAGCAAGCGCTGAAAGACCAAAATGGTGAAATAAATATTGTCGATGCGCAAGCACAGCTTGCTGAAGCAATGGCGCAACTTCAAGCTATTTCACGTATGCGAAGTAAAATGAAAGGTTAATTGTAACTAATTAACAGATTAGTAAAAAAAGGCGGTTATACTGCCTTTTTTTGTATTTAAAAAAAATTAACCACAAAGGACACAATCTTCTTTCTTTGTGTACCCAAAGCGCTTCGTGGGGTAGGCTCTCCTTTGTGGTTAAATAAAAATATATTTAAGAGTAATTAAGATGTCAGAAAAAGTAGCAAACCAAAAAGTCGTCACCTTCACATACTCCATTATGGATGAACAAGGTAACGTTCAAGAACAATCCGATATGCCAATGGCATATGTACATGGTTCCGATGATCGTGTTATTCCAAAAATTGCAGAAGCAATGGAAGGTAGAGAGGTTGGCGACAGTATTAAAGTATCGGTTCCACCAAAAGAAGGTTTTGGTGAACATGACGAGTCACTTATTTTTAGAGACAAGCTGGAAAATGTTCCCGAAGAATATCGAGAGCTGGGCAAAGAAGCGCAATTTCAAAATGAAGACGGTCAAACAAAAACAATGATCGTCACTAAAATTGAAAATGGTGAAATTGAATTAGACGGTAATCACCCTTATGCCGGTAAAACAATGACCTTTAATTTAAACATTAAAGAAATTCGCGATGCAACAGCAGATGAAGTTGGTTCGGGTATTGCAGCGCAGAACGCAATACCGGATAATCGCAAGCACTAAAAGTGATTAACCACGAAGGACGCAAATAAAAGATTTCATTGTCATTGTGAGCGATAGCGTGGCAATCTTGATCGCTATACCGCAGATTTAGCAGATAGCCACATTATCGCTCGCAAAGACATACTTAATTTAAATTGCTTTTCTTTGTTTCCTTCGTGGTTAAACAAAATAAAACCAGAGAAAAATCTCATGAGCAACGTAAGTGTCATTATATTAGCAGCAGGTCAGGGTTCAAGAATGAAGTCGGCCTTGCCCAAAGTTCTTCACCCTATTGCTGGCAAAGCTTTAGTTCAGCATGTTATCGATACTTCGTATCAATTAAACGCCAAAAAAATAATTGGTGTTTATGGACATGGCGGCGATATTGTTCCAAAGACGATAAATGATAATAACGTAACTTGGGTAGCACAAGCCGAACAGCTTGGCACGGGGCATGCCGTTGATCAGGCTATGCCGGAAGTGAGCGACGCTGACATCGCACTGGTTTTATACGGCGACGTGCCTTTAACTAAAACAGACACCCTTGTGCAATTAATTGCGATGGCAGAAAATGATTTTGCCTTGCTTACCGTCCATTTAGATGACCCATCAGGTTATGGTCGTATTGTTCGCAATGCCCATGGCATCGTGGAGCGTATTGTTGAACATAAAGATTCAAGTGACGAAGAAAAGTTAATATCAGAAATAAATACCGGAATACTTGCTGTTAATGCAGGTAAGTTACGTGCTTGGTTAAAGCAGCTTGATAACAGTAATGCGCAGGGCGAATACTATTTAACCGATATTATCGCCATGGCGGTTGCCGATGGCATGACAGTTAAAACCGTTAATCCGGAAACTGAGGAAGAAGTCCTTGGTGTGAATAGTCGTACACAATTAGCTGAACTGGAAGGTTTTTACCAATTAAATAATGCGCAGAGCTTAATGGAACAAGGTGTTACTATTATTGACCCCACGCGGCTGGATATTCGTGGCAATGTAACCGTAGGAAAAGATGTCACTTTAGACATTAATGTCATACTCGAAGGTGATGTGACTATTGGTGATAATGTTAGCATTGGTGCCAATTGTGTTGTCAAAGACAGCGTGATTGAAAGGGGTGTTGTAATGCAGCCAATGTGCTGTGTCGAGCAAGCCCATATCGGAGCCGACAGCAAAGTTGGCCCCTTTGCGCGTATACGCCCAGGTACAAAATTGGCAGAACAAACGCATATCGGTAACTTTGTTGAAATCAAGAATTCGAATGTTAATAAAGGAAGCAAAATCAATCACTTAAGCTATATTGGTGACACTGATATGGGTGCGGGCGTTAATATTGGAGCGGGTACAATCACATGTAATTATGATGGTGCAAATAAGCATCGTACAGAAATTGGCGATAATGTTTTTGTGGGCTCTTCAACTCAACTTATCGCACCGTTGAAAGTAGGCGACGGGGCAACCATTGGCGCGGGTTCAACAATTACTAAAGATACGCCCGAAAATGAACTAACATTAACCCGAGCTAAACAAACATCGATTAAAGGTTGGCAGCGTCCGACTAAAGATAAGAAATAGAAAGATAAAACGGAGTATGCAAACATGTGCGGTATTGTTGGAGCAGTAGCTGAGCGCGATGTCGTTCCTATCCTTATTGAAGGGCTAAAACGTTTAGAATACCGTGGTTACGATTCTGCTGGTGTCGCGGTGGTGAATAACGATGATTGTATTGAGCGTGTGCGAATGCCGGGTAAGGTTGCCGAGCTCGAAAAACAAACTAATAAACTGAACCTTAGCGCGCACTTCGGGATTGCGCATACCCGATGGGCGACTCACGGCGAACCCACTAAAAAAAATGCTCATCCCCATGTTTGCCGACAAACTGTTGCGGTTGTGCACAATGGTATTATTGAAAACCACGAAGAACTTCGAATAGCCCAAACGAAGGCCGGTTATGAATTTACTTCAGATACCGATACCGAAGTCATTGCCCATCAAGTTTATGAACACCATATCGTACAGAAAAAAGATTTATTAACCGCGGTTAAAGATTCGGTTAAAGAATTTGAAGGCGCATATGGTTTGGGTGTTATTAGCAATAATGAAAAAGGTCGGCTGGTTGCTGCGCGTAGTGGCAGCCCATTAGTCATCGGCGTTGGTATTGGTGAATATTTTATTGCTTCGGACGTGGCCGCCCTTCTGCCGGTTACTCAACGTTTTATTTTTTTAGAAGAAGGTGACATTGCCGACATCACTCGCCAGTCTCTTACCATTTATGATGTAAATAATAATGTTGTTGAACGCGAAATTAAAGAAAGTGAATTAACTGCAGATTCAGTTGAGCGTGGTGAATACCGTCACTATATGTTAAAAGAAATTTATGAACAAGCGCGTGCCGTTACCGATACGTTAGAAGGCCGCATTAGTGGGCATAAAATTCTGGAAGAAAGTTTTGGCTTAAAAGCCAAAGACATTTTTGACAATATTCAGGGTGTACATATTATAGCCTGTGGTACGAGTTATCATTCTGGTTTGGTAGCAAGGCACTGGTTTGAAACGCTGGCTAATATTCCATGCAATGTAGAAGTAGCCAGTGAGTTCCGTTATCGCAAGCCAGTGGTGAGAAAAAATTCTTTGATTGTTACCATTTCTCAATCAGGTGAAACAGCGGATACGCTTGCAGGTTTAAAAGAAGCGAAACGTTTAGGATTTGGCCAGTCATTAACAATATGTAATGTTCCGGAAAGTTCGTTGACGCGAGAAAGTGATTTAACTCTGTTAACTCGCGCCGGTCCAGAAATAGGCGTTGCATCCACAAAAGCATTTACGACCCAATTGGTTGCTTTATTAATGTTAGTGATTGTAGTGGGAAGACGCCATGGAATGGACGCCAAAAAAGAAACCAGATTGGTCAAACAATTAGAAGCCCTGCCAGCTAAGATAGATAAAGTCTTAGAAATGGATGCTGAGATTAAGCAACTCTCAGAAATGTTTGCGGACAAGCGCCATGCACTTTTTTTAGGGCGTGGTTTACATTATCCGGTTGCAATGGAAGGTGCGCTAAAATTAAAAGAAATATCTTATATTCATGCAGAAGCTTATCCTGCCGGTGAATTAAAACATGGGCCGTTGGCCTTGGTTGACAGTGAAATGCCGGTTATTTCGGTTGCACCAAATAACGACATGCTGGAAAAACTAAAAAGCAATTTACAGGAAGTAAAAGCACGTGGCGGTGAATTGTTTGTTTTTGCAGATGAAAAGTCACATTTTAAAGAAGAAGAAAATATTCATGTGTTGAATGTGGTTGAATGTGAAGATGAAACCTCACCGATTATCCACACTATTCCCCTGCAACTTTTGTCGTATCATGTGGCAATTTTAAAAGGCACCGATGTGGATCAGCCGCGTAATCTTGCAAAGTCGGTGACCGTTGAATAAGTAACCTTAGGTTTACAAAAGTAGGCCATTGCGAGCGATAGCGTGGCAATCTTGTTTCTTGTGTAAAGCAGGCCTTATAACGATTTAGGTGCGGCGGCGCTGTTTTGTTGTGCGTTTTTTTGTTGGTCTGTTGCTTGATTTGTGCCTAACTTTATTTTGGCCAGCAGAGTTCACTTTAGCGTGTTCGGCCTTATTGCGGGCAACTTCCCGTTCCGCTTTTATCCCCGTGCCTTCCGGTTGCCATGCCGGTACTAAATGTTTTTTACTGCTGCCTATTAAGTCGGCTCGCCCCATTTTTTTCAATGCATCCCTTAAAATAGGCCAGTTTTCCGGGTCATGATAACGTAAAAAGGCTTTATGCAAACGACGTTGGGTTGCTCCTTTGGCCGTTAGCACTTGTTCTGATTTAGCATCAACCTTTTTTAGTGGGTTTTTTTCTGAGTGGTACATAGCGGACGCAATCGCAAGTGGCGTTGGAATAAACGCCTGTACTTGATCCGGTCTAAATTTATTTGCTTTCAACCATAATGAAAGGTGCAGCATATCTTCATCGGTGGTGCCGGGGTGTGCGGAAATAAAATACGGAATAAGATATTGCTCTTTACCGGCTTGTTTTGAAAACTTGTCGAACAGCATTTTAAATTTATCATAACTGCCAATGCCCGGCTTCATCATTTTATTTAAGGTATTCTCTTCGGTATGTTCAGGCGCAATTTTTAAGTAGCCACTTACATGGTGGGTAACGAGTTCTTTTATATATTCAGGCGAACGTACGGCAATATCGTAGCGTAAGCCTGATGAGACAAATATCTTTTTAATGCCGGGTAGCTTGCGGGCACGCTGGTATAAATGAATAAGTGGCTTGTGATCGGTATTTAAGTTCTTGCAAATATCTGGATAAACACAGGATAATCGTCGACAGGCCGATTCAATTTTTTTAGACTTGCACTTAAGCTCATACATATTGGCGGTTGGGCCACCTAAGTCTGAAATATGGCCGGTAAATCCGGGGACTTTATCGCGGATGGTTTCGATTTCACGAATAATTGAATCTTCAGAGCGGCTTTGTATAATTCGACCTTCATGCTCGGTAATGGAGCAAAAAGTACAGCCACCAAAACAGCCGCGCATAATATTAATAGAGTGGCGAATCATTTCCCATGCGGGCATTTTTGCATCGTTATAGCTGGGGTGTGGTTTACGTGTATAGTCAAACTCATAAACATGATCGAGCTCGACAGTTGTTAACGGAATAGGTGGCGGGTTAAGCCAAACCATTCTTGAACCATGTTGCTGGATTAACGTGCGCGCATTACCGGGATTGGTTTCAAGGTGGAACACGCGTGAAGCATGTGCATACAAAACTTTGTCCGTTGAAACCTGTTCGAATGAAGGTAAGCGGATAGCAGTTGTTGTTCGGTTTAATTTTAGGTTAACTGTTTTGGGTTGAAACTGGACAACATTTTTAGTTTGTTGCGGCTTTTTGCAATTTTGATCTTGTTTTGAGCTGTTTGTATTAAGGGCAAGATAAGGATCGACGGGTTTTTCAATTCTACCCGGTTGGTCAACGTCGGTAGAGTTAATGACATTCCAGTTATTAGGGATATTGTTTGTCATAAAAGCCGTACCGCGAATATCACGAATATCTTTTATATTTTCACCTTTGGCTAAACGGTGTGCGAGTTCGACAATGGCGCGTTCAGCATTACCAAAGAAAAGCATATCAGCTTTTGAGTCAGGTAAAATTGAACGGCGTACTTTTTCAGACCAGTAATCGAAATGGGCAATGCGCCTTAAGCTTGCTTCGATACCGCCTATAATAATGGGTATATTTTTATAGGCTTCGCGTGCACGTTGCGCATAAACATTCACTGAATGGTCGGGGCGTTTACCGGGTTCAGCGTTTGCAGTGTAAGCATCATTACGCCGAATTTTTCTGTCGGCGGTATAACGGTTTACCATCGAATCCATATTGCCAGCAGTAATGCCAAAAAATAAGTTAGGCTTGCCAAGCTGGGTAAAGTCGGCTTTGTCTTGCCAGCTGGGTTGGGATATTATTCCAACGCGAAAGCCTTGCGCTTCCAGTAAGCGTCCAATGAGCGCCATGCCAAAACTAGGGTGATCAATATAGGCATCGCCCGTAACAATAATAATATCGCAACTGTCCCAGCCCAGATCATCCATTTCCTGCTTGGACATCGGCAGTACCGGAGCCGTACCAAAGCGTTTGGCCCAGTATTGTTTGTAAGAAAAAAGATTGGGTGCTGATTGCATTATCAGGATAACTCATTAAAGGTCGTGTTATTGCTGCGCTTTCGTTCGTAATGACGAGAGAATTGAGAAGTAGTCTATTATTATAGTCTATTTCGATGCAAAATAGATCAAATAGAAAAAGTTGATAATTTAAAGGGGTACTTCGGGGACTTTTAGTGCCGCTTTATAACTCTTCAAGGTAGGTATTTTTAAGCTCAACATAGTGGTTGGCAGAATATTGAATAGATTCGATTTCATCATTATTCAACTTGCGGACTTTTTTTACTGGTCGGCCAACGTATAGGCAACCTTCGTCTAGTTGTTTGCTGGGAGATACTAAGCTGCCCGCCCCAATAATGGTATTAGGTTTAATCACCACGCCATCCATAATAGTCGAGCCCATACCAATTAAGCAGTTATCGCCAATAGTGCAGCCATGCAAGATAACATTGTGCCCCACCGTAATGTTATTACCGATGTTAAGCGCATAACCACCATGATTATAATCATAAGGCCCATCGTGTGTGACATGTAAAACCGAGCCGTCCTGAATATTGGTCTTGTTGCCAATGCAAATTGAATTCACATCGCTGCGGATAACCGTTAAAGGCCAAATAGAAACGTCGTTGCCAATGGTAACGCCACCGATGACAATAGCCGAGTCATCAATATAGGTTTTGTCACCAATAACCGGTGTTTTATTTTTGTAAGAGCGAATGGTCATAGTTAATTATTTCCCCGCTACCTTTCTGGTTATCATTACCGCTTGCGCGGACTACTGTTCGGAATAAATTTATACCCGTCATTCCTGTGGAGGCGGGAATGACGATATATATGGAATAAAAATTACCGCATTGTTACTAATTCTTCCGAACTGGTCGGATGAATCGCAACAGTATTATCAAAGTCTGCCTTGGTTGCGCCCATTTTAATAGCAACCGCAAAACCTTGTAGCATTTCATCCGCGCCCATGCCGATAATATGGCAGCCGACAACTTTTTCAGTGGTACCAACACAAATTAGTTTTAGTGCTGTTTTTTGTTGGTTTGGGCACAGTGCATGATACATAGCAGTAAAGCTTGAAGAATAAACTTTTACCGCATCGCCGTGTTCAGTGCGAGCCTGTTCTTCAGTTAAGCCGATGGTGCCAATGGGTGGGTGGCTAAACATAACGGTCGGAATATTTTCATAATCCAGTTTACGTTCAGGCATATTGTTAAAGAGCCGGTCTGATAAGCGTCGGGCTGCAGCAATGGCAACAGGGGTGAGCTGTGCGCGGCCAGTTACATCGCCAACGGAATAAATGTTTCTTACATTGGTGTTTTGAAAATCATCGCAAGGAATATAACCGCGCTCATCGTAGTTAATGCCCGCAGCCTCTAAATTTAAATTAGCGGTTGTTGGTGCGCGTCCGATAGCCCAGATCAATGCGTCGTAGTTTTCTAGTACAATACCGTTATCGCAAACAATGGTTAGCTTATTGCCGGTTTCTTTTACAATTTTTTGTACGTTAATTTTAGACATAATATTAACGCCATCTTCAACCATTCCTTCCATTAAGGTATCGCGCAACATGACATCAAAGCCGGATAAAAAATGGCCGCGGCGTAATAACATTGAAACATCACTGCCTAAACCATTCAGTAAGCCAGCCAGTTCAACCGCAATATAGCCGGCACCGACAACGGCAACGCGCTTTGGTTGCTCGCTTAGCTCAAAAAATCCATCGGACGTAATACCAAACTCGGCACCTTGAATACCGGGCACCATGGGATAGCCGCCAGGCGACACAACAATATGATCGGCGGTGTATTGTGTGCCGTCGACATCTAAGGTATGCGCATCGACAAATTTTGCCGTGCCTTCAATATAATCAATATTTGAATTTTTAAGGTAAGAGTCATACCAAGTGGTGATACCGTTAATATAATTCTCACGTGCAGCCACTAATTTTTTCCAGCTGAAACTTTTAATCTCCACATCAAAGCCATAACCGGACGCGTTGTGTAATGTTTCTGCAACGCCGGACGCAAACCACATGACTTTTTTGGGAACACAGCCGACATTAACACAGGTGCCACCAACAACTTTGTTTTCGATAACTGCACACTTTTTACCGTAGAGTGCGCCGCGCTCTGCCGCTGATAAACCACCGCTGCCGGCACCAATTGAAAGTAAGTCATAATGTGGCATGTAAATAACCTTTAAAAATTTAAGTGATATTAAAATTTAAGCTGTTTAAAGGTATCAGCAAAAAAATACATGATGGCCTTTGTAGCTAGTGTAAATTAAAAGGGTGTGCGCTGTCTGTATTCAAGTTAAAATAACGTATCAAACTATTAAGGTATTCATTATGAGTAAACAAATTCAATTATCCTCTGAGCTGTTAAATAATATTTTCGGAGCCATTGCACAGCATGATAAGGCTGTCGAAGAAGATTTAATGGTGGGTCTGCAATATTTGTCGGCTGTTATTGGTTATTTCAGCGCGGAGTATCCGGGTACGGAGAAAGATCGAAATGAACTGCTCGCACAATTAGCCGCGTTTAGTGTCGATGTCGCCGATGATCGCGCCCAGTCTTTAGCGCAGCAGCCGGCTCAAGAATCGGCCAATGTTGAAACGGTCAAGGGCAAAAGCACGCAAACAGATGATCCCGCTGTTGGCATTTGGAAACCGGCGTAAAATTCTCAAGGAGGCACTATGTTAGAAAAAGGACAAGCTGCACCCGCGTTCAAGGCTGTAAACCAGACGGGTGAAAGTCTGGCTTTGGCCGATTTTATAGGCAAACAGAACGTCGTGCTTTATTTTTACCCTAAAGACGACACCCCCGGTTGCACTATAGAGGCAAATCAATTTACTGCTCTCGTGGCCGATTTTGCCGCAGTAAATACGGTTGTTATTGGCGTTAGTAAGGATTCCTGTGAAAGCCATCTGGCCTTTATAGATAAATTTGGCTTAAAAGTTGATTTATTGGCCGATATCTCAGGCGAAGTTTGCCAAGCTTACGGTGTTTGGCAGGAAAAAGAGAAAAAAGGGCTGAAGAAAATGGGTATCGTGCGCTCAACCTTTGTTATCAATAAGACCGGTGAGCTGGTTAAAGTGTTGTATGGGGTGGCGGCAGAAGGACATGCCGATATGATGCTGAATGTTGTTAAGTCTTTGTAATAATTGAATTAATACTTTCTACCGTCATTCCCGCGCAGGCGGGAATCTAGTTGGAATTGAGGCATACCCTATAGATTCCCGCCTGCGCGGGAATGACGACATAACCAGCTCAACTGATACAATATACCAAAGTGTTTGTACCGTTTAATGTATAGCCTGCATAAGAGATCTAATTCGTTCTAAATAGCACTATTTATCAAGATTTTATGCCCTTTTCCTATCCATATACGATATAATTCGCGGCTCATTTTTCCAATGAGCGGCCTTATTCTGCATTAATCGATATAAGGCTCATTTTGAACGTTTTTATTGTGTTTTCCCTGAAGTTTTGTAACTAGGGGGGGCATTTAGATTGCCGATAGATTCGGTGCCCAGAATTTTTTTCGGGCAATTATTTTTTTGGCATTTATATTAATTTAACAGAGTAGCAACAACATGGCTGATTTAGACAAGTATAGAAATATTGGTATTTTCGCTCACGTGGATGCAGGCAAAACCACCACAACGGAACGTATCCTGAAATTAACCGGTAAAATTCATAAAACCGGTGAAGTGCATGACGGTGAAGCAACCACCGATTTCATGGACCAAGAAGCCGAGCGTGGTATTACCATTCAGTCAGCTGCTGTATCGTGCGAATGGAACGGCCATCGCATGAATATCATCGACACACCGGGTCACGTTGATTTCACCATCGAAGTATATCGTTCACTTAAAGTGCTTGATGGTGGTGTGGGTGTTTTCTGTGCGTCCGGTGGTGTAGAGCCTCAGTCAGAAACGAACTGGCGTTATGCGAATGAATCAGAAGTTGCACGTGTTATTTTTGTTAACAAACTGGATCGCATCGGTGGCGATTTTTATAAAGTTGTAAAACAAGTTGAAGATGTACTCGGTGCAAATTCATTGGTTATGGTGCTGCCAATTGGTATCGAAGATAACTTTGTTGGTTTGGTTGATTTACTGACACGCAAAGCATGGGTGTGGGACGATTCTGGCCAACCTGAAAACTACAAAATTGAAGAGCCACCCGCTGACATGGTTGATGCAATTGAAGAATGGCGTGAAAAATTAATCGAAATGGCCGTTGAGCAAGACGATGATTTGATGGAAGCGTACCTAGATGGTAACGAGCCGTCTATCGAAGATCTTAAAAAATGTATTCGTAAAGGTACGATTGCACTCGACTTCTTCCCGACTTACTGTGGCTCTGCATTTAAAAACAAGGGTATTCAGTTAGTGTTGGATGCGGTTGTTGATTACTTACCCAACCCAACTGAAGTTAAGCCACAGCCTTTAACCGATGAAGACGGTGAAGAAACAGGTGAAGTTGCAACGGTTGATGTGTCTGAACCTTTCCGCGCACTCGCTTTTAAAATTATGGATGACCGCTTTGGTGCGCTCACCTTTATTCGTGTTTATTCGGGCGTGCTAAACAAAGGCGATTCGGTTTTAAATACCTTTACAGGTAAAACAGAACGTGTTGGTCGTATTGTCGAAATGGCGGCGGATGAACGTATCGAATTAGACGGTGCTGAAGCCGGCGATATCGTTGCAATTGTGGGCATGAAGAATGTTCAAACAGGCCACACACTTTGTGACCCTAAACACCCGGCCACATTAGAGCCGATGGTTTTCCCTGAACCTGTTATTTCGATTGCAGTATCACCAATAGATAAAGGTGCCTCTGAAAAAATGGGCATCGCGATTGGCAAAATGGTGAAAGAAGATCCATCTTTCCGTGTTGAAACTGACGAAGATTCTGGCGAAACAATTCTTAAAGGGATGGGTGAGCTCCATTTAGATATTAAAATCGATATCATGAAACGTACTCATGGTGTTGAAGTAGAAGTCGGTGCACCACAAGTTGCTTACCGCGAAACGATTACAAAAAAGATTGATGACACTTACACACATAAGAAACAATCAGGTGGTGCCGGCCAGTTTGGTCGAATTGATTTCACCATTGAACCTGGCGAACCGGGTACAGGTTTTGTGTTTGAATCAAAAGTGACCGGCGGTAACGTACCGCGTGAATTTTGGCCGGCAGTAGAAAAAGGCTTTAAGCAAAGTAAAGACCGTGGTGTATTAGCGGGCTTCCCTTGTTTAGATTTTAAAGTAACTTTAAATGATGGTGCCCACCATGCGGTGGATTCATCTGCGATGGCTTTTGAATCAGCAGCCAAAGGTGCTTATCGCACATCAATGAAAAAAGCGGGTCCACAATTAATGGAGCCGATTATGAAGGTGGATGTATTTACACCTGACGATCATGTGGGTGATGTTATCGGCGATTTAAACCGTCGTCGTGGCATGATTTCTGGTCAAGATGCTAGCTCAACGGGTGTGCGTATTAAAGCCGAATGTCCGTTAAGTGAAATGTTTGGTTACATCGGTGACTTACGTACAATGACATCAGGTCGTGGCCAGTTCTCAATGGAGTTTTTGCACTACAAACCTTGTCCGAAAAGTGTTGCTGAAGAAGTGATTAAAGAAACATTAGAACGAGAAGAAAAGAAAAAGAAAAAGTAAGCTAAATTTTTTAAAGCTACAAAGGGTTGCCGAGTTAAATCAGCAACCCTTTTTTTATGTATAAAATATTTTTGCCCATTAAAAAAGCCATGACAAATACTGTCATGGCTTTTTTATTTTTATTGCAAATTTATATTAAGGTGTGGTTGCGGATAATTCCAGTACCTTATAAGAGCCATTGTTGTTGGAAATTAACTTGACCATGCCAACACCTTGGCAAAACCAGTAGACACGATTCATATTAGAGCCACCAAAGTTATTTGAGGCGCGATTCTCGTGGATTTTCAGACAATTGTTGTAGCTGCCTAATGGAACAACAACGGTTTGTGTCTCAATGGAAGCAGTCGCAATGTTTACATGGGTGCCACTTAGAACTTCTGTGCCGGCAGTAGGAATTGTGTAACTTCTGGAGGCATCAGTAAATGTGCTGCCTTGCGTCATTGTTGATGTTCTAACAGTAATGGGTTCATCCAGTCTGTATGTATTTGTTCTGAGGCCTGTAACGGTGTCATAATTATCTCTTTCTTTTAAAAGGCGCTCGGTTGGGGTATTTGTGATGCGAAATACTCTGTGCTTACAGAGGGTACCGCTTGATGTTTCTCGCCATGTCGATTCTACATCAGTACTGGTGCCACTCGATGTCCGCACATAGCTGCGGATTTCAGTGTCGCCGCATGCGCCACTGCCGGTAACGTTATATGTCATACTCGTTGCTGTTGGTAAGTAATTGCGATAATCATAAACGGCAGTGCTTGGAAGGGCTGAAATGCGTGCATCATTGTCATCAACCGCTGTTTTAACAGCAGAAAAGTTGGCGTTAACATCCGCAGCGACTGCGGGACTACCTGCGGTGAAAGTGTTGGGAATAGTAACGCTGGCTGCAAATGCAGCGGTCGAAAGGCCTAAGAGTAAGCCAGTAGTCAGTATTATATTTTTCATTTTACTTCTCTCCAAAATTACTCTTAACATATATTATATTTATTTTATTGCCAGTTCATATTGTTGGCGCCGGAGCCGTCGCTCCAGGTGAGGGCATTAGTGGTGTTACCGCTGCCATCATCCCAATTGTTTGTGGTGGCCGGTGTTCCGCTGCCTCCGGGTGTGGTGCTGCCGCCACCGCCACCGCAAGCTGCTAAGGCGATAGAGATGAGAAATAAAAAAATTATTTTGTGTGTCATGGAGCCTCCCATTATTTTATTGTTTTTATAATGCATTCTTAATATATTTGCAGCGAAGGGGGAACACGGCTTAATTAAGAATTTTATAATAAAGCGTTATTATTAAAGCAGGCTGATTTATTATTATAAATGTATCGTTTCATGCCTTAAGCTAGGCTTTATTTTACTATAGACAGGGAAATTTTATTGTTTAAATTATATACAATGTGGAATTTTGCAGTACATAATAGGTAGGGCTTCTAAGAAGTAATATTAAATAATATTAGTAATTGCGACGATTGCATCCGTTCAATTTGTTCCCGCAAGGTATAAAGCTGTTCTTCCCAATAACGTGGTTCATTAAACCATGAAAAGTTTAGTGCGCGTTTTTTTGTACGCGCACTTATGCCTGAGCTTGCAAGGCAAGCGCGGCGTCAACCAGCAAGGTAAAAGCTAGTGCTTAAAGAGAGCTAATAATTGCGACGATTGCATTCGCTCTATTTGCTCCCGCAAGGTATAAAGCTGTTCTTCCCAATAACGTGGTTCATTAAACCATGAAAAGTTTTTAGGAAAAGTCGGATCATGCCAGCGGCGCGCCAGCCATGCACTGTAGTTTAAAAGCCTTAAGCTGCGAAGTGCTTCAATTAAATTTAAACTGGCAGGATCAAAATCATAAAACTGGTTGTAGCCTTTTATAATGGTATTCAGTTGCACCACCATTTCATTGTCGTTACCTGAAAGTAACATCCAGATATCCTGCATGGCAACGCCCATCATGCAGTCATCTAGGTCAACAATATGTGGGCCTTTGTCGGTCCATAAAATATTGCCAACGTGTAAGTCACCGTGTAAACGAATATGCGGCAAGTGCGGGTAAGCAGCAAATTGTTGATCGACAATTTCTAATACTTGTTGTGCGGCCAGTTGATAGTTGTGTTTAATCTCGTCGGGAATAAAGTCATTATCAATTAAAAATTTTAAACTGGCATGGCCAAACGTTGCGGGGGTCAGTGTCAAGCGATGCTGAAAGGGAAAGCGGCTGCCTATTGCGTGCAGCCGACCAATAAACCGCCCCAGCCATTCTAAATGTTCGGGGTTGTCCAGATTAGGCGCGTGGCCGCCATAGCGTTTGTACAGGCTAAAGCGGAAGTCACTAAAACGGTGTAAAGTGGTTTGGTTGAATGATAAAGGCGCAATCAGCGGGATTTCCTGTTCCACGCAATCATCAGCAAATTGGTGTTCTTCAAGGATAGCCGCATCGGTCCAGCGGTTGGGTCGGTAGAATTTAGCAATAATGGGCTGTTCATCTTCAATACCCACCTGATAAACCCGGTTTTCATAGCTATTGAGGGCTAAAAAGCGGCCATCACTTAATAAGCCTAAGCTTTCGACGCTGTCGAGGATAACGTCAGGTGTTAGGCTTTCGTAGGGAATGTCTGTTTTATGCATAATGGTTAAATTTTAACCAAATAAGTAAAAATTGTAGCTTTGCCAATGGTTTAGTAGACTCTATGCAGTTTATCAATATTGGCATCATACTATATATATACCATGACAAATCCACTATTAACCATGCTGCAAACAGAACAAGCCCAGCTGCCCCCTTTCACGCATATTAAGCCCATGCATGTTGAGCCAGCCATTGACCAGATTTTAAAAGATAACCGGCAGCAGCTGAACGCGTTGCTTGAGCAGTCGGTGTTTAACTGGGAAAATTTGGTACAACCGCTGGAAGAAATGTCAGACAGGTTACAGCGCGCATGGTCGCCGGTAAGCCATATGAACTCGGTGATGAACAGTGACGAATTGCGTGAAGCCTATAACCAATGTTTACCCAAACTTAGTGAGTACTCAACTGAGCTAGGGCAAAATGAAAAATTGTATCAGGCGTATCAAAGTATTGCCGATGCTGCTTCCTTTTCCAATCTGGATATTGCGCAACAAAAAATAATAACCAATGCATTACGCGATTTTCATTTGTCGGGAGTGGATTTAGAGAAAAATAAAAAGCAGCGTTTTAAAGAAATTAAGCAGCAGCTGTCAAAATTAAAAACAAAATTTGAAGAAAATATTTTAGATGCCACGCATGCATGGCACAAACTAATCAAACACGAAAAAGATCTTTCTGGCTTGCCGGAATTTGCGGTTGCTATGTCAAAGCAGGCAGCAGAGCAAAAAGAATTAGACGGCTGGGTTTTTACATTGGATGCCCCTTCTTATATGGCTGTAATGATGTATGCTGACGATAGAGACTTGCGTGAAGAAATGTACCGTGAATTTGTTACCCGTGCATCTGATCAAGGTAGCAATGCAGGTGAGTGGGATAATTCCGATAATATGCAACAAATTTTAGCGTTACGGCATGAACTGGCAGAGCTGCTAAGTTTTAGCAACTATGCTGAACTATCATTAGCAACAAAAATGGCAGAGACAACGGATGATGTGCTTGATTTTTTAAATCAGCTAACTGAAAAATGTAAATCAGTGGCCGAGCAGGAATATCAGGAGTTAAAAGATTTTGTAAAGTCAAAGTACGGCATGCAGGACATCGAAGCATGGGACATCATGTATTATTCTGAAAACCTGCGGCAGAAAAAATATGCAATTAGTCAGGAGGAATTAAAACCGTATTTTCCTGAGCAGCGCGTATTAGATGGTATGTTTTCTGTCGTCAATAAAATTTATGGTATTCAGATAAAAGAAATACAAGGCGTTGAAACTTGGCATAAAGCCGTGCGTGTATTTGAAATATGCGACATAGATAACAATGTTCGTGGCCAGTTTTATTTGGACTTGTATGCGCGCGAGAAAAAACGCGGTGGCGCATGGATGGACGATTGTCAGGGGCGTGTTATTCATCAAAATGGGCAGCTACAGATACCGGTCGCTTATTTAACTTGCAACCTCACGCCACCCATTGGTGACGAACCTGCATTATTTACCCATCAAGAAGTTATTACCTTATTCCATGAATTTGGGCATGGCCTGCACCATATGCTTACGCAGGTTAATTATTTAAGTGTGTCGGGCATTAACGGTGTGGCATGGGATGCGGTGGAATTGCCCAGCCAGTTTTTAGAAAATTGGTGCTGGGAACGCGAAGCGCTTGATTTGATTGCAGCGCATTACCAAACGCAAGAGCCAATGCCAGCGGATTTATATGAACGCATGCATGCGGCTAAAAACTTCCAGTCCAGTATGCAAATGGTTCGGCAAATTGAGTTTTCGATTTTTGATTTGAAAATACATGCCGAGTATCAAACATCTCAATTTAAATCGGATAAGGGGTTGGATATTCAGGCCGTATTAGACAGCGTTAGGGAAAAGGTAGCTGTTATTTTTCCGCCCGCCTTTAATCGTTTTCAGCATAGTTTTTCACATATTTTTGCCGGTGGTTATGCTGCGGGCTATTACAGCTATAAATGGGCAGAAGTATTATCTGCGGATGCATTCTCAAAGTTTGAAGAGCGCGGTATTTTTAACCGCCAAACAGGGCTAGAATTCCTGCATGCTGTGCTAGAACAAGGTGGCAGCAAAGAACCAATGGAATTATTTAAAGCATTTCGGGGGCGTGAGCCCGAAATAAGCGCTTTGCTCCGGCACACGGGTGTCGCGGCATAACAAATCAAGGAACAAAAATGAAAGCTAGTTTAAGCCGTTTTATAGTCAGCAATAACAAAATGCGAGTTATCTTTATCAGCATACTTTTAATGTATGCGGGTTCGAGCTTTGCAGAAAAATTGTACGTTACCGATAGAATTTTGCTAGGCATACACCAGCTTGCTGACGAGCAAAGCCCTATTTTAAAATCTATCCCTAGTGGCAGCATTGTTACTGTTATGAGTCGGCAGGGTGATTTTATTAGTGTGCGCACAGAAGATGGCACCCAAGGTTGGGTCGCCGCTAATTTTTTGGTCAAAAGTAAACCGGCAACAAAAGAATATGATAACTTATTTAAACAATACCAGAAAACGGTCGAAACATTAAAAGTGGTAAACGAGCAGCTAACAAAGAAAGATCGCGAGTTACAAATAAAACGCGATCAGCTTTCCAATGCAACAACAACCATTAAAGAATTAAAAAAAGGAATAGTAAGAAGCCAGCCCGTTACCGAAAATAATGGCAATGTTGTTAATGCGGACGAACTTGAAAAAGCCACACAGGAAATTAAACGTTTAAAAACAAAACTGTTGGGTCTTCAGCAGCAGGCAAAAGACAACAAAGATCTTGACCCAAATAATACGCAGTCTAAATTAATTAAAGCGCAACAGGATAATACCTTAATGCGTAATAGCATTGAAATGGCACTGGCCAGTTTAGAAGGTAAACATGTCCCAACAGCAGAAGAACTCGCGGGCATACGTGCAAGCTTCCCTGCATGGTATTGGGGTTTAACGTTTGTAATGATTATACTGGGTGTGATTGGTGGTGTTGTTTGGAACGATTATAAGAACCGCAAGCGGCACGGTGGCTTTCGAATTTAATTACGAAGCCTGAGGCAAGCGATTGCGGCGTTGAAAGAATTTTCGGAGAACATCATAAGTGCCAGTAAAAAATAAAAAAATGGGCACTAAAAATGCTCACTTACTTGATGTAAGCTCCGCGTTCTCAAATTCTTTCGCCTTGCACTCGCTTGTTTCAGGCTCCGTGATGTGTGTGTTGTTTTATCTACATCGTCATTCCCGCGCAGGCGGGAATCCAGAATATATTAAACATTATTTTATTAAATAGAAAAACATGAAATATAAAGACCTAAGAGACTTCATTAAGCTATTGGAAGAACGCGGTGAGCTAAAACGCATCTCGCAGGAAGTCGATCCTTATTTAGAAATGACAGAAATTTGTGATCGCACTTTACGTGCTAAAGGCCCCGCTTTGTTATTTGAAAACCCGAAAGGCTTTGATGTTCCCGTATTAGGTAATTTATTTGGTACACCCGAACGCGTTGCATTCGGCATGGGCGAAGAGTCGGTAGAGGCTTTGCGCGAAGTGGGCAAAGTGCTGGCGATGTTAAAAGAGCCAGAGCCGCCAAAGGGAATGAAAGACGCATGGGAAAAACTGCCAGTATTCAAACAAGTGCTAAACATGGCACCAAAGGTCATAAAAAAAGCTGCTTGCCAGACGCATGTTGTTGACGGCGACGATGTCGACTTAACGAAAATCCCCATTCAAACATGCTGGCCGGGCGATGCCGCTCCGCTAATTACTTGGGCGCTGGTTGTCACCAAAGGGCCAAACAAAGAAAGGCAAAATCTTGGCATATATCGCCAACAGGTCATTGCTAAAAATAAAGTTATTATGCGTTGGCTGGCACATCGAGGTGGTGCACTCGACTTTAAAGACTGGCAAGAAAAACATCCGGGCGAGCCGTTCCCTGTTGCTGTGGCACTTGGTGCGGATCCCGCAACTATTTTAGGTGCTGTTACGCCCGTGCCGGATAACTTATCGGAGTATGCTTTTGCAGGTTTGTTGCGTGGTGCAAAAACAGAAGTAACAAAATGTATTGGTAGCGACTTACAAGTGCCCGCTTCAGCCGAATATGTATTAGAAGGCGTGATTTATCCCGATGAAATGGCAGACGAAGGCCCCTTTGGCGATCACACCGGCTATTATAATGAAGTGGATAAATTCCCTGTCTTTACCATTGAGCGGATTACTCACAGAGACAAACCCATATATCACAGTACGTATACCGGTCGGCCTCCGGATGAGCCTGCAATACTCGGGGTCGCCTTGAATGAGGTATTTGTTCCCATTTTACAAAAGCAGTTCCCAGAGATAGTGGATTTTTATCTACCACCAGAAGGTTGCTCGTACCGTGTTGCCATCGTTAGTATGAAAAAACAATACGCTGGTCATGCTAAGCGCGTGATGATGGGGGTATGGTCATTTCTACGACAGTTTATGTATACAAAATTTGTTATTGTAGTGGATGACGATGTCAACGTACGCGACTGGCAAGATGTTATCTGGGCAATGACGACACGGATGGATCCAGCACGAGATACCACTCTCATTGAGAACACGCCGATTGATTATTTAGATTTTGCATCACCAGTTTCAGGCCTTGGCAGTAAAATGGGAATGGATGCAACAAATAAATGGCCGGGTGAAACCACGAGAGAATGGGGCGTGCCTATCACCATGGACAAAGCTGTTAAAGATCATGTTGATATGATTTGGGATGAGCTGGATATTTTTCCGAAAGACCAGCCTGAATAAATATTCATTCAAAATAGTTTTGTGATTGTGGCTTGCCCAACAGTATCCAATGCTATGTTTGCGTTATTAAAATGTCTAAACATCTATTTAATAAAATAAGGATCGAAAAATGAATTTACAACAAGTATTTACGGTAGCGGCTGCTAGTGCCATTGTTATCAGTTCTGCTTTTGCCAGTGGTGGCGCACACTGGACATACGAAGGGAAAGAAGGGCCATCACACTGGGGCAATTTAAGCCACAGCTATGCGATGTGCAAAGAAGGTAAAAAACAATCGCCTATCGATATCAGCACAACAAAGAAAGCCAAGTTAAGTAAAATTAATTTTAGCTATACAGCACAGCCAAAAGAAATTTTAAATAATGGTCATACCGTTCAGGTTAATATGAAAAAAGGTAGTTCGGTAACCGTTGCAGGCAAAACATACAACTTATTACAGTTTCATTTTCATGCACCATCAGAGCATACTATTAATGGCAAACCTGCGGATATGGTTGCCCATTTTGTTCATCAGGCAAAAGACGGTCAGTTAGGTGTTGTGGGTGTTTTATTTAAAGCTGGGAAAACGAATGCAGCACTGGCTAAACTCTGGAAATACATGCCACAAAAAGAAGGCGACAAAAATACACTGGCCGCGGGTATCACGATAGCCAAATTGTTACCGGCTAAAACAAATTATTACCATTATTCGGGTTCGTTAACCACGCCACCGTGCAGTGAGAATGTAAACTGGATGGTATTACAAACATCGGTATCCGTGTCGACTGCACAAGTTGATGCTTTTAGCCGTGTTATACATAAAAATGTACGCCCTGTTCAGTCACATCATGGCAGAATGGTTAAGAGCAATTAAGTTTTTTTCAGCTTTATGCAGTGGTGTTTAACTAAAGCTTGATTGAAATTAAAATGGCGCTTCCTACATTATAGGAGCGCCATTTTCACATGTGATCTTGCACTAATGCTGCCCCCATTAAAGGGCGCTGACCGGCAGGATAAGTATGTTGAATAGACACACAGTTTAAGGGTTTTACTGACTCAGCCATAAGGTATAATGCAGCATTTATTTACAGTAAGAAGACTAGTTTATGACAAATCGCGTCAAAATCGAAACAACTGGCCACGCGTTTAGCGTTAATCGCGACGAAACCGTTTTAGATGCGGCCATTCGCCAAGGGGTGCATTTGCCTTATGGTTGTCGCAATGGCAAATGTGGCAAATGCATGGGTAAGTTGTTGCAAGGGGAAGTGGCGTACAGCGAAGCCCCTAGCGTATTATCTGCTGCCGATAGCGCAGCGGGTATGGCCTTATTTTGTCAGGCACAGGCCAAAACAGATCTTGTTATTGAATCGCGAGAAGCGGAAACTGCTAAAGATATTCCGGTGGTCAAATTGCCTTGTCGGCTGGAGGAGCTCGGAAAATTAAACCATGACGTGATGTATTTAAAACTAAAATTGCCGGCAACCGAGCGAATGCAGTTTTTAGCCGGGCAATATATCGACTTCCTTATAGAAGAGGGTAAACACCGCAGTTTTTCCATTGCCAATGCGCCGCATGACGATGAATATATTGAGCTGCATATTCGCCATATTAGCGATGGTAAATTTACCACCGACGTTTTTGCGAACATGAAGGTAAAAGAAATGTTTCGTATTGAAGGGCCGCACGGTAATTTTTACATTCGTGAAAAAAGCAAAAAGCCGATGATTTTTATGGCTGGCGGCACCGGTTTTGCGCCGATCAAAGGGATGGTGGAGCACGCGTTAAAAACAGGTATGGAACGCCCCATCCATATTTATTGGGGCGCACGTGCGCTGGAAGATTTATACATGGACGAGGTGGCCAACAAATTCACTAAACTCAACCCTCTTATTCGTTATACCCCGGTTTTATCCAGTTCTAAAGCAGAAGACAATTGGCAGGGGCGAACAGGTTTGGTACATGAAGCCATATTAGAAGACTACCCAGACTTAAGTGCACATGAAGTCTATGCTGCTGGACG